>MDSW01010550.1_pt1 | contig 25509 bp, 33 predicted proteins | sample 811171 | NCBI WGS metagenome assembly MDSW01 (sample SAMN05326641, study PRJNA326480) | marine metagenome | isolation source: seawater | place: Atlantic Ocean: North West | collected 2012 | reverse complement strand
TCACATCCAATTTTAAAGAAAAACGCCCAATTTTTAATAAATAATTTAAGCCAAAAATCTCGGATTGAGATTACAAGATTACATAAAAATGTTAATATAGAGTATGATTAATAATAACGAACTCATTGAACAAATAAAATCTTATAATAAATTTCTTAATTCCGAGTCGCTTAGTAAAGCTTATAACTTTGCATTGGAAGCACATCAAAACCAAAAAAGAGATGAAGGTGTTCCTTATATTATTCATCCTGTTGCTGTAGCAAAAATTTTGACTGAATTAAAACTAGATAGCGCAACAATCACTACTGGTTTGCTTCACGATACGATCGAAGATACTAACGTAACATATGAAACTGTAAAAAAAGAATTTGGTGTAGAAGTTGCAAATTTAGTTGAAGGTGTAACAAAAATATCTGCTCTTGAAGATAAAGCCACAAGTGACTCTAAGGCAGAAAATTTTAGAAAATTAATTTTAGCCACTTCAAAAGACATAAGAGTTCTATTAGTAAAATTAGCAGATCGATTGCACAATATGAGAACTATTGAATTTGTTAAAGATAAAGATAAAATTATTAGGAAGGCTAAAGAGACAATGGAAATTTATGCTCCATTGGCTGACCGAATGGGAATGAATAGAATAAGAGATGAATTGGAAGATCTCTCATTTTCTGTGTTGAACAAACCTGCTAGAGATTTAATCTTAGAAAGATTAAATTTTATAAAGAATAATCGAGTAGACACATTTAAATCTATATCACATGAATTAATCGAACTTTTAAAAAATAACGGGATAATAGCAACTATTACAGGAAGAGAAAAAACTCCTTTCTCAATTTGGAGAAAAATCCAAAATAAAAAAATTTCTCTTGAACAATTAACTGATATTATTGGTTTTCGAGTAATCGTAAAAAATGTCGAAGATTGTTACAAAACATTAGGAATATTCCACAGTAAATTTTCAACTATACCAGGAAAATTTAAAGATTATATTTCTACTCCAAAAATTAACAATTATAAATCAATTCATACAGCAGTGATTGGACCCAAAAAAAATAGAATTGAAATTCAAATTAGAACTAGTGAGATGCATGAATTTGCACAAAGGGGAATAGCTTCTCATTGGAAATACAAATCATCAGAAAAATTTTCTGAACTATCATGGAAGGAATATGACTGGTTAAGAGATTTAGTTGAAATTATTGAGGCAGGCATAAGTCCAGAACATTATTATGAATTCACAAAACTACAAATGTTTCAAGAAAATGTTTTTTGCTTCACCCCAAAAGGTGCAGTAATAAAATTACCTAAAAATGCAACTCCAATTGATTTTGCATATGCTGTACACACAAAGGTTGGCGATAGTGCAACTGGTTGCATAATTAACGGAAGAAACGCCACACTTCAAACTATTCTAAAAAATGGAGACTTAGTTCAAATTGAAACTTCAAAAAATGCTTCTCCATCTTTACATTGGTTATCTTCATCAGCAACTGGTAAAGCGCGTTCTGCAATACGTAGGTATTGGCAAGATAAATCAACCGAAAGTTTCAAAGTTGTAGAAAAGAATTATTCAAGTACTATTGAGGTGGATCTGCCTCACAAACCAGGAGTTTTGGGTCATATCACCTCACTAATAGGTCTAAATAAAGGAAATATTGTAAATTTAGAAATCATTAAAAGAAATAAAGAAAATTTAACTTTCTCGTTTGATTTACAAATTAAAGATTTGAAAAATTTTACAAACTTGATAAGTCAGATAAAGCAAAGTAATTTAAAGTTTAAAATTATTCGACACAAACAAAAAAAAAATGCTTTCATTAGAAGAATCTTTGAAAATTTTAAAAGAAACTAATGCACTTTTAGAGGGGCATTTTATTTTATCATCGGGATTACATAGTTCTAAATATATTCAGTGTGCTCAACTTTTGAGCAAACCTGATAAGGCAAATAAAATATGTATTTCTCTTTCAGAAAAAATTAAAAATGAATTTAAAGAGATTGACTTAATCTTATCCCCTGCTATGGGCGGAATAATTATTGGTTATGAAATTGGTAAGATATTAAATAAAGAAACTATTTTTTCTGAGAGAGTTAATGGAGAATTTAAGCTTAGAAGAGATTTTTTAATAAAAAAAAATCAAAAAGTTTTAATTATTGAAGATGTTATTACAACAGGAAAATCAAGTTTGGAGTGTTCAAAATTAGTAAAAAATTATGGAGCAATAGTAGTTGGTTATGCTTGTATAATCGATAGATCTAGTGGAAATTCTTTAATTAAAGATAAAGTAATTTCTCAAGTTGTATTAAATATACCAACTTACACAAAAGATAATTTGCCTGAAAATTTATCTACAATTAAAGCAGTAAAACCTGGAAGTAGAAATCTTTAATGAAAAAAATAAGACTTGGTGTAAATATCGACCATGTTGCGACTGTAAGAAATGCAAGAGGAGAAAATTACCCTAGTCCTTTAAGAGCAGCTTTATTAGCAGAGAAAAGCGGCGCAGACTCTATAACTATACATCTAAGGGAGGATAGGAGACATATTAATGAGTTAGATCTTAAATTAATCAAGTCCAAGTTAAAAATTCCGTTAAATCTAGAAATTGCTGCAACTAATGAAATGTTACGTATTGCTTTAAAAAGAAAACCCCCTTTTATTTGTATTGTACCTGAAAAAAGACAGGAAGTGACTACAGAGGGGGGTCTTAATTTAAAATTTAAAAGAAATTTTTTAAAAAAATTAATTATGAAATTAAAAAAAAATAAATCAAGAGTAAGTCTTTTTATTGAACCTAATAAAGCCGATATCCAGGAAGCAAAAATATTAAACGCAGATTGTGTAGAAATTCATACAGGTAAGTTTTGCAATCTGATAAATAAGAATAAAAAATTTCATAAAGAAATTAAAAAAATTAAAGAGATAGTAAAAATTGGAAATGACTTAGGCTTAGAAGTTCATGCAGGCCACGGGCTTACTTATAAATCAGCTAAAATTTTATCAAAAGTGCCAGGTATAAAAGAATTCAACATTGGACATTTTTTGATTGGGGAGTCGATTTTTGAAGGATTAAAAACTACCATTAAAAAATTTCGAAAGATAATAAGATAATGAAGATTTATGGCATAGGCACTGACATCATAAAAATTAGTAGGATAAAAAAATCTATAAAGAGCAAAACTTTTATAAGTAGATTATTCAGTCAAGATGAAGTTGAAAAATGTAATAAAACTAAGAATACATTTAATTGTTTTGCTAAAAGATTTGCCGCTAAAGAAGCTTTTTCGAAAGCTCTTGGAACAGGAATATCCAAAGGTATTAACTTTAATGAAATTGTTGTTTTGAACGAAAAAAATGGAAAGCCTTATATAAAACTTAAAAATAAAACTAAAAAAAATGTAGAAAAAAAACTTAAAAAAAAATTTTTTAAAATTTCTTTATCTTTAGCTGACGAAAGAAATTATGCAGTTGCATTTGTAACGATTTCAATATGAAAAGTAATAAGCTAATAAAAGTAATAATTGATAACATAAAGACATTAATCGGCGCCCTGATTATAGCTGTTTTAATTAGATCGCTGGTAATTCAGCCTTTTTATATACCTTCGTCATCAATGGAGCCAACTTTATTAGTTGGGGACAGAATTTTTGTTTCTAAATTTACATATGGTTATAGTAAACACTCCTTTCCTTTTAGTCCTAATTTTTCTAACAATCGTTTTTTTTCTAAAAGCCCAAGGCAAGGTGATTTAGTGGTATTCAAAACACCAGCTGATAATAGAACGGATTACATTAAAAGATTAATAGGTCTCCCTGGTGATGAAATTCAATTTATAGGTGGAAATTTATTTATAAATGGTGAAAAAGTTGGGAGAAAAGAAACGTATATAAGTGAACCTATAAGATGTGGAAATTATAATTTAACTACCAAAATATTTATTGAAACTCTACCAAACGGTATTAAACATTTAGCTGCTTATAATAGTGAGGGATCTTTACAAAACACTCAAAAATATATAGTTCCTGATAACCATTACTTTTTAATGGGTGATAATCGCGATTGTTCAAAAGATAGTCGATTTCTTAAGGACGTAGGCTATGTAAAAAAAATAAATTTAATAGGAAAGGCAAAAATTATTTTTTTTTCTAATGACACCCAAAAGAGTAGTATGTTAAAAGTATGGAATTTAGGTAGTTCGTTTAGAATTGACAGGCTTTTCAAAAGTTTATGATAAATAAGTTGTTGAAAGAGCTAGAGGAAATTTTAAAATATAATTTTAAAAATAAAGCTTTTTTACAAAAAGCTTTAACTCATAAAAGTTTTAATAATGATGTTAATAATGAAAAATTAGAATTTTTAGGTGATCGAGTGCTAGGATTAGTAATTTCAAAAAAACTATTAGATAAATATCCTGATGAAAAAGAGGGAATTATTGATAAAAAATTTGCAAATTTAGTTAACAAAAGAACGTGTGTAGATATAGCGAAAAAACTAAATCTTAAAAAATATCTTTTTTTAGGATCATCACATAAAAACACAGAAAGGTCAGCAGATAAAATTGTGAGCGACTGTTTAGAAGCGATAATCGGTGCTGTATATCTAGATGGTGGTCTTAAAGCATCTGAAAAATTAATTTATTTTTTTTGGGAGAGTTATATTGACAAGTCAGTCATTACGTTAATTGACTCCAAGACTAAACTTCAAGAATATAGTTTGAAAAAATTTAAAAAATTACCTAAATACACTTTTTTTAAGAAATCAGGCCCTCAGCATAAACCTTTATTTAAAACCGAAGTTGAAATTCCTGAGTCAAAAAAAATCATCGGCTATGGTTCTTCAAAAAAAAATGCTCAACAAAACGCAGCAGCTAAACTAATTAAAATTTTAAATATATGAATTGGGAAGATGAATGTTATTTGCTTTCTAAAAGAAAATTTAGAGAGAACGCAAATATAATAAATGTTTTTACGCAATCCAAAGGAAGAGTTTCGGGGGTTGTTTATGGTGGTAATTCAAGAAAAATCAGAAACTATTTACAATTATCTAATAAGCTTTTCATTTCTTATAATTCAAAAAATGAAAATAAAATTGGATATTTCAAAACAGAATTAATAAAACCCATTTCACCTTTGTATTTTAATGATAAAAAAAGAACTTCAGCTCTGATTTCTTTATGTTCAATATTGAATAGCTTATTACCTGAGTCACAACCTAACAAAGATATTTATAAAACATTTAATGACTTTATTAATTCAATTAATTTAGAAAACTGGATTTTTTTATATATTTTCTTTGAATTAAATCTAATAAAGTTTCTTGGTTATGATCCAAATTTATCACAATTTGTTAATGATCAGAACGATAAATTTGATACAAAAAAAATTAAAATTGACAATTATTTATATGAAGTTCCAAATTATCTAATTACAAAAAATCTTCCTAAAACAATATCTAATAATATAATTAAAAAATCATTATATTTTACAAGAAGTATAATACAAAATAGATTTTTCCTACCTAACAATTTAACTTTCCCTAAAACAAGAATAATTTTGGAAAACTATTTTAATTAATAATTTTTTATTTTTTTTGCAATCTCAAGAGCAAAATAAGTCACAATTGCATTTGCACCGGCTCTTTTAAATGATGTTAAGCTTTCAATAATAGATTCTTCATTTAAAATTCGTTTGTTTATAGCATTTTTAATCAAACTGTATTCACCGGATACTTGATAAGCTATAATTGGAATTTTAAATTTATTTTTAATTTCATTAATAATATCTAAATAAATAATTCCAGGTTTAACCATAACCATATCTGCACCTTCTTTAATATCTAATGCAACCTCTCTAAAGGACTCTGATGAATTTCTATAATCCATTTGGTAAGTTTTTTTATCTGATTTTAATTTTGACTTACTTCCAACTGCATCTCTGAACGGACCATAAAAATTGGATGCATATTTTACAGCATAAGATAAAATACTCACATCATAAAACTTGTTTTTATCTAAAGCTTTTCTTATTGCACCAACCCTACCGTCCATCATGTCTGAGGGAGCTATTACATCACAGCCCATTTTTGCTTGCAGCAAAGCTTGCTTAACAAGAATTTTAATAGTTTCGTCGTTATCAACTTTATTGTTTTTAATTATTCCATCATGACCGTGTGATGTATAAGGATCTAAAGCGACATCACACATAACACCAAGGTCAGGAAATCTATCCTTGATTAATTTTATACCTCTACAAATTAAATTTTTTGGGTTTAAAGCTTCGGTACCTAAATTATTTTTTTTTTGATTAGGCGTGTATGGAAATAAAGCAACCATAGGTATTTCATATTTCCTAGCTAATTTAAGTATTGTAGGTAGTTTATCTATCGTATATCTAAAGACTCCAGGCATTGACTTGATATTTTCAATTTTATTTTTTCCTTCTCTTATAAAAATTGGTAAAATCAAATCATTAGATGAAATATTGTTCTCGGAAATCAAGTTTCTCAGCCATTTCGATTTCCTTAATCTTCTAAGCCTTGTTTTTGGATAAGAACCGATGATTTTCATGTAAAGTCCTGATAATTTATAATGTAATGCGACAAAAATATTAATATAATATTCATTAGTGTAATTTAATTATTTATTATGGGCAATATAAAATTAAATAATATTTTTAAAACCGTATGTATTGGTTCAGACCATGCAGGATATAAATTAAAGGAAGTTATAAAAAATTATCTTGTCGATAAAAATGTCTCAGTATTTGATATTGGTCCGTATGATAGCCAATCCGTGGATTACCCAGTTTTTGCAAAAAAACTAGGGAATAGAATCAAATCAAAAAAAAGTGAAGCTGGAATATTAGTATGTGGCTCAGGCACAGGTATGGCCATAAGTGCTAATAAAATCAAAACAATTAGAGCCGCTGTTTGCTATAATTTGAGGTCTACAAGATTGTCTAGGCAACATAATAATGCTAATATAATTGCATTAGGATCAAGATTAACAAAAAAGGCATTATCTTTAAAATTAGTTGAAGTTTTTTTAAAAACTAAATTTGAGGGTGGAAGACATTTGAGAAGGGTTAAAAAAATTTAAATATGTCAATAGCTATAAAACTTAACAAGTATTTAAGAAGCTTTTTTAAATTAGATTTAAAAGAAGCTGATAAAGAATTATATGACTCAATTAATAGTGAATTTCTAAGACAACAATTTCATATTGAATTAATAGCTTCTGAAAATATTGTTTCCAAGGCAGTCCTTGAAGCTCAAGGTTCAGTTTTAACTAATAAGTATGCAGAGGGCTATCCTGGTAAGAGATATTACGGTGGATGTGAACACGTAGATGTATCTGAGAATTTAGCGATTGAAAGAGCAAAAAAACTATTTAATTGTAAATTTGCCAACGTTCAACCTCACTCAGGAGCTCAGGCTAACGGTGCTGTCTATTTAGCCTTGCTAAAACCTGGAGATACAACTCTTGCAATGAGTTTAAATTCTGGAGGACACTTAACCCACGGAGCTAAACCTGCTCAATCTGGAAAATGGTTTAACGCTCTACATTATGAAGTAGATAAAAAAACAGGACTTATTGATTATGATAGTGTTGAAAAATTAGCTGTTGAGAATAAACCAAAACTAATCATAGCTGGTGGAAGTGCTTATTCAAGAATAATTGATTTTGAGAGATTTAGAGAAATTTGCGATAAAGTTGGTGCTTTTTTTCTAGTTGATATGGCTCATTTTTCAGGTCTAGTTGCTGGGGGTGCGTACCCAAATCCTACAAAATATGCTGATGTAGTCACATCCACAACTCATAAAGTTTTAAGAGGTCCTAGAGGGGGAATAATTCTAACTAATAGAGAAGATCTGATTAAAAAATTTAATAGCGCGATTTTTCCTGGTCTTCAAGGTGGACCACTAATGCATGTAATTGCAGCTAAAGCAGTTTGTTTTAAAGAAGCACTATCTGAGGATTTTAAACAATATACTAAAAATGTCATTAATAACGCAAAAGTTTTATCAAATAGATTATCTGAAAAAGGATTTAAAATTTTTTCAGGAGGAACAGACACTCATCTGATGCTGTTAGACTTAAGATCATTTGGTGTTACTGGAAAAGATGCTCAAGCCTCATTGGGAAGAGCGAATATTACATGTAATAAAAATGGTATACCTTTTGACACAGAAAGCCCAATGATAACTTCAGGAATAAGATTAGGAACTCCAGCGTGCACCACTAGAGGTTTTGGACCAGAGGAATTTAAACATATTGGAGATTTAATTTTTAAAGTGATTAATGGTTTGAGCTTAAATAAAGAAGATAATTCCAAAATAGAAAAAGAAGTGCAAAAAGAAATAATTGATCTATGCACATCTTTTCCTATATATGGTAAATAAAATCTAATCATGCTTTGTCCTTTTTGTAGAGAAAAAGATACTTCAGTAGTTGACTCGCGTCCAACAGAAGACGGAACTGCGATTAGAAGAAGAAGGCTTTGCGGGTGTGAGAGAAAAGAGAGATTTACAACATTTGAAAGAGTGCAATTTCAAGAACTGACCGTAATAAAAGGTAATGGAAAAAGAGAACCTTTTGACAGAGATAAAATTTCTAAATCTATAAGAATTGCAACAAGGAAAAGACCAATAGATTCTGAGACAATAGAGAAATTCATTTCAAAAATAGTAAGAAATTTAGAGGGTCTAGGTGAAAGTGAGATTCCAACACCAACAATTGGAAAATTTATTATGGAAGGTCTCGCTTCATTGGACAAAGTTGCCTATGTTCGTTTTGCCTCTGTTTATAAGAATTTTAAAGAGGCAAAAGATTTTGAGGAATTTGTGGGCAATATCGATGAAAAATCATAATTTTTTTTCTAATTTAGCATTTTGTTTAGCAGAAAATCATTTAGGTAAAACGAGTAAAAACCCATCAGTAGGCTGTGTTGTTGTGAAAAATAATTCAATTATTAGTTCTGGAGTAACTTCAATTAAAGGACGACCCCATGCAGAATATAATGCATTAAACAAAAATATGAACTTTAAAGGCTCAATCATGTATGTAACGTTAGAGCCATGTACGCACTATGGTTTAACTCCTCCATGTACAAGTTTAATTAAAAGAAAGAAAATTAAAAAAGTTTTTTATTGTTTTGATGATCCTGATTTAAGAACTTACAAAAAAGCTAAAAAAAAATATAAAAATAAAATTGTAAAATTAAAAAATATTGAAAGTAGAAATAAAAAATTTTATAAAAGTTATTATTTAAATAAAAAAGAAAATTTTCCATTAATTGATGCCAAATTAGCTATTTCAAAAGATTATTATACGATTAATAAAAATTCACAATGGATTACCAACAATAGATCAAGAAAAGTAGGTCACCTGCTTAGGTCTAAATACGACTGTATTATTTCTACTTCTTCATCAATTAATAAAGATAACTCTTTATTGAATTGTAGAATCAATGGTCTCAATAACTCAAAACCAGATTTAATAATTATCGACAGATATTTGAAATTAAAAAAAAGACTAAATTTATTTAATATTTCAAATAAAAGGAAAACTTTTGTTGTTACTTTATCTAATGATAGAAAGAAAATTTCTTTTTTACAAAAAAGAAAAATAAAGATTATTAAAATTAATCAGCTTAAGAATAAAACAGATTTTAAAATTCTTTTCCGAAAGATATTCCTTAAAGTTGGAGGAAGAGTCCTTATTGAGACTGGTTTAACTTTTTTGAATGAATTATTTAGATTTAATTTAGTGAATGATTTATACATTTTTTTATCAAGTACAAAATTGAAAAAAAAAGGTTATAACAACAATAAAATTAATTATATAAAAAAGATTAAACTTAAGAACATGGTAAATGTTAATTTAAATAATGATAAACTATTCAGAATAAAAATTAAATAATGTTTAATGGAATAATATTTAATACTGGTAAATTGCATACTATTAAGAAGCTCAATAAGAGTATACTAATAGGAATTAATTCAAATCTAAAATTTAAAAAAAAAGATATTGGTTCATCAATAAGTTGTGACGGTATTTGTCTTACTTTGACCAAAATAAAAGGAAAAATAATTTTTTTTTATATTTCAAATGAAACAATAAAAAGGTCTAATTTTAAACTACTTAAAATTGGTAAAATCATTAATATAGAAAAATCTTTAATTTATGGGCAAAAAATTTCTGGCCATTTTACTCAAGGTCATGTTGATTGTACTGCCAAGGTTATGAAAATAGAATTTATTGACAATTCCTGGTCAATAATTTTACAAATAAAAGAAGAAAAATTCGCAAAATTTTTATTAGAAAAGGCATCTATTTCAATCAATGGGGTATCTTTGACAATTTCAAAAGTGTCAAAAAAGAAATTTTGGCTTAATGTAATTCCTCACACATTAAAATTAACTAATCTTAAAAACCTTAAACCTCGTGATTTGGTAAATGTTGAATTAGATATATTTGGGAAATATATATATAAATATACCGGACAAAATGTCTAAAAAAATTTTTTCACCAATAAAATCAATTATTAAAGACGCTAAAAAGGGAAAGATGTTTATTTTAGTTGATGATAAAAATAGAGAAAATGAAGGTGACTTAGTAATTCCAGGGATAAAATGTAATTCAAAAAATATAAACTTTATGGCTAAACATGGTCGTGGTTTAATATGTTTAGCATTAACAAAAAAACAAATCGATAAACTAAAACTTCCTTTAATGTCACAAATAAATAAATCTCGGATGCAAACAGCGTTCACCGTTTCAATCGAAGCAAAAAAAGGTATATCAACAGGTATATCTGCTTTTGATAGAGCCAAAACTATAAAAGTGGCAATTAATCCTAAATCAAAAAAAAATGATTTAGTTTCTCCAGGACATGTTTTTCCATTAGTTTCTAGGAATGGAGGTGTATTGGAACGAGCTGGACACACTGAAGCATCTATTGATATTTCTAAATTATCGAAATTGAACCCAAGTTCAGTTATTTGTGAAGTAATGAATGAAGATGGAAGAATGGCAAGATTAGAAGATCTAGTTATTTTTTCAAACAAACATAAAATTAAAATAGCTTCAATTGCAGACTTAATTGCATATAGACTTAAAAATGAAAAATTAATTTATAAATCTCAAATAAAAAATATAAATTTTGAGAAATCTAATAAATATCAATTAAATGTCTATAAAAATAAGATAAACAAAACTGAAAGCTATGCAATATCGAAAGGTAAATTTAAAAAGAATAAACCCACACCAATAAGAGTTTTATCAAAAAAAATTAAAAGAAATAAACTTTTTGAAGACAAAGAGATAAAAAAAAATCTAAACCTTTTATCGAAATATAAAAATTTTATATTAGTTATAGTTAATAGTGAAACTAAGATAAACACAAAAAATGAAACAAATCTTACTTTGAGATATTATGGTTTAGGTGCTCAAATAATAAAAGATTTTAATGTAAGAAATATGATACTACTTTCTAGGACAAAAAAGAAAATAATTGGATTAGAGGGTTTTGACCTTAAAATAAAAAGACAGATAATAATAAAATGAAAAAAATTTTGATTGTAAATGCAAATTACTACAATGACGTGACTAGTCAGTTAGTTTCTGCAGCAAAGAAAATTCTAAAAAAAGATAAATGCAAAGTGAGTATTCTATATGCTCCTGGTGTTTTTGAAATTCCAATATCCATTAAAAAAAATATAAAAAGATTTGATGCCTTTATTGCTTTAGGATGTGTTATTAAAGGTAAAACCCCACATTTTGATTTAATTTGTAAGTCATCATTTGACTCAATTTTGAAATTATCGACTCTTTATAATAAACCTATTGGAAACGGAATTATAACTGCATTATCTAAAAAACAAGCTTTTGAGCGATGTGGAAAAATCAAATCCAATAAACCGAATAAGGGAGCAGAGGCTGCAAATGCAGTTTTGTCTATTATGAAAAATGGACCAAAAAAAATTTAAAAATTCTTCTCCAAGAATAAAAATAATTCAAAAAATTTATAATTCACTTATGAATCCAGAAACCAAAATAGAATATCCAAAGAATCAATACAAAAAATTTATAAAAGATGTTGTTATTGGAACCTTAGAACGAGCTGAATTGATAGAAGAAACTGTTAATAAATATCTAAAGAATGATATAAATTTAAAAAAAACTGATAAATTACTCAAGATAATTCTATTTGCTGCAATTTTTGAACTTATGTTTAAACACAATAATCCAAAGAATGTGATTATAAGTGAATATTTATCAGCTTCAGAATTTTTCTTAGAAAAAGTTCAAATTGGTTATTTAAACGCTATTTTAGATAAAATTTCTAAAGAGTTGAGGAAAGTTGAGTAAATATGTTAAAAACTGTATAACTAATGCTTGCGTTTTTAATTCTTTTTTGGCATTTATCCGATTATTAAAATGACAAATTATTTAGAACTTCTATATCTAATCTCATTTACCGGTATATTAGGTGTTGCTTATAGCTATTTATTATCAGGTCAAATCATTTCATCAAGTCCAGGAAATTCAAGAATGCAAGAAATAGCAGAAGCTATTCAAATAGGTGCGAAAGCATATTTAAATAGACAATATAAAACTATTGCGGTGGTAGGATTTCTCGTTTTAGCAATTGTGACCTATTTTTTTAATTATTTAGTTGGTTTAGGATATTTTATCGGTGCTTTTTTATCTGGTGTAGCTGGATACGTTGGAATGCTTATCTCAGTAAAAGCCAATGTAAGAACAGCGGAGGCCTCTAGAAAAGATTTACAATCTGGACTTACAATTGCATTTAAATCTGGAGCTATCACTGGTTTATTGGTTGCAGGGTTGGCTCTTTTAGCAATAACAATTTATTATATAATTTTAATTAATATAGGTGTTGATAATAGAGAAATAATTAATGCCTTAGTAGCACTTGGTTTTGGAGCTTCTTTAATTTCAATATTCGCCAGATTAGGTGGAGGAATTTTTACAAAAGGTGCTGATGTAGGTGCTGATTTAGTTGGTAAAGTAGAAGCTGGAATTCCAGAGGATGACCCCAGAAATCCAGCTGTTATAGCTGATAACGTTGGTGATAACGTAGGTGATTGTGCAGGTATGGCTGCTGACCTGTTTGAAACTTATGCAGTTACAATAGTCGCTACTATGGTTTTAGCATCAATTTTTTCTCCGCAAGATTACAATTTAATGATTTATCCTTTAGCCATTGGTGGAGCATGTATAATTACATCTATAATCGGCACTTGGTTTGTAAAGCTTGGAAGAAGCAAAAGTATTATGGGAGCTTTATATAAAGGCTTTATTGTCACTGCCCTTACGTCATTAATAATAATGTATCCTGTTACTGACTCGTTAGTTGGTTTAAAAAGTACTTATAATAATAACGCTGGAGCAATTTTTTCTGGTCTAGAACTTTATATTTGTGGAGTTGTAGGTTTTGTAATTACTGGTTTATTAATTTGGGTTACAGAATACTATACTGGTACTGATTATAGGCCAGTAAGAACAGTAGCAAAATCCTCAACTACTGGTCATGGAACAAATGTAATTCAAGGTTTAGCAATTTCAATGGAAGCGACTGCAATACCAGCTTTAATAATAGTTGCAGGAATACTTTACACTAACAGCCTGGCTGGTTTATATGGAATTGCGATAGCTGTTACAGCAATGCTTGCATTAACGGGCATGGTTGTTGCTTTAGATGCATATGGTCCAGTGACCGATAACGCTGGAGGTATAGCTGAAATGTCCAAATTACCTAAAAATGTTAGAAAAACAACTGATGCATTGGACGCGGTAGGTAACACTACCAAAGCAGTTACAAAAGGTTATGCTATTGGTTCAGCAGGTTTAGGTGCATTGGTACTTTTTGCAGCTTATACAGAAGATATTAAATATTTTTCCAAAGTTAGCGGATCAGCGTTGGAGGGTGTAAACGTTACTTTTGATTTATCAAATCCATTTGTAGTAGCAGGTTTACTGATTGGTGGTATGTTGCCTTATTTATTTGGCTCGATGGGTATGCAAGCAGTTGGAAGAGCAGGTGGCGCTGTCGTTATAGAGGTAAGACGACAATTTAAAAAGATTCCTGGCATAATGAAAGGCAAGAGAAAACCGGACTATGGAAAATTAGTTGACTTATTAACTAAAGCTGCAATTAAAGAAATGATAATACCATCACTATTACCAGTATTATCTCCAATAATACTCTATTTTATAATTTTACAAATTGGTGGAATAGAGTCAGCACTATCTTCACTAGGAGCAATGTTGTTAGGTGTGATAATAACAGGCCTTTTTGTAGCAGTGTCAATGACAGCAGGCGGTGGAGCATGGGATAATGCAAAAAAATATATCGAGGACGGAAATTTTGGAGGAAAAGGATCAGAAGCACATAAGTCAGCAGTTACTGGTGATACAGTTGGAGATCCTTATAAAGATACAGCTGGCCCAGCGGTAAATCCAATGATTAAAATTACAAATATTGTTGCTTTATTGCTTTTAGCAGTTATAGCACATTAAAAAGTTCATCTATTACCATACATTTTAGATTTTACACTTGCTAAAAATTTTTGAACAAAACTTTTCTTTGACAAGTCATTTTCAGTAATTTTTTCAGAAAACTTTAATTTCGCAATCTTTTCTTTATCTAAAAAATTTTTATCTTTTAAAACTCCGTATTTATCAAAAGTGAGTATAAGAATATTATTTGTTTTCAGGACATTTTGACCTAATTTATGAAAGGATCCCTTAGTTAAAACACGCTCTATATAAATCCAATTATCCTCACTTTCTACAGATTTTGTATGAGGATGACCTATTAGCTTAATTACATCATTCTTGTTATTTGAATTAATCACTAACTTATTTGATCGATTTTCTAAGAATAAAATACCATGGTTCTTTGTAGGCTCTTGTAATTGACAAGCGTTTAAAATAATAAAAAATAGAATATAAAAAAAAATTTTATGATGTTTAATTTTAAAAAACATAATTCTGACTTGTATAACACATTATTGCTTTTATCTAGAAATTTATTCTTTTATGAGAAAGTAGAACTAAAAGATTCATTTGAAAATAGAATATATTTAATGTTTTTTCATTTTTCTATTATGATGATCATCTTCAAAAAGAAAGGTTCTAAATTTAGTCAATCTGCTTATGATTCATTTTTTCACAACGTTGAAAATAATCTGAGAGAATTAGGATTTGGTGATGTTTCTGTCAATAAAAAGATGAAAGATTTTAATAAAGTGCTTTATGATATACTTTTAAAAATAGATGAAAAAAATGCTAATTTTAAGATTAATCAAAATATAATTTTAAAATATTTCAAAGAGTTCAACATAAATAATGATAAACTTGAGCTTTTTAAACATTATTTTTCGACATTTTATGATTTTTGTTTTGATCAATCTCTTGATAATATGATAAGAGAAGCAATAAAATTTAAATATAATTATGGCAGTTCCTAAAAGAAAAACTTCGGTATCTAAAAAGAAAATGAGGCGATCTCACCACGCGATATCAAAACTAAACATTGTTGAGGATAAAAAGAGTGGTGAATATCGATTATCACATCACGTTGATTTAAAATCCGGATATTATAACGGTAAAAAAATTTTAGATATTTAATCTATTAAATGAAAAAAAAATTTACTATTGCAATTGATGCAATGGGAGGTGACAACGCTCCACATAAAACTATTGAGGGTGTTGGTTATTTTATCAAGAGGAATAATAATAAAAATGATTTTTTATTGAAATTATACGGGAATGAAGAAAAGATTAATGAAAAACTTTTAGAATTAAACATTTCGTCTAAAAATTTAGAGATTATTCACACTAATTCAATTGTTTCAGATGATGAAACACCTTTAACTGCAGTTAAAAATTCTAAAGATACAAGTATGTGGAATTGTTTAAGATCTCAAATAGAAGGAGACTCTGATATTAGTTTATCTGCTGGAAATACTGGAGTTCTATTGGTTATTTCTAGAATGATTTTAAAAACTATGAGTAGTGTTAGCAAACCTGCGTTAGCTGGTTTATGGCCGAATGAAAAAGGAATGAATATTGTTTTAGACTTAGGAGCAAATATAGAATGTAATGATGAAAATTTAATAGATTTTGCAGAATTAGGTTCAGCATTATTTAAATCACTTTTTCCTCTAGATGAACCTATCGTCTCGCTTCTTAACGTTGGATCTGAGGAGATTAAAGGAACAGAAACATTAAAAAAAACTTACACAAAATTAAAAACTTTAAGTAATAAAAACAATTTTATTTTTAAAGGATATATTGAAGGAAATGATTTGATGAAAGGTGAGTCAAATGTAATCGTTACAGATGGATTTACTGGCAATATTGCACTAAAAACAGCAGAAGGAACTGCAAAATTTATTACCGATAATTTAAAAAAAACTCTTTCACAAAATTTACTTACTAAAATTTCACTTCTTTTTTCTTATTTTTCTTTAAAAAAATTCAAATCAAAATTGGATCCAAGAAAATATAATGGAGCTATTCTTCTAGGACTGAATGGACCTGTCGTAAAAAGCCATGGAGGGATCGACTCTTTAGGATTTTATTATTCAATAGATTTATGTTATAAAATAGTTAAAGGTGATTTAATGAAACAAATCAAAAATAATCTAAGTCATTTGAATGAAAATTTCAAATAATTTTAGTAAAATTGATATTTCAAAAATTTTAAGTAAAAAAACTGGATATTCACTTCATTTCTCAAAAAAAATATTAGAGGATTTAATTTTAATTTTTAAATCACAAATTAAGAACAATGGATTAATCTTAAAAAATTTTGGTACGTTAAAAATAAAGAAAAAAAAGGAAAGAATGGGTAGAAATCCAAAAACTGGCGAAAATTTAGTAATAAGTTCTAGAAATGTTATTATTTTTAATGCAGCAAAAAAAATGATAGATAAGATTAATACTTTTTAATAATGAGTAAACTAATAACAATTAGTGAGCTTTCAAAATTGCTAAATTTGATTGACAAGAAAAACGGTAAACCAAAAAATTATATATTAAGGTATTGGGAAAAAGAATTTAAGCAAATCAAACCTAAAATAATTAGAAATAGAAGGTATTATAGGGAAAACGATGTTAAACTAATAAAATATATTAATTATTTGATTAAAGATAAAGGTATGACAATTAATGGGGCAAAAAACACTTTAAATCTCAAAATAAATAAACTTGACGATCACAATTCGCTTAGTTTAAAAACCAACTACTATAAAATTAATATAGAAAAAAAAAGTAAGATTATATTAGAAAAAATAAAAAAAAATAAAAAACTATGGCAAAAAAAACTCATATTAAAGTAAGAATGGTTCCGGAAGCCAACCCAGATAGCAAGTTTGTTTACTACGCAAAAAAACCTACAAAAGGTGAAAAAGCAAAAGATAAATTAAAATTGAAAAAATATAATCCAAACACTAGAAAACATGAATTTTTTATTGAAAAAAAATTACCTCCACACAGTAAATAATTATTTTTTTTTAAAATTTCTAAATTCATAATCTATATAAGCATAGATCATTGATTTCCAAATTTTTCTAGTAATCTTTTGATCAATTCTTTTATTTTTCGATTTCTTATTAATATTACTTAAGATCACTTTGATTCTTTTTCTATCTATAATATCTTTTTTATATTTTTTATTAGATAAAACTTGGTCTACTAAAATTGTTCTTTTTCTAATTAAGTTTAGAAAAAGATCATCAAGAATATCTAATTTTTTTCTAATTTTAAGTATTTTTTTGTTTACCATAGCGACATTAAAAACATAATTTTTTCTTTAGTTATATATATATTATAATTAAAAAAATGACATCTTACGATAAAATAACTCATAAATTATTTAATAACTGGCTTTATATTAATTTCTTTTTAATAATTTTAATGATTATAGTTGGCGGCCTTACAAGACTTACTAATTCAGGATTATCTATCACTGAATGGGAATTAGTTAAAGGAATTTTGCCACCATTAAACCAAATATCATGGAATAATTATTTTGAATTGTATAAAAAAATTCCTCAATTTGAATTAATAAATCCTAATATGACTTTGAATGAGTTTAAAATTATTTATTATTGGGAATATGTTCATAGAGTTCTTGGTAGATTAATCGGACTTTTTTTTATTATTCCCTTGCTTTATTTTCATTTTATAAGAAAAATAAATATTAAAAATTTATCAATTTATTATTTTGTTTTAGTTTTAATTATAATTCAAGGTATAGTTGGTTGGTATATGGTAAAAAGCGGTTTGGTAAATAATACTACTGTAAGTCATTATAGATTATCTCTTCATTTAAGCATGGCAATAATTATTCTTTCAATAATATTTTGGCAAATTTTAAATTTGAAAAATAATTTAAACTTATATTTTTTTAGATCTATTAAAAATAATATACAATATTTTTTTTTAATCTTTTTAATTTTCTCTCAAGTAATCATGGGTGCTTTTGTTTCTGGTTTAGATGCAGGTTTAATTTATCAAACTTGGCCTCTAATGGGATTAAATTATTTTCCAGACGATTTAATAATAAAAAATATTAATTCAATTATAGATTTTAATAATCATTCACTTGTACAATTTTATCATCGTAATTTAGCCTATATAATATCAGCTTATATTATAATTTTATCTTTTTTTATCTTTAAGAAAAAAAATCATTCCTTAATTTCGGCAGCTAAAATTTTATTATTTATTTTATTCATACAAATTTTATTAGGTGTATCAACATTGATAAGTGGCCTTAATATTTTATTAGCCTCTGCACATCAGATCTTTAGTATAATTTTAGTTTTTAGTGCCTTAAATTTATATTATAAAGCTATAAAATAAATTGACTTTATCAAGTATTATATGTATCTATCGCCATCAATATGACGCCATTTATAAAAAAGAAAGAAATAAAAAAAAATTGGTATTTAATAGATGCTCAAAACGCAGTAGTAGGGAGATTAGCTGCATATATATCTAAAGTTTTAAGAGGGAAAAATAAATCAACGTTTAATCCTCATATGGATAACGGTGATTTTGTGGTAGTTACTAATATTGATAAAATTAAGTTTACAGGTAAAAAGTTCAAAGAAAAAAAATATTACAAACATACTGGTCATCCTGGTGGAATAAAAGAGTCAACACCATTATTTTTAAAAGAAAAAAATAAAACTCACGAAATATTAAAGCTAGCAGTTAAAAGAATGTTGCCAGGTGGCCCATTAGCAAAAAAACAATTGTCTAAATTAAAAATATATAATGGAGAAAAACACCCTCACGAAATACAGAAACCAAAAATAGTTGAATTTAGTAAATTAAATAAAAGGAATATTATTAAGTAATGGAAAATCAAACGACTGCACAAATAAACAAGAATAAAATAAAACTAGATTTTAAAGATAGTAAGTACGCTACTGGCAGAAGAAAAAAATCAATCGCAAAAGTTTGGGTGAAAAAAGGATCAGGAAATATTCATGTTAACGGATTAAAAATGAATGAATACTTTAAAAGACCCGTACATCAAATTATTGTAACCAGACCACTAGAGATATCCGAGTCAGCAAATAATTTTGATGTTAAATGCTCAGTTAAAGGCGGTGGTTTATCTGGTCAGGCAGGAGCTATCATATTAGGTATTTCTAAAGCGTTAATAGCTCATGATCAAAGCTTCAAAAAAAATTTAAAAAAAGATAAATTGACCACCAGAGACTCACGTGTGGTTGAAAGAAAAAAATACGGTCATAGAAAAGCAAGAAGAAGCTTTCAATTTTCTAAAAGATAATCATTTAAATTTAATAATTGAAAAGACAATGATATAACTAGTTATATCTATGAATAAAATAAAAATCGCTATAATAGGAGCCACTGGATATACTGGTTTAGATTTAGTAAATTTATTATCTAAACATCCTAGGGTAAATATATTAAACTTATGTGCAACAAAGAATTTAGGAAAAAAAATTTCTTTTTTTGACAAAAGAATTAAAAAAAAATTACCTAATATAACGTCTATCGATAAGGTAAAATGGAACAGTTTAGACTTAGTATTTTTATCTCTTCCTAATGGAGAGGCACAGAAGATTATAAATAAAACTTTTTATAAATTTAAGAGATTAAAATATATTGATTTATCTGCCGATTTTAGAATAAAAAATTATCAAACTTATTATAAGAATTATGGAAAGAAACATAAAGCAATTAAATTAATAAAATATTCAATCTATTCAATAAGTGAATTTGCAAAAAAAAAAATACAAAAATATAGAATAATTTCCAACCCTGGATGTTACCCAACTTCAATCCAAATTCCAATTATTCCATTAATTTTAAAAGATCTAATTAAATTAGATGATATTACAATTGACTCTAAATCAGGTTTTTCAGGAGCTGGAAAAAATCTAGAAAAAAAATTTAAACATCAAAACCTTTATAAATCAATTCACGCATATGGGATTAAAAACCACAGACACATTTGTGAAATTGATCAGGAAGTTTTTAGTATTACGAAAAAGAGAATAAATTATTCTTTTAACCCGTATTTACTCCCTACTTTTAGGGGTATCTTAACAGCAATATATGTCAAAAAAAGAAAAAATATATCTGTTAATAAAATAAGAAATGAATTAATTAAATTTTACAATCATTCAAAGTTTATAAAAATTTTAAAATTAAATTCTGAACTTGGAACAGGAAATATAATTAATACAAATAACTGTCAAATATCAGTTTGTGAAACAAGAGTAAAAAATAAATTAATAGTTTTTTCTGCAATAGACAATTTAGTAAAGGGGGCTTCAGGCCAGGCTATTCAAAATATGAATTTACTTTATAATTTTCCTGAAAAGACAGGATTAAAATGAAATTTTTACAAATTTTAATTATACTATTTTTTATTCATGGTTGTGATAAACCAAAAGCTGTATTGATATGTGGTGACCATGTATGTGTCAATAAAACCGAAGCAAAACAATATTTTGAGGAAAATCTTTCATTAGAGGTTAAAATTATAGATACACAAAATAAAAATCAGATAGATCTAGTTCAGCTTAATTTAGTTAATAACGTAAATAAAAGAGAGATAACTATTAAAAAAAAAAATAAGACTGAAAATGAAATAAAAGTTTTATCTAGCAAAGAAATTAACAAGATAAAATCAAATATAAAAAAAAGTAAGAAAAAAATAAATGAGTTAAAAATTTCTAAAAAAAATAAGATTGAAAAAGACAAGCGTACTGGATTAATTAAGAAAAATGATAAAAAAAAAGGATTAGAAGACACTACAGATATTTGTACATTATTGGATAATTGTAGTATTGAAGAGATATCTAAACATTTGATAAAGTTGGGAAAAAAGAAAAATTTTCCAGATATAACTATAAGAGAATAATCTAATGAAAAAATTAAATATTGCAATAATTGGTTTGGGTAATATTGGAAGTTATTTATTAAATTATTTAAATATTAATAAAAAAATATTAGCTAAGAAAAACAATTGTATTCCTAATATAATTTATGTTTCAGCAAGAAACAAAAATAAAAAAAGAAACTTTAAGATTGATAAGAAAATCTGGCTTAATAACTATTTAGACTCAACTAAATCAAAAGATGTCGACATAATTGTTGAGCTAATAGGTGGGGCAGAAGGGCCCGCAAAAAAACTAGTTTTTAATGCATTAAAAAATAAGAAACATGTAGTTACAGCTAATAAAGCACTAATTGCAAAATATGGAGATAAACTCTCTAAAATTGCTGAGTCAAATAAAGTTAATCTTGAATTCGAGGCTGCTGTTTGTGGTGGTGTTCCAATTATAAGATCACTCAAAGAAGGCTTAATTGCAAACAAGATTAAAAAGATATCAGGGATTCTGAATGGTACTTCAAATTATATTCTGACTGCAATGGATAAAGAAAATAAAAATTTTGATGAAGTTTTAAATAATGCAAAAAAACTTGGCTATGCTGAAAGTAATCCTTCCTCAGATCTTAATGGTGACGATGTATCTTCAAAGTTAAAAATTCTGTCTTCATTATGTTTTAATTCATTTTTAAATAATAAAATACATGTGGAAGGAATCAAGCATATCGATAAAGAAGATATAGATAACGCAAATGTTCTAGGATATAAAATTAAGCTTATTGGATATTCAGAACTTATAAATAATAATGTTTATCAAAGAGTACACCCAACTTTTATCCCAAAAAGCTCATATATTGCGAGCGTTGATGGTGTTTTAAATGCAGTGATCATTGAGGGAAAACCTGTTGGAAAAAGTGTAATTCAAGGAGAAGGTGCTGGACCTGATGCAACTACGTCAGCTTTAATTTCGGATATTTCATCTATTTTGAGAGGAAACATTAAATTTCCTTTCTCAATATCTAATAAAGAAAGAAAAAAACTTAGATTTAGGGAAATTGGCGATAGATTCTTTTCAGCTTATCTTAAATTTGAAGTGTTAGATAAGCATGGAGTTCTATCAAATATTACGAAAATATTTTCAAAAAACAATGTCTCTATTAAAAGATTAATACAAAACCCAAAAAAAAATAAAGGTATATCGTCCATTGTTATTATTACTCATAAATCAAAGGATAATTCTTTGAATAAGATTCTTAGAATTATCGGTAAAAAATTTTATATTATAAAAAAACCAAAGCTAATAAGAATTGACGATAATTAATGTCGATAGACTCAAAATTTTTGAATTTATTTATCAAAGTTACCGAAAATGCAGCGATTGGTGCATCAAAATTTATTGGAAAAAAAGATAAAATAGCAGCAGATAAAGGTGCTGTTGACCCAATGAGGAGAGAGTTAAACAAAATTAATATGGAAGGAACAATAGTAATTGGTGAAGGGGAAATGGACGAAGCGCCCATGTTATATATTGGTGAAAAACTAGGCACATTAAATGGACCCAAATTTGATATTGCCGTTGATCCACTTGAAGGAACAAAGTTTACAGCTAATAATCAACCAAACGCATTTTCAGTTTTGGTTGTTTCAAAGAAAGGTGACTTACTATCTGCGCCAGATACTTATATGGAAAAAATTGCAATAGGAGCGAATTTACCAAAAAATTTATTAGACATAGATAATGGTGTAGAAAAAAATATTGAACTTCTTGCGAAGGCAAAAAATAAAAAAATCTCAGAGATAAAGGCTTGTGTGCTCAAAAGACCTAGACATGATCATATAATAGAGACACTCAATAAGTTAAAAGTAACAATTAATTTTATAACCGACGGAGATATAGCAGGAGTTCTTAGTGTTATCGGAGAGGAAGCAAAAAACGATATTTATTATAGTACAGGAGGAGGTCCAGAAGGGGTTATAGCGGCTGCAGCATTATCTTGTTATGGTGGGCAAATACAAGGTCGTTTAGTTCTTAATGAGGAAGAAAAAATAAGAGCTAAAAAACTTGGGATTAATGATTTTAAAAAAAAATATAATATTGAGGATATGGTAAAAGGAGATGTTATATTTTGTGCAACTGGCGTAACCTCAGGTGATTTAACAAAAGGAGTAAAGGATTTAGGAAATGAATTTGAGGTTTCAACTTTTGTTTTACATAAAAGCAAAAAAGTGAATAAAATTGTTACTAATATCTATAATAAATGAACTCGCTTTCAGTAAAAAGCAAAAATTGGATTTTAAAAAAATATAATAATGATGATGTTCAATATTTTAAAGAAAACTTTTCATTAGACGAAATAACTTGTAGATTACTTTCTATTAGGAAAATTAAAAGAAATGAAATTAAAAATTTTCTAAATCCTTCAATCAAAAATTTTTTACCAAATCCTGATATTTTAAATGATATGAAAAAATCATCAGAAAGAACAATTAAAGCAATTAAAAATAATGAGAAAATTGCTATATTTGGTGATTATGACGTTGATGGGGCATCGGCTACTGCTTTATTAGGAAATTTTTTCACTGAACTCAAGTTGTCTTATGAAGTTTATATACCAGATAGAAAGAAAGAGGGATATGGTCCCTCTGTAAAGGCCTTTAAGAACTTAATAGAGAAAAATGTAAAATTAATTTTTACAGTTGATTGTGGGACTTTGTCCTTTGAAGCAATAAATTACGCATATCAAAATAATATAGATGTTATCGTAATTGACCACCATCAATCTGAAGTTAACTTACCTAAGGCATATTCAATTATAAATCCAAATAGACTCGATGATAGATCAAACTTAAATTATTTATGTGCGGCAGGTGTAGTATTCATGTTTTTAGTATCACTTAATAAAGAACTCAGGTTTATACATTGGTTTAAAGAAAATAATACTAACGAACCAAATTTAATCAATTTTTTAGATTTAGTTTCATTAGGAACGGTTTGTGATGTAGTTCCTCTTACTGGATTAAATAGAGCTTTAGTACATCAGGGTTTAAAGATAATTAAAATAAAAAGAAATTTAGGTTTAAAAACTTTAATTGATATTTGTAATATCCAAACACATCCTAATGCATATCATATAGGATATGTTTTAGGTCCGAGAATAAATGCTGGAGGTAGAGTTGGAAAATCTTCACATGGAGCGAATTTATTGTTAAGCAACAATCCAAAAGATGTTTTTAAAATAGCCTCGGAACTAAACGAATTTAATAAGGAGAGACAACTTCTAGAAAAGAATGTTTTTGATAAGATTTTAAGTGAAGTTAATAAATATTTAATTGATCCAGTAATAATAATTAGTGGAAAAAATTGGCATGAAGGAGTAATTGGTATTGTAGCTTCAAAGTTAAAAGACAAGTTTAATAAGCCAGTGATAATAATATCTATAGATGGAGAAGTAGGTAAAGCTTCAGCAAGGTCAATATTTGGTTTTGACATTGGTGCAATAATAATAAGAGCTGTTCAAGAAAAAATATTAATTAAAGGAGGTGGGCATAAAATGGCAGGCGGTTTTTCAATAAAAAAAGAAAATATCGATCGTTTCAAAAATTTTATATTTAAAAAATTTAAAAATATTAACGAAGATTTAACAAAAGAAAAACCTTTATTCCTAGATAGTATAATTTCATCTACTGCACTTAATTTGGAATTTTATAGAAAGATTAATATTTTAGCTCCATTTGGCTCTGGTAATCCAGAACCAAAATTTATGATAGAAAATCTAAAACCTATAAATAGTAAAATTATAAAAGATAAACATATAAAATCTGTTCTTCTATCTCCGGATGGATCTATAGTTAAAACAATTGCTTTTGATTCTGTACAAAATGAAATTGGAGCATATTTACTCAACAAAAACAGCAAACCTTTTAATATTGCAGGTAAATTGTCCTTAAATGAATGGATGGGGCAATCAAATGTAGAGTTTATTATCGATGATATTTCTGTTAATAAAACAATCAAAAAAATGGTCCCATCGTCTATCGGTTAGGACAGTTGGTTTTCATCCAACAAAGAGGGGTTCGATTCCCCTTGGGACC
>MDSW01180145.1_pt1 | contig 25517 bp, 25 predicted proteins | sample 811171 | NCBI WGS metagenome assembly MDSW01 (sample SAMN05326641, study PRJNA326480) | marine metagenome | isolation source: seawater | place: Atlantic Ocean: North West | collected 2012 | reverse complement strand
TGCAAATCCACTCATTGAAAAAGTTTTAGCATTTTTATTACTAATTGAATTAGTACAACTAGTTAAAATTAATAAAAATAAAAAGATTTTACTATATTTCATTTTCAAATTTTTCTTTTAATGTACAAACTGCAAGTCCGAATCTTAAAGATCTATTCCATTTAAGAATTTTCTCATAATTACTAAAAACTAAAAAAGCAGGTGCTAATGTTTTTGCTCCAGGAATGATATCTTTATCAGGAGTGATTATACCTGCAATTTTATTATCTAGATTATCTATTTTTTTTGACTCTTTAATATATTTTTTAAAGAACTTTACTTGCTTTTTGTTTTTTATTTTTTGTGCTGACGAATTTAAATATTTTTCTGGAATATTCTCTTTTAATTCAACTTTTATAAAACACGGCTCATTTCTTTTCCAACCAATCTTTTTAATATAATTAGCTGCTGATGCAAAAGAATCCTCTATTTTTTTAAGTTCAATGTCAGAATTTTTATTATAGTCAATTGCATAGGTTTGAATAGTTGATGGCATGAATTGAAAATTTCCAAAAGCACCAGCCCATGAACCAAATAAAATATTTTTATTAATAATCTTTTTATCAATAAGATTTAGCACTATTATTAGTTCATTTGTAAAGAACTCGCTCCTTCTTTTATCAAAGCTAAGTGTTGCTAATGATGAAATAATATCCATTTTTCCTAAATATTTTCCAAAGTTTGTTTCTATTCCCATTAAAGCTAATAGTAGTTCTTTTTCTACAAGGAATTTTAATTCAACTTCGTTAATTAATTTTTTTTCTATTTTGTATAATTTCAAACCTTTTTTTACTTTATCTTTACTTGCCCTTTTATTTACGTAAGTTTTTGTATCTTCGTAAAATTCTGGCTGATATCTATCGTATTCAATTACTTTTGGTAAGAATTTTGCTCCTGACATAACGTCATCAACAGTTGCTTTGCTTATTCCATTAGATACCGCGTAGTCTTTAAAATTAGACAACCAATTATCGAACTCTGCGTTATTAGCATTAGCGGAGCTGTAAATTAACAAAAATGATAAATTTAAAATTATTCTTCTTAATGTTTTAGCCATTTTTTTAATTATCATAAATATTTTATTTAAACTAGTATTTGAAAACAGATATAAGCATATTGTTATTTTTTCATTAAAATTGTAATAGAATAACATGTTTTTTGTGGAGAGGTGGCTGAGCGGTTGAAAGCACTGGTCTTGAAAACCAGCAACGGGGCAACTCGTTCGTGGGTTCGAATCCCACCCTCTCCGCCATATTTTTAATATTTCATATTTTGAAATTCTTAAATATTTTAAAAAATTTATTTTTTGATTCATAATTTGATACATTATTACCGATGTAAAAATTGTAAATAACCTCATCTTCATAATTTAAAAATTCGTATAAAGTTAATAAATCTTTTTCATCTAAATTATCAATACAACTTCCAACAAATCTAGACAATAGAATGTCCATCTCTTTTGTGCCTCTATATTTAGATCTGTATAAAACCTTTTTTTTTAATGAATCTTTTTTCGTCATGATTTAAACATTATATAGTATTTATGGTAGATTTAAAAAAAAAAGAATTGTTATTTAAGAAAGTATCTTCAATTCAGGGAGTAGGAAAAAAATTATCGTCTTATCTTAAAACAAAAAAAATTGAAAAAATAAGCGATCTACTTTTGAATTTTCCGTACTCTTTCACGGATAGGACAAAACTAGTTAAAACAAATCAACTTGAGAATGGAAAATTAATCACAATAAAGTTAAAAGTAATAAAATATAATTTTCCAAGAAAAAAAAATTTACCAAATACAATAGTTTGCGAAGATGAATTTGGAAAAATAAACTTAACTTATTTTAATTCAAATGAGTTTTATTTAAGAAATATTTTAAAACTGAATAATTGGGTGGTTATAAGTGGTAAAGTAAATTTTTTTAAAGGTAAATATCAAATTACTAACCCAGATTATGTGACAAAGTTAGATAAAATTGACTTTGTTAATAAATTGGTACCAAAATATTATTTGACAGAGGGCTTGTCTGAGAATCAATATAGAAAAATTCTTGAGAAAGCGATAAATAATATTCCATCTTTAAAGGAATGGATACCAGTTGAAGTTATAAGAAAAGAAGGTTTTTTAAATTGGAAAGATACAGTTCTGAAATTGCATAGTCTTAATGAATTTGACAAAAAAAATTCTTATTTGAATAGAAGATTAGTTTTTGACGAAATTCTTGCACATTTTATAAGTCTATCTAAACATCGATCTTTTAATAAAAGAATTAAAAACAATGTTAAAAATTTTAAATTAATAAATCAAAATCAAATTATTTCTAACTTAGAATTTGAATTAACAAATAATCAAAAAAATATTATCAAAGAAATAAATGAAGATTTAAAAAGCAATAAAAGAATGTTTAGAATATTGCAGGGTGATGTCGGGTCAGGTAAAACTATTGTTGCGCTTATAAATATCTCAAATGTAATAGAATCAGGATATCAATGTGCCTTTATGGTTCCAACGGATATACTTGCTCGACAACATTACGATTTAACACTTAAAATTTTCAAAAATCTTGAAATTAAAGTTGGATTTCTGACGAGTAAATTAACATCTTCAGAAAAGAATATTGTTTTGGAAAAGACTAAAAACGGTGAAATTGATTTATTAATTGGTACTCATTCTTTATTTCAAAAAAAGATAAAATTTAAGTCACTAGGACTTGCGGTTGTCGATGAGCAGCATAAATTTGGTGTTCGTCAAAGAATGGATTTATCAAAAAAAGGTTCTGAAAATTGTGATTTGTTGTTAATGTCAGCAACTCCAATTCCAAGAACAATGATATTATGTAGCTATGGAGATATTGAAGTTTCAAAATTAATTGAAAAACCTAATAATCGAAAAAGTATAATTACATATAGTAAACCAGAAAATAAAATATCTGAAATTATAGATATTGTTAAAAAGAATATTAAAAAAAACTCTCAAGTTTTTTGGGTTTGTCCTTTGATAAAAGAAAGTAAAGTTTTAAACTTTTCCTCTTCAATTAAAAGATACGATGAACTAAAAAAAATATTTAAAAATCAAGTTGGATTAATACACGGGTCAATGGCAAAAGATGAAAAAGAAACTTTGCTAGAGAAATTTTTGAAAAAAGAGATTAAAATTTTAGTATCAACAACCGTTATTGAAGTTGGTATCGATTTTCCTAATGCAAATTTAATAATAATTGAAAATGCTGATAAGTATGGCTTAGCACAACTCCATCAATTAAGAGGTAGAGTTGGAAGGGGAAATAGTCAAGGAATATGTATATTAGTTTTTAAAAACAATTTAAGTAGTAACGCGGTTCAGCGAATAAAAATTCTTAAAAATATTAGCGATGGTTTTAAAATAGCAGATGAGGATTTGAAATTAAGAGGTTTTGGTAACATATTAGGCTATCAGCAAAGTGGGACAAAGTATTTTAAATTCGCTGATCCAATATATCACAATGATTTGTTTGAGTTAGCATTCAATCATGTAAAAAAAATAGAGTCTAAAAAAGAAAATTTTAAAGAATACGAGACTTTATTGAAGCTTTTTGATAAAGCTGAAATTACTTTTTCCAACGACGATTTTTAGTCTATATTTGATGTTCCTGCCGAAACAATAAACTTAGATGCTTGCTCGAATGTAATATCCAAAAAAATTAAGTCTTTTTTAGGTACCATTAATAAAAATCCACTTGTTGGATTTGGTGTTGTAGGTAAGAACACATTTATAAGCTCCTCATTAACCTTTTTACTCATAATTGTTTTATTTGTTTTAGTAGCAAAACCTACTGCCCACACACCTTTTTTGGGGTACTCGATCAAAACGACACTTTTTTGATTATTATCGGACTTAGTTAAACTTTCTGTCATTTGTCCAATAGCAGAGTATATTGTCCTTAATATAGGTATTCTCTTCAAAATATTATTAAATATATCGATTATTTTTTTTCCAAGAAATGATAGTGATAGCCAACCAATAATAGTAATTATAACTAATGCGATTAATATCTCTAAACCCGGAATATCAAAAGGTAAATAATGGTTAGGATTGATTTCTTTTGGGATTATTTTAGCCGAAATTCTTATTAAGAATAGTGTCAGATACACTGTTATAGCTATTGGAATAAGAACTACTGCCCCGGTCAAAAAATAGTTACGTATCCTTGAAAATACAGATTTTTTTAATTTATTTTGTGTCATACTAATTGTAGCTTGAGTAAATAATAAAAATTATAATTAATATAAAAATTGCAATTAATAATTTATTATTTAATATCATGAGTCAATATGATTAATAACATAAATAGAAGAAAATTTCTTGAATTATTTGCGTGTGGTTGTGGTTCTTTATGCTTTTCAGGATGTACCACAGTACCGATTACAGAGAGAAAACAGCTCAATTTAATATCCGAAGAAAAAATAAATAGGCAAGCTAGTATGGTTTATGAAAAAGTTAAAAGTAAAAGCGAATTAGTTAAATCTGGCTCTCAAATTGAAGAAATAAAAAATATTGGTAAAAAAATTGAAAATGCTGTTACCAACTATTTTTTAAAAGAGAAAAAAAAAGATCCAACCAATAATTTTGAATGGGAATATATATTAATTAAAAATGATAAAATGGTTAATGCATGGTGTATGCCTGGAGGTAAAATAGCAATATATACCGGTATGCTTAAGATAACAAAAAATACTCATGCTTTATCAATTGTAATGGGCCATGAAATAGCTCACGCAGTTGCAAAACATTCAATAGAGAGGCAAAGTCAGGCAATAACTTTAAATCTTGGAACACAAATCGCCGATATATTTTTAGGTGGGGCTATTAATAGAACAAGAAACACAGTAGGGACAAATACTGGATTAGATATATTTCAAATTGGGGTATTAAATCCTTTTGGAAGAAAACAGGAAAGTGAAGCAGATTATCTTGGACTTATTTTTTCATCCCTTGCAGGTTACGATATAAGAGAATCGGTGCCTTTGTGGCAGAGAATGGCTTCAAGTAAAAAGAAAAAGGTTCCTCAATTCTTAAGTACCCACCCCTCTTCGGAAAATCGTATAAAAAATTTAAGAAAATGGATGAACGAAGTTATTATTAAATATCCACCCGTATAATACTATTTATACCCATACTTTTTAATTGAGCCTATACAGATAAAAAAAATAGATTTGATATTTTTAAAAAAGTTGAAATTTAACAAATTTTTATTAGATAGAAATATTGAGATTAAACTTTTAATTTTGTAGCTTGACCTAGAATTTTTAGTAATTCTATATTGAGTAAAGTTTTTTGGTAAATTATTTGCTCTGATACCATTCTTCAAGATCTTGCACTTAAAATTATAATCTTCGTTAAAATATTTTTTATCAAAATAAATACATTTTAATAAATTTCTTTTAATTATCATTGAACTAGTGGCAATTGATGTATCTTTTATAAAATTAGCAATTGTATAACTATTTTTAGGTATTATTTCTTTTAGAATTTTTTTTTCTTTTTCAATCATTTTAAAAGGTGTGTAATTTGTATATGAAAAATCGTAATCATTCTTTTCCATAAATTCAATCTGCTCGCTAAGTTTTAAAGGATGCCATAAATCGTCTGAGTCTATAAATGCCACATATTTGCTAATAGATTTTCTTAAACCTAAATTTCTTGAAAAAGCCACACCTTTGTTTTTTTTTAGAAGATAAATCTTAACTTGATCATGATCCTTATATTTATTAATTATCTCTTTAGACTTATCAAGTGAAGCATTATCCAATATAATCAAATTCCAATCTTTTAATCTTTGATTTAAAACAGATTGAATGGTTTCTTCTAAATATTTTTCTTTATTAAAATTAGGTAATATTATATCTACTTGTTTGTTTTTCACTAATAATCAGATCCAATTACTATCTTTCATATATTTATATATTTGCTCGTTAGTTATAATTTTAGGATTTGTTTTATCATTTATAACTTTATAATACCATTCTATAGTTTTTTTTACGCTATGGTTTACATTATATACTGGTTTCCAATTTAATTTTTCTTTAGCTTTGTTACAATTTAATTGTAAGTGATGGTGCTCGTGAAATTTATTATTAGCTTTCGTTACTGATCCTTTCCCCCAAAATTTAATAATAAGGTCTACTACGTCCTTAACGCTTTTAAAATTGTTTGATTTTGGCCCAAAGTTCCAAGAACTTGAAAATCTTTTTGGCTGTTCGTATTGTTTTTTAGCTAATATTAAATAACCTTTTAATGGTTCTAATACAAACTGCCACGGTCGATTGTAATTTGGATTACGTAATCTAATTTTTAGATTTCTATTAATGTATCTTACACTATCTGGTATAAGTCTGTTTTTTGACCAATCTCCACCACCAATTACATTTCCAGCCCTTACACTTGAAATCCCTACATTGTGATAGAAACTTTTTCGATAAGACCTTATTAATAATTCAGCTGATGCTTTTGATGCGCTATAAGGATCAATACCGCCTAAGCGATCCTTTTCATTATATTTTTTAATTTTATTTAAATTTTCATAACACTTATCAGATGTAACGCTTATAATTGATTTTACAAATTTATATTTCATCGAAATATCTATTATATTTAATGTTCCTCTAAAATTTATATCGAAAGTTTGATAAGGATTTTTATAAGACTCTGATACTAAGGGCTGAGCAGCTAAATGAAATATTATTGAGGGTTTAAAATTTTTAATAGTTTTTTCAAGTTTGTTTTTATCTCTTATATCAAATAAAGTTAAGTTTACTTTTTTTGCCAAATCAAGACTATGAAATAGTTTTTGATTGGAATTTGGACTAAATCCTACACCTTTGATAGTGGATCCTAAATTTAAAAGCCAGGCACAAAGCCAGGCACCTTTAAAACCAGTCGCACCCGTAATTAGAATTCTTTTTCCTTTGTAAAATTTTGTGATTGCATTCATAGTTATGGTGAGCCCTGATGGACTCGAACCATCGACACCCTCCTTAAAAGGGAGGTGCTCTACCAACTGAGCTAAGGGCCCCTAAGAAAAAAACTTTTACAAAGAATTGAAGCAAATTTCAATTGATATTTATGTGTTAAATACTCTCATGTATTTGTTGTAAAATTTGGTAAAAGTGCCTTTCCTTATATTTAAACGTATTTCTTTCATTAATTCTTGGTAAAAATTGATATTATTAAGGGTTATTAACATTGAGGCAAGTATTTCATTACTTTTTGTGAGATGATTAAGGTAGCTTTTTGAATATTTATTAAGGCCAAATATATTATATCTTTCGTCTAAAGGCGTTTGATCATTTTTAAATTTTGAATTTTTTAAATTAATTTTACCTTTCCAAGTATAAGCCAAACCAGTTCTTCCAGATCTTGTAGGCAAAACACAGTCAAACATATCTATTCCTCTTTTAACTGCTCCTAAAATATCAGACGGTGTGCCTACACCCATTAAATATCTTGGTTTATTTTTAGGCATTAATTTTACAATTTGACTTAAGATAAAAAACATATCATCCTGTTTTTCCCCAACAGCGAGCCCACCCATTGCATAACCATCAAATCCGATTTCTTTTAGTTTTTCTAAGCTTTCTATTCTAAGATCTTTAAATAATCCACCTTGTATAATTCCAAACAAGGCTTTTGATTTATCGGAGCCAAATTCAACCTTTGACCTTCTTGCCCATACAGTGGAAACATCGATTGCATTTGATATTATTTTTTTATCTTTTGTTAATTTTGGACATTCATCCAAGACCATTAGTATATCCGAGTTAATTGATTTTTGAATTTGGATACTTTTTTCTGGACTTAAAATAAATTTTTTTCCATCAATATGGGAATTAAAGATAGCACCTAGAGATATATCTATTTTATTTAATTTAGATAAAGACATAATTTGGAAACCACCAGAGTCAGTGAGTATAGGTTTTTTCCAATTCATATAATTATGCAAGCCGGAAAATCTATCAAGAATTTTAGTACCAGGCCTTAGCATTAAATGATATGTATTTCCCAAAATTATTTGTGTACCGGTCTTTAATAAATTATCTGTTAAAACTCCTTTTACTGTGCCTAGGGTTCCAACAGGCATAAATGCCGGAGTATCTATATTACCTCTCTTTGTTTTTATAATTCCTAAACGAGATTTTCCATCTTGAGTTATTAACTCAAAAGAAAAATTTTTATTTTTCATTATTTTATTTAGGTCTAATACTTAAAATTTTATCTGGGTTTTCAACAGAACCGTTAGGTCCCTCACCTTTTTTAATTTTATCAACAAATTCCATACCTTTAATAACTTTACCAAAAGCAGAATATTGTCTATCTAAATGTGGCGAGGGTTCAAAGCAAATAAAAAATTGACTATTAAAACTGTTAGGATCAGCAGATCTTGCAGCAGATAGAGTTCCTCTCTCGTGTGCTATGTTAGAAAACTCTGCTTTAACATTAGGTAAACTTGATCCACCAGTTCCGGCTAATCCTAAGTTAAAATCTGGTGAGTCAGTTTTGCCATATTTTACATCTCCCGTTTGTGCCATAAAACCATCTATAACTCTGTGAAAAACTACGTTATCGTATTTACCTTCGTTTGCTAGTTTTAAAAATCTTTTAACATGATTTGGCGCAACCTTCTCATAAAGTTCAATTTCTATATCGCCGTGCTTTGTTTTTATAATCATATTTGTTTCTGAAGCAAGATTATTTGTTAATAAACTAAAAATTAAAATAAATAAATAAAATAATTTATACATTTTAACTTTCTTTAAGAGCTTTACTCGCTGATTTAGTCAAAAATTTATCTATGTTACCTCCTAATTTTGATATTTCTTTAACGAATTTAGAGGATATTATTTGATTATCAGGATCAGACATCAAAAAAATTGTTTCTATGTTGTTATTAAGCTTCTTGTTCATCCCTGCTAGTTGAAACTCATACTCAAAATCAGAAACAGCTCGTAATCCTCTAATGATAATTGAAGCTTTATATTTTTTACATAATGCAATAGTCAAATTATCAAATGATATTACTTGAATTTTTTTTTTACTAAGTTTCATATCATTGAATAGTGAGTTTTTTATAATTTTCAATCTTTCATCTATGGAGAAAAAATAATTTTTATTTACATTATCTGTTGTTGCAACTATCAATTTATCAACAATTTTTAATGATTTTTTTATTACATCAATATGACCTAAAGTTATAGGATCAAATGTTCCAGGATAAATTGCAGTCCTCATTAAATTATATTATCCTCTATTTTTATTACTGATACAACTTTTTCATCACCCTTTAATTTTTTAATTCTTACTCCTTGAGTATTTCTTCCTGCAACCCTAATCTCACTCACTGAACATCTCATAATGCTTCCTTTGTCAGTAGAAAGTATTATTTCGTCTGACTCGTTAACAACTAGAGTAGAAGAAATGTTTCCATTTCTCTTAGAATTTATTATTCCAATAATACCTTTTCCACCTCTATTAGTTACTCTGTAATCTAAAAATGACGTTCTTTTGCCATATCCATTTTCGCTAACTGATAAAATGAATTTATCTAATCCATTTTTTATTTTCTCATCTTTCTTTAATTCTTTTTTATTAAAATTAGGGTTTTCAATTATGGATAAAGAAATAACTGCATCACCATCTGCTAGATCTATTCCTTTGATACCTTTCGAGGATCTACCTTTAAATAATCTTAATTTTTTCGACATGAATCTTATACATTTACCAAACCTGGTTCCTAGTAATATATCTTGGTTTTCTTTACAAATTTTTACTCCAACAATTTTGTCATTTTCCTCTAACTTCATCGCAATTTTACCACTTATGTTAATATTTATGAAATCTTCTAAGGAATTCTTTCTTACTTTTCCACTCGAGGTAACGAAAACAACCATTAGTTTTTTCCATTCATTTTCATCCTCAGGTAAAGGCATTATTGAGCTAATAGAGTGATGATTTTTAAGAGGCAGCAAATTAAATATAGATTTACCCTTAGAGGCTGCTGTACCCTCTGGTATTTTGTATGATTTAATTTTATATACTAATCCTTGGGTGCTAAAAAATAACACCGGTGTATGAGTATTTGCCGTAAATATTTGAACTACAAAATCCTCATCTCTAGTTGTGATCCCAGTTTTTCCTTTACCACCGCGTCTTTGTGCCCTTAAAGCGTTTAATGGACTTCTTTTTATGTATCCTTGATTAGTTATATTTATAACGACAGACTCTTTTTGTATAGTCTCTTCAATATTATAATTAAGAACAGCGTCGATAATTTTAGTTCTTCTTGGAATACTAAATTTATCTTTAATGATCGTGAGTTCATTAACTAGTAATTTATTCAATTCTTTTTTTGAGTTTAAGATCTTATTAAAATTAATAATTAATTCAGAGAGTTTTTTTAATTCAGTTTCTATTTCACTTATTCCAAAAGCAGTTAGTTTTTGAAGTTTCAGCTCAAGAATCGAATCGACTTGTAATGTTGTTAAGGAATATGAATGTGAATTTTTTTTGTTACTAATTAAAGAAATAAGTTTTGTACTTTTTTTTATTTTCCATTTTTTTTCTAATAAATTTTTTTTTGCTGATGCAGTATCCTTTGAACTTTTGATTATTTTTATTATTTCATCAATATTTTCTACAGCAACGGCAATTCCAATCAAAATATGAGCACGTTCCTCGGCTTTTTTAAGGTCAAATTTAATTCTTTTAATTACAGTTTCTTCTCTAAACTTTAAGAACTCAGCTAAGAATTCTTTAAGGTTTAAAATCTTTGGTTTATCATCTACTAAAGCCAATGTATTAAACCCGAAAGAACTCTCAATACTTGTAAATTTATATAATTGACGTCTTACAGTTTCTGGTTCTACGCCTCTTCTTAATTCCAATACAACTCTTATACCCTCCCTATTAGACTCGTCTCTTATATCGCTTATCCCTTCAATTTTTTTCTCTCTGGCCAATTGAGCAATTTTTTCATTTAATGCAGATTTATTTATTTGATAAGGGATAGATTTTATAATCAAAATTGATCTTCCATTTTTTTTCTCTTCAAATTCAATTTCACCTCTTATCTTAAACGAACCTCTTCCTTTATTATAACCTTGTTTAATTATATCCTTACCAATTATGATTCCACCTGTTGGAAAATCTGGCCCAGGAATAAATTTCATTAATTGTTTAATTGTTATTTCTTTATTTTCAATTAGAGCAATCGTTGCATTTATGATTTCACCTAAGTTATGTGGTGGTATACTTGTCGCCATTCCTACTGCAATACCTCCAGCTCCGTTAACTAATAGATTAGGATATTGACAAGGCAGCACAACTGGCTCTTTTTCTGTTTCATCATAATTATTTCTAAAACCAACTGTTTTTTTTTCTAAATCGTCGGTAAGAAACTGTGCAATCTTTCCAAGTTTTGTTTCGGTATATCTCATAGCAGCTGGTGGATCACCATCAATAGAACCGAAATTACCTTGACCATTTAATAATGGTAAACTCATTGAAAAATCTTGAACTAATCGCACCAATGCGTCATATACAGCTTGGTCACCATGAGGATGGTATTTACCTATCACATCTCCAACAATACGAGCTGATTTCCTGAATGGTTTTGACCAATCATAGCCTCCTTTATACATTGCATAAATTATTCTTCTATGAACAGGTTTCAAGCCGTCTCTTACATCAGGCAGAGCTCTGCTTACTATTACGCTCATAGCGTATGATAAATAAGATGAGCTCATTTCATCTTGTACGAAAATAGGTTTAAATGAATTTTTATTTTGTATTTGTATTTTTTCCATATATGTTAAAATGGAATCTCATCATCAAGGTCTGTGTTTTCTTGATTTAAATTATCATTGGGTAAATTACTTTTCTTCTCCTGAACTAAATTTGAATTTTCTTGTTTATTTCTACCATCCAACATTGTTAAACTTGAATTATAGCCTTGGAGAACTATTTCGGTTGAATATTTATCTTGTCCTGTGCTCTCGTCTTTCCATTTTCTTGTTGAGAGTTGTCCCTCAACATAGACATTAGCTCCCTTTTTTAAATATTGTTGGACAACATTCACCAAACCTTCGTTAAATATAACTATTCTATGCCATTCAGTTTTTTCTTTTCTTTCACCACTTGACTTATCCTTCCATGACTGACTAGTCGCAATACTTAGCCTTGCGACGTTTTTTCCGTTAACCATTTGCTTAATTTCAGGGTCTGCACCTAATCTTCCTATTAAAAGTACTTTATTTAGACTTCCAGCCATAATATTTGTTAGAATAATTACTTGAATTTAATTTATATAATAATTGTTTATAACATAAATGCCTGCTAATTTTAAGCTGATTATTTAATGTATTAAAAAAAATGTTGAAAAAAATCGTTATAAAAGGCGCTAAAGAGCATAATTTAAAAAATATTTCATTAGAAATACCTAAAGACAAATTAATAGTCATAACTGGTCTTTCAGGATCTGGAAAATCATCTTTAGCCTTTGACACTATTTATGCCGAAGGACAAAGAAGATATGTGGAAAGTCTTTCAGCTTACGCAAGACAATTTCTCGATAAAATGAAAAAACCAAAAGTAGATCTAATCGAGGGTTTAAGTCCAGCTATTTCAATAGAACAGAAAAACACTTCTAAGAATCCGAGATCGACTGTTGCTACGGTTACTGAAATCTATGATTATATGCGTGTTTTATACGCAAGAGTTGGAACACCATTTTCTCCGTTTACTGGAAAACCAATAAAATCTCAGTCAGTAAGTGAAATGGTTGATAAAATAAAAGATCTACCAAAAAGTTCGACTATATTTCTATTGGCTCCAATTGTGAGAGGAAGAAAAGGAGAGTATAAAAAGGAGATATTAAATTATAAAAAGAGAGGTTTTCAAAAAATTAAAGTAGATGGAAAATATATGGCAATTGATGATTTTCCAAACCTAAATAAAAAAGTAAAACATGATATATCAATAATTGTAGACAGAATTGTTTTAAATTCAAAAATTGGCAATAGGCTTGCAGATAGCGTTGAAACAGCATTGAACTTATCTAATGGATTACTGACAGTAGAATATGAGAATGAAACTATACCCAAAAATTTAAGAAAAAAAGAGTCAATACTATTTTCTTCAAAGTTCTCTTGTCCTGAAAGTGGGTTTACAATTGAAGAAATTGAACCAAGACTATTCTCATTTAACTCTCCTTATGGAGCATGTGAAGAATGTGAGGGAATAGGAAGTAACCTAAATGTGGATCCAAAATTAGTAGTGCCGGATGAAAAAAAGTCACTTCAAGATGGAGCCATTGCTCCATGGTCTAAATCGACTTCACTTTATTACGCTCAAACATTATCTTCTTTGTCAAAATATTACAAATTTTCAATGAATGACCCATGGAAAAAATTATCAAAAAAAATTCAAGATATAATATTATTTGGTTCAGATGACGATGAAATAAGATTTTCTTATGATGATGGATATGAGTCCTATACTACAAAAAAAACCTTTGAGGGTGTTATTAATAATCTTGAAAGAAGATATCTAGAAACCGAAAGTGAGTGGAAAAGAGAGGAAATTTCCCAATATCAAAGTGAGTCTAGTTGTGAAAAATGTAAAGGATTTCGACTAAAAGATGAAGCACTCTGCGTAAAAATTAATTCTTTAAATATTAGTGAAGTAACCTTAAAATCTATTGATGATGCAAAGGAGTGGTTTGAAAATTTACCAAGTTTCTTAAATGATAGAGAAAATAAAATAGCTCAACACATTTTAAAAGAAATTAATGAGAGACTAAATTTTTTATTAAACGTAGGACTAAACTACCTCACATTGTCAAGGGCTTCAGGTACTCTCTCAGGTGGTGAAGCTCAAAGAATACGTTTGGCATCACAAATAGGATCCGGGTTAACAGGTGTTTTGTATGTTTTGGATGAACCCTCTATCGGACTTCACCAAAGAGATAACAAAAAATTAATTAAAGCACTTAAAAAGCTTAGAGATCTTGGAAATACAGTAATAGTAGTTGAGCATGATATTGAAACAATGGAAAGTGCTGACCATATAATCGATATTGGTCCTGAAGCGGGACTTAACGGAGGACAAGTTGTTGTGCAAGGCGATGTTAAAAAAATAAGTAATGAAGAAAAAAGCATAACTGGAAATTATTTGTCTGGTAAGAAATTTATAAATACTCCAAAAAAAAGAAGGACTGCAAAAAATGGAAGATTTTTAGAAATAAGTGGTGCAACTGGAAATAATCTTAAAAACGTAAATCTGAAAATTCCAATAGGAACATTTACATGTGTAACAGGCGTTTCTGGAAGTGGGAAGTCAACTTTAGTTTTACATACTCTTTATAATGCTTTGAATTTAATGCTTAATAAAAATCAATCAAGAAAACTGCCGAAAGCGTTTAAGGGATTTAAAGGAACTGAATTAATAGATAAAATTATTGATATAGATCAGTCTCCTATTGGAAGAACCCCAAGATCAAATCCTGCTACCTATACAGGCGCATTTGGACCTATAAGGGATTGGTTTGCAAACTTACCTGAGTCTAAAGCTAGAGGATATAAAGTTGGAAGATATTCTTTTAATGTCAAAGGTGGAAGATGTGAAACTTGTGAGGGTGACGGTGTAATTACTTATGAAATGCATTTTCTACCAGATGTATTTATACCATGTGATAATTGCAAAGGAGCGAGATACAATAGAGAAACTTTGGAAATAAGATTTAAAAATAAAAATATTGCAGAAGTTTTAGATATGACAGTTGATGAGGGATGTGATTTTTTTGAGAATATACAATCAATAAGATCTAAGCTTATAACTTTAAAACATGTGGGACTTGGTTACATGAAAATTGGTCAACAAGCTACGACTCTATCAGGTGGAGAGGCGCAAAGAATAAAGCTTGCAAAAGAATTGTCTAAAAGGTCCACTGGACGTACATTATATATCTTAGACGAACCTACAACTGGTCTTCACTCACATGATATAAAAAAACTTTTAGATATACTTCAAGCCTTTACTAACACTGGTAATACTGTTGTAGTAATTGAACATAATCTTGATGTTATTAAAACAGCTGATCATATAATAGACATGGGCCCTGAAGGGGGTGTAAATGGTGGAGAAATCATTGCTCAAGGAACACCGGAAAAAGTTTCAGCAGAAAAAGGAAGCTTTACAGGGCAATTTTTAAAGGAACTTCTTCAAAATGATGAAATGAAAAAAACTGCCTAATTTTTAAAAATATGTTATAATTAATTATGGTTTCAATTTTACAATCTTTGTCAAAGACAGTTCATTACTCACTTCTCATAGCTATTCTTCTTTTCCTCGGACTGTATTTTGGGGGTGATGGTTTTGACTTTGATAGGTATTTTTTTAGTTGGTTTTTTAGATATTTACATGTTTTAGCGGGCATTATGTGGATAGGATTATTATGGTATTTAAATTTTGTACAAATACCAAGTATGGCAAACATTACTGAAGATTTAAAACCAGCTATCACAAAAGTAATTGCTCCGAAGGTATTATTTTGGTTTCGGTGGGCTGCATTTGCTACAATAATTACTGGACTAATTGTTGCTTACTTAAATGGTTACTTACATCAGTCAATGACACTTGGTATAGGTAGCGGCTATGGAAAAAATACAGCTATAGGTATAGGTATGTGGTTGGGTATCATTATGGCCTACAATGTGTGGTTTATAATATGGCCAAATCAGAAAAAAGCTTTAGGAATAGTTGAGTGTAGTGTTGACGAAAAACCAATTGCTGCTAAAAAAGCATTGTTAACATCAAGAGTGAACACATTGCTATCTTTTCCAATGTTGTTAACAATGGTTGCAGCTCAAAATCTTTATTAAGCTAACTCGTCTCCTCTTTTTCTAGAGTTTTATAACTTACTTTTAAGTATTTTAAGACAGGAGATGCTACAAAGATAGAGGAGTAAGTTCCTATGATTACACCTAAAATCATTGCAAAAGAAAAACCTTTTAAAATTTGACCACCTAGAAAAAAAATTGAGAAAAGAGCAAGTAAAGTTGTTATGGAAGTGATAAAGGTTCTTGACAATGTTTCGTTAATTGAAAGATTAGCAGTTTCCTCAATAGTAAGTTTATTAAATTTTTTTAGGTTCTCTCTAATTCTATCATAAATAACAACTGTATCATTCATAGAATATCCTATAATTGTTAATAAAGCAGCAACAATTGATAAATTTACTTCTATTCCTAATAATGAAAAAATTCCAACGGTAATAGAAACATCGTGAAACAAAGCCACTATTGAGCCCAAACTAAACTGCCACTCAAATCTAATCCATATATAAAATAGCATTGCGATTAAAGACAATGTGATTGCAATTATTCCAGATTTTAATAATTCTCCACTTACTTTTGGCCCAACATTTTCTATTCTTCTGAAATTAATTTCTGAACTTATATTTTCCTTAAGAGTTTGTTTAATGGCTGCTAGAGAGTTTTCTTTATTATTAGATATTTCCTCAATTTTTATTAAAAAATCACCTTCTTTGCCAAATTTTTTAACGTTAACGTCACCAAGATCTAAGCTTTTTAAAGAATCTCTTATTATTTTTGAATTAACGAATTGTTTATCTGCTCTAATTTCCATTAGTGTTCCACCTTTAAAATCAATACCAAAATTCAATCCTTTAAAAATAACAAAAATTAAACTTAGGATTACTAATATTAATGAAAAAAAATTTGCTTTAGTAAAAAGATTTGCGAAATTTATTTTTTTATTGATCATAGAATATTCTCTTTATTTTTTGATCTAAAAACAATTGAAGAAGTAAGATGTCTAGCAATAAAATAAGCGGAAAATAAAGTTGTTAAAATTCCAATTCCTAAAGTAACTGAAAATCCTTTAATCGGTCCAGAACCAAAGAAAAATAATATCATAGCTGCAATTAATGTTGTTATATTGGCATCTAAAACTGTAATTTTCGCTTTTGAGTAACCTATATCAAAAGCTTGAATAATTGATTTTTCGGTTTTTAACTCCTCTTTAATTCTCTCATATATTAATACATTTGCGTCAACTGCCATGCCGACGGTAAGAATTATGCCTGCTATTCCAGGCAATGTTAAGGTTGCACCCAAAATTGTTAAGATACCTATTAACATTAATAAGTTACATATTAGTGATAAGTTAGCCACTAAACCAAAAATTTTATACTTATAAAGCATGTATAAAATTACTAGTATAAAACCTATTAAAAGTGAGATTGAGCCTGATTTAATCGAGTCTTCTCCTAGGTCTGGTCCAACTGTACGCTCCTCAACTATTTTGATTGGTGTAGGTAAAGCCCCTGATCTTAGCAATAAAGCGAGATCTGTAGCTTGTTGAAATGAAAAAGATCCAGAAATAGTTCCACTTCCTCCTGTTATAGGTTCTCTTATATTTGGAGCGCTGATAATTTTGTCATCTAGAACTATAGCTAACCTTTTTCCAACATTTTCAGTTGTAGCTTTTCCAAATTTTTGAGCACCTAATCTATCTAGTGTAAAGAAAACTATGGGTTGATTCAGTTGATTATCTAATCGTGGCTGTGCATCTATCAAGTTATCCCCACTCATAATTATTCTTTTACTTACTTTAAGACCCTCACCTTCCTCTGACATAATTTTTTCTGTGCCAAAATTATTATCTGATTGTTCAACCATTCTAAAACTTAATTGAGCTGTTTTTCCTAATAGTTTTTTAATTCTTTCTGGGTCTTTTAGCCCTGGAAGCTCAACTAAAATTCGTTTATCCCCCCTTTGAAGAATATTTGGTTCTTTAGTTCCTAAATCATCTATCCTTCTTCTTACTATTTCGATAGACTGAGCTATTGCCGAATTATTTATTGAGATCAAGCCATATCTGGAGTATTTGACAACAATTCTATCTTTAATACTTTCAAAATCTAACTCATAGGTATTATATTTATCTATATAAGTATTAAATTGGTTTTTCTTATTTATAAATAGCGATTCAAATTTATTGATATCATTATTCTCAATCCTAAACGATAAGCTGTCATCATTTATTTCAAAATCCTCAAATATTATATTGGACTCATTTAAACTTGTTTTAATTGCTTTTACTTTGCTTTGAATTCTCTCCTTTATTAAGGGTTTTGTGTCAATTTCTAATAATAAATAAGAACCACCTTGTAAGTCTAATCCTAAATTAATTTTTCTTTCGAAATATTTAAATTTTTCATTTGAAAAATTTAATATTCCAAAAATACTTATGATTATAAATAATATATAAATAGTTAATATTTTTGTTTTGGAAAAATTTAACACCGAATTAATTTATTTTTTTACTTCTTCTTTTTTTAAAAGACTTGTAATGGTTGATTTAATAATTTGAACTTTGACGTTTTCGCCTATCATTACTTCAATTTTGTCGTCATCGAAAACTTTATCTACTTTGCCTATTATACCACCTGATGTGATTACTTCGTCGCCTCTCTTTAATCCTTGAACCATAGCCCTATGATCTTTTACTCTTTTTTGTTGAGGTCTTATCAAAAAGAAATAAAAAATAACAAATATTAGTATTAAAGGTATAAATTGTGCAAAACCTGAACTATTCATGTTAGAAAGATAATTATAATAAAAGACTTACTTTAACAAGTGAATAATTTTTAAATTTTGTCCAAATTATTCATATATTTTTTTAAAACATCAGGTATTTCTATTCTGCCATCACTAGATTGATAATTTTCTATAAGTGCTATCATTAATCTACCAACTGCTAATCCTGAACCGTTAAGAGTCCCTAAAAAACCTGTACCCTTTGAGGACTTATATTTAGCAGACATTCTCCTTGATTGAAAAGTCCCGCAAGAAGAACAGCTTGAAATTTCTCTGTACTTTTTTTCTGATGGTATCCATACCTCTAAATCAAAAGTTTTTTCTGCGCTAAAACCCATATCACCAGTGGAAAGTAATACAACTCTATACGGAAGATCTAAAATCTTTAGAATTTCTTCAGCACATGATAACATTCTATTGAGCTCTTCTTCACATTTATTTGGGCTAACAATACTAACAAGTTCAACTTTGTAAAACTGATGTTGCCTTATAAGACCTTTTGTGTCCTTTCCATAGCTTCCAGCCTCTTTTCTAAAACATGGAGTTGATGCAACATATCTAAGAGGTAGCTCTTTTTCTTCTAAAGTTGTTTTATTAACTATATTCGTTAAAACAACTTCAGCTGTTGGGATCAAAAATTTTCTATTTTTAATATCATTTGTTTTTATTTCAAATTGATCGTCTTCAAATTTTGGCAATTGTCCTGTGCCATACATTATATCTTCTTTTACGATAAGTGGGGGTGAAATTTCTGTATAACCAAATTTACGAGTATGTATATCAAGCATAAAATTTATAAGTGCCCTTTCTAAAAGTGCAAAATTTTCTTTCAAAATTACAAACCTTGATCCTGATAATTTACTTGCTGTTTCAAAATCTATTCCGGTATTTTTATTTTGAGATAATTCAATATGACTTTTTGGATTAGAACTAATTTTTTTTTCTTTACCCTCTGTTTTTATTAATTTATTATTTTTTTCATCTTTGCCAACAGGAACACTGTCCATTGCTAGATTTGGTAAGTTAGAAAGAATATTTTTTAGTTTATTGTCGATTTGAGATTGTTTTGTAGCCAATTCTAAAATTTTTTTAGAAAGGTCTTTAGACTTTTCAATATTATCTTTTTTATTACTTTTAGAAATTAATTTTTTTTCTTTTTCAAAATTTTCTTTTTTTTGTATAAGCTCTCTATTTTGTTTATCTAAATCTCGAATTTCATCAAAATTAATCTTAGAATTTCTTTCTGTAATTTTTTTTTTAAATAATTCAAAATTATTTCTAATAAATTTTAAATCATGCATTATTTTTTCTTTCAATTATTTTAACTGTAAAGATAGATAATTCATATAATAATAATAATGGTAAAGCTAAACCTATTTGTGTTATTGGGTCAGGTGGGGTTAATATTGCTGCTATAGCAAAAATTATTACAATTACATACTTTCTTCTCGTTTTTAAGTAAAGTGAGTCAACAAAACCAACTCTAGCAAGTAAACTCAAAACTACTGGTAGTTGAAAACTTAGTCCAAATGCAAAAATTAATTTCATTATCAACGAGAGATACTCATTAATTTTCGCCTCTAATTGTATAGGTATTGAATTTAAAGATCCGATATTTTCAAAACTTAAAAAAAATTTTACTGCAAGTGGCATTATTAAATAGTAAACAAGCATCCCTCCTAATAAAAAAAGAATAGGTGTCAGAGCTAAATATGGTAATAAAGCTTTTTTTTCATTTTTATAAAGACCTGGAGCAAGAAATTTCCAAATTTGAATTAAAAAAAAAGGACTTGAAATAAAAAATGCAGCAAAAAAAGCTACCTTTAAATAAGTTAAGAAAGCCTCGTGTAAAGCTGTGAAAATTAGTCTTCGATCTAAATTATTTTCTAATACCGCATTACTATAGGGTTTAACCAAAAAAGAATAGATCTCTTCAGAAAAATAATAACAAACTAAAAAAGATAAAAATAAAAATATAAATATTCTAATTATTCTTGATCTCAGCTCTGTTAGGTGGCTTACAAAATTTCCTGATTTTTCATCATTAATCTTTTTTGTCATCTTTTTTTTCTTGCTCTTCTAAGCTTGTAATTTCGTTGACAGAATTTTGAACATCATTAAAATATCTCTTAATTGAACCAAAAAAGTTTCCAACTTTTCTCATTACTATAGGAAATTCTTTGGGACCAATCACTAAAACAGCTACCAGTACGATTATGATTAATTCAAACCAACCAATTTGTGGCATTTGATTTAATTACTACTTGGATTATTTTTATCGTCAGAACTTTCGTCGTTGGAGTCTGGGTTATCTGACATACCTTTTTTGAAGCTCTTTATACCTTTTGCTACATCACCCATTAAACTTGATATTTTTCCTCTACCAAACAAAAGTACTACAAGAACTACTACAACTGCTATTTGCCAAAAACCTATGCTCATAACTCTTTATATACAATAAATACTATTAAATAAATAACTTTATTCATCACTTTTTGGAGCTTCATCTATAGCATTTTCTATATCTGAGTAAATATTCTCTTTTTTTTCAATAGATTGTTCTTTAAAAAACTTACTAGTTCCAAATATTGAGTTATCGACATTAGCCGTATCAATTAAACCCGCTGAGCTGAGTTCTTCGATAGTTGGCAAGTCAGATAATTTTTGGATGTTAAAATGATTTAAAAAATCTTCTGTGGTAACATATTGGATTGGTTTACCAGGAACATCCTTCCTACCTCCAGGTCTTACCCAATTTAACTCCAACAATATTTCGAGAGTATTAGTTGCAAAAGCAACACCCCTGATTTCTTCAATTTCAGATCTTGTCACTGGTTGATGGTAGACAATTATTGCTAAAGTTTCTACAGTAGCTTTAGATAGTTTTCTTTGGGTTGATTTTTGTAAAGCCATTGTTTTAGATAAATCCTCAGAAGTTCTAAAAGACCATTTCCCTCTGACACAAACTAAATTAATTCCTCTAGACTTATAATGATATTGTAGCTTTTCTAGAATTTTCGAAATATTTTTTTCATTGGGAAGTCTTTTCTCTATTGTTTCTATATCAAGTGGTTCAACTGCTGAGAATAAAATTGCCTCAACTTTTCTCTCATTTTTTGAAATATTTTTTGGGAAGTCTAAAATATTAATCTTTTTGAGTCTTTTTTTCATTAAAGCGACCTTTTAATCAATAATTTATCAAATAATCTTTTTTGGATAATATCAATTTTTCCCTCTTTCGCCATTTCTAAAGTTGCAGAAAATATACCAGCCATCCCAGTCTTTTTTAAATCTTGATTTTTTTTGTAATAGCTCGGGATAAAATCGTCGATTTCATTCCATTCATCTAATTCAGGAAGAATTTTTTCTATGTATTTAATCGCTTCTTCAGTTGTGAGTACTGGGAGTCTTGGAATATTAATTGTCTTAAAGGCTTTTTGCATTTTCATAGAAGAATAGGTTTTAAGTAATTCATAAAGACTAATATCGTATATTGGTGTTTTAATTGAACGTATGCCTCCCTTCATACCTCTGTAAAAAATATCTTTCCCTATTCTTGGTTTTTTTAGTAACTGGTCTGAGAGCAAGCGGATCAACTCTAATTTTTTTAATTGTAATTTTAATTTTTCTGCAACCTCAGAAGCTTTAAATTCGTCATCATCATCTTCAGGAAGAAGTAATTTGGACTTTAAATACGCTAACCAAGTAGCCATTAATAAATATTCTGATGCTATTTCTAAATTCAAATCTTTACTTTTAATAAATTCTAAAAATTGATCGGCCAATTTGGTTATTGATATTTTTGCTAAATCTACTTTCTGAGATTTTGCTAAATCTAGTAAAGTTTCTAAGGGACCGCTAAAATTCGGAATATTTATTGATAATGCATTTTTCATTGATTCCATATTATAATATTAACTTAAAAATTTGTAAATTTGATTTGTTTTTTTCTTTGTAAAATCATCTATATAAGGAATTTGTTTTATGATCATTGTTAATTGATTTAAATTCCCCTTACAATATAGTGCTAAATTACAACCTGCCTCTAAAGATTTAAGGGCATTTGTTTTTAAATCTTTTTTTAAGGCTTTCATTGAAATATCATCTGAAATAATTAAACCGGTAAATTTTATTTTTTTTCTAATTAAATGAATAAGTTTTTTAGAGTGTGTTGCACAGTTTTGATTGTCAATTTTTTTATATAAAACATGTGCAGTCATTGCAAAAAAAGGGTTTAAACCTTTAAAACATTCAATATCTTCTTTAATCAATTTCTTCTGTGATTTATTTACTACTGGAAGGACTTTATGACTATCTGACGAGGCACATCCATGACCGGGTACGTGTTTCATAACCGTTAAAATCTTATTCTTTTTAAATTGATCTATACATACTTTACCAAGATATTTAATTGTAGATATATTCTTTGAAAAAATTCTATCTTTTAGAATTTTTGTTGTATTTGCATATCTTCTATCAAGAACAGGTACCGTGTTAATATTAATACCGACATCTTTGAGTATAGCTGAAATTTTATTTATATAAAGTTTATAAATTTTTATTGATATTTCTCTATTATTTAAAAATAAATTTCCAAAATATCTTTGAGAAAAGACCTTGATATTTATTAATTGGTTCAATCTACTTATAGATCCACCCTCTTCATCTATAAAAATAGGAAATTTTTTGTCTTTCATTGTGTGTCTAATATCTTTTGTAAGTTTTTTAAGCTGCTCAAGAGACTTAATATTTCTTTTAAATAAAATTAAACCCCATGGTTTTTCTTTTTTTATTAATCTTTTTTCTCTATTAGAAAGTTTATAATTTGATATACTTATTATGATAGCTTTTCTTTTAATCATTTAGAAAATAATTCCCAAAATTTTCTATTTTTTTTTTCATTTATATTAATAAATCCATCATTAAATTTAATAACATTACTTGTGTCATTAGAAAGAATTGGAAGATTTGTTGCTTTATCGTCTAATAGTTTAAAAATATTTAAACGATTTTCACTTATCTTATTAATATTTTTTTCTGAAAAATAAGTTTTGACTGTCACGTAGAAAAAACTAAAAATTATAATAATTGAAAAAATATATAATATATTTTTCATAATTACATTTTTTCAGGTAGTGAAACATTTAAAATTTTCATACCATTTTTAAGAGTAATATATATCAATTTTACGATAGCTAAAATATTTTGATCTCTGGCTTTTCCATTAATTATGAATTTATAACTCTTGATATCTTTTCCAGCAGACCAGTATGAATGAAATAAAGTAGATAATTCATATAAATAAAAAGGTATTCTGTGAGGTTCAAGTTTTTTAGATGAGGTTTTAATTATTTCAGGCCATTCGAAAATTTTTCTTAGGATTTTTTTTTCGAAATCATTAAATTTTAAGATTTCACCTTTTTTAATTTCAAAATTATTTAAATTGATTTTTAATATTCTCTGTAACGAAGATATTCTGGCAAAGCAATATTGAACATAATAAACTGGATTATCTTTATTTTTTTCAACGACTTTATTAAAATCAAAATCTAGTTCAACGTCGCTACTTCTATTAAGCATCATGAATCTAACGATATCTATGTCTATTTCATTTAAAAGATCAGAAACTGTAATAAAATCTCCTGCTCTTTTAGACATTTTAAATGGTTCACCATTTTTGTAAAGTTTTACCAATTGACATACTTTACATTCTAAGTTTGTTTTAGAATTTGATAAAGCTTTAACAGCGGAAGTAATTCTTTTTATATAACCAGTGTGATCGGCTCCTAAAATATTTATCAGACAATCATAATTTCTATTAACTTTATCAGCATGATACGCCAAATCATTCGCAAAATACGTCCAGGTACCATCAGCCTTCTGGAGTGACCTATCAGAGTCATCGCCAAATTTTGTTGACTTAAAAATTAATTGTTCTCTTTTTTTCCAGTTTTTTGCGTCTTCACCTTTAGGTTTCTGAAGAAAACCCATTTCAACAAAATTATTTTTCTTTAATTTTTCTACTGATTTATGAACTAAATTTTTACCTACTAATTCTTTCTCTGAAATAAAATTATCATGTTTTATTTTAAGAATTGATAAATCTGACTTTATAAGTCCTAAAGAAAACTTCAATCCTTCCTCTTCAATTTTTTCACGGATACTTTCGTAGTTTTCTAAATTTATGTTCGGCTTCTTTTTAAGTATATTTTTGGCAATATCTATTATGTATTGTCCGGGATATAAATTTTCATTATTTTCAAATTTCTCGTTGAATAATAGTTCTCTCATTCTCAAAAAAATTGATTTAGTAAAATTATTAATCTGACTTCCGTAATCGTTTATATAATATTCTTTAATGACTTTATTGCCATTAAATAAAAGCAGATTACACAACACATCTCCAAAAATCGCTCCTCTACAATGTCCAACATGTAGGGGGCCAGTTGGATTAGCGGAAACAAACTCAATATTATATTTTTTATTGTCCTCAAAACTACCGTATTTCTCTTGATTTATAAAAACATGCTTTATAAATTTTTCAATAGCTTTATCGTCTAAAGATATATTAATAAAACCAGGCTTTACTATGTCAATTTTTTTAAAATCTTTTATATCGTTAAGAAGTATTTTTTCTAATTTAGAACATAGATCTAATGGGTTTACTTTTAGTAATTTTCCTAAAATCATAGCTATATTAGTTGAAATATCATAATCATATTTTTTTGGTGGTGTTTCAACTTTATGACCTTTGAAGGCTGTTTCTTTTTTTAAATTAAGTTTTTTTTGATTTGTTTTAATAACTTTTTCAATTAATAAAGTATAAT
>MDSW01160577.1_pt1 | contig 25533 bp, 15 predicted proteins | sample 811171 | NCBI WGS metagenome assembly MDSW01 (sample SAMN05326641, study PRJNA326480) | marine metagenome | isolation source: seawater | place: Atlantic Ocean: North West | collected 2012 | reverse complement strand
GCGTCCACCATCATGTTCGTCGTCATGTGAATCTCCCAATGATTTTGAAGGATGAACTCCACATTGAACATAATCAGCTCCCCATTGATTCAGATCTGAGGTTACCGCAATCCACATGTCCTCTTGAAACAAAGGTCCGTGTTCTATGCAATAATATTGCATCTCCTCCACCGTTGGAATTCTGTATCCATTTGCTATGGCTTGGTCGTGATATTCTTGCCAACTATGCGTACTTGTATCTTCTTCGCAGATAATTTCATTATTACCCAAAACAGTTTGTTCGTTGCGGGTAAACAGAATCTCGTCCCAGTTCTTCTCCGTCGGTACATAGGTCATGCTCTGGGGCTGGTCGGCGCAGTCGTAGCCAAACGGACGGAATTGGATCGAGGTTTTGGAAAGAACTCCCGGGTCGACCCAGTCCTGACCTCCGGTCCCGAAATAGCACGACCCCGCGTCGGCTCCCGAATCGACGGAATTCAAGTAGCAAAAGCAGCCATCCTGGTGCGACGCAGACGCCGTTTGTAAGGTGTAGCCATCAGGGACGGCGTTTGCGCAGGCTTCCTGCGAATACGGTACGCAATCCGGGAGGGTCGGCATGGCGTGTTGGGTGTTGCTGTTGCTGAGAATAATGACGATATCCGGATTCAGCGTCGCGTAGACTTCTTCAATTCGGAGGACCTGTCCTTTCTTGTATAGAGCTGGGCCGTAGGTCAGGTCTTGGTTTGGATTGGGGGTCTGCACGACGCTGCAGAGGTGGAGTTCGTTGGCGTTGTCGCACCGTGAGGTGTAAGTTTGCATGTAACCACTTCCCGTGTCGTACAACGCCGCGTCCTGCTGGCCGAAGGTCTCGCAGATGCACATCTTTACCACGCCTGAGGAATACCCATGTCCCCAGCGAACTTCCAACGTGTCGTAATTGCGTGGAAGTGGTAATTCCAACCAGCCAATCCAATTACTTCCCGCCCAGGCGCCATCGGTAGCGGTGTATGACTGAATGGAAGTGGTCGCCCCAATCTTGGACGCGTACGCCTTCCAGCTAACCAGATCATTCATGTCCGTGAAGTCGTACCGGATCGACGCTCCGATCGCCTGCTCGCGGATGTTCAGTTCATCATTGGTATACCACGCCGTCCCGTACGCCGGTAGTTTTTTCACGAGCTCCCACCCGGTCGACCCGACCACCGCCTCTAAATCAGCGTCATTCCGCGCGACGGTGACGTAGTCCGGCCGGCAGGTACAACTGGATTGGTCCGTACTGCCGATGGGAGCGACCGCGCCGAAGCGGCAGGAGCGGCAGTTCTCTTCGTTGTGGACCCAAGCTAGAAGATTTCCGGACGTACGACTGGAGTCCAGGGTGTTCGAGCTAACATCCATCCACGTTTCAGACGGAGAACTGCTCTCGTCGTATACGGCTGCCCAGCCAGTGGCGGGACAGCCATCCACACAAGCCTGTAAATATGCAATCATTTCATCCTTGGTTGGTAGTCTCCCCCCCCGGCCTACCGCGTAGTCCACCGTGTCGTCCCAGGTGACGGTGAGGGAGTTACCGTGGAAGTGGATGGTCTCCTGGGGTTCTGCATACGTGTTCCTCCCGCATGCACACTTGGACTCCAACGCATCGTCGGTGCTCGCGATGTGGATGGAGTCGACGACGGTGGCGACGTCGGCGTCCGAGAGGTAGTTATCCCAGATGTACAAGCCGGCGATGTCGCCACTGAGGTAAGGGTCTGACCAGTGAGATTTTCCGATGTACGTTTCCGTGAATACCCGCCCCGTGATACCGTTAGTGCACGTTGCAGAGTATTCATTTCCGTCGACAGTGAGTGATATGGAGTTGTCTGAAGACCGCCATTTAGCCACCACCGTCAACCAGGTATCTTGTGGAAACTGGTACTGGTTAATGAGAGTACATGCGTTTGCTGGGTCACCCTCTATAATTTGAAAATAGAGCTTGTCTTGCGTGGAATACCGAGACAGCAATATGTTGTCCGTTGCTCCAACTCCAAAACAGAACACCTTTTCATGCGATGCAATGCTATTCGTGAATTTGAGCTTGGTAACTGCTGTGAATCCTGAAGTCAAGGAAAATGATTTGCTTCCAAGATCGATATAATACTCCGCCGACCGATCGAAACTAGCGTCGTCCATGGCGACCACGACGTTCTGGAACGGGGTATTTCTATACGTCCCCGACGGACACGTTTCCATGCACGCGTCGGGGTGGACGTCGTCCTTCTCGTTGATTTTTATCCCCTGGGTGATGGCCGTGACCTCGATGTCGTTTAGGTAGCGATCCCAGATGTACAGGCCGGCGATGTCGCCGCTGAGGAAGTCGTTGCCTGGCCAATGTGACTTGCCTATCCAATTATGAATGTTTGTACGGTCCGTGACGATGAAACTACTATCACATGTCTTTTCATATCGAACACCGTTCAATTCCAGCGACATCAACCTACTGCTTGTTACATATCGAAATATGACAGTGTACCAGGTGTTTGGTTCAAATGGTATGTCTTCTTTGCTGCAACATGTCGACCCTTCGCATATGTACATTCCGAGTAAATTATCAACCGAATGTCGAAGTAGTTGTATTGCGTTATCATTGTTTTGCAGAGCATTAGCGCTTATAAAGATACGCTCCCATCCACTGGAAGGTGTTCCCGTCATTTGGAGCTTTCCCACGAGCGTGAATCCCCCGTTTGTTGCAAAATTCCACGAACGCACCCCCACGTTGACGTACTCACTATTCGCGCGATTGAAGCTCCTATCGTCCATGGAGATGACCGCGTCCCCCACCGCGCTCGAGGTCGGGCAGTGGCTGCAGGTGGCGGTGTCGGTGGCGGTGACAATCTCTGTCTCCGGTTCGCACGTGAACGTGGAGCAGATGCGGAGGAGAAGACCGTTGACCTGGTACTGTGCACCGTACGGTGAGAACTTCCAGTATCGCGCAGTGGCAGCGTAGCCATTCATGCTGAAGATGCCGACCATGTCGTCGACGGTTGCAGATGGATTGCCATCGTTCAGTGACCCGCCAGCACTGGCTGATACATAAAACCACGTGATAGCGGTCCAGGAACTTCCATCATCCGAGCGGTACACCTGCATTTTATCATGCATCCGATTCGAATTTCCCGACGCCGCCCACTTAAAAGCTTTCACCGTGACGGGATGTCCCGCGTCGAGGATGACATAGACTGCACCCGATCCGGGATTTGTAGGCGATCCATTAGGGTTCCATACCGGGCAGTAATGATTAGCCCCCCAATCATAACTTCCACCGCCACAGTTTGCCATTCTTGCTTCGGTGTTTGAGAGCAAATTCTGTGGAGTCGTACACCAGTTTGCATTTATCGTAAGAACGGCGTCTACGTTTGGATACGGGCATGATTGCACACAGTCCTGTGTCCATGAAGGCGTAGCATAAGAACTTCCAGTCCAGCAATGCCAAGTAGTAAGCGACACACCGCTAATCACCACCGGAATCTCGCTCCCCACCCAATGCGAGAGAGGGAGAGGCGTCTGCGGGGTGGTGACGGGGACGAGTTGGTGTTCCGAGTACAACCGGAGAGCAAACTCGCCGTCCAGCCACATCCAGTCCTCGCCGTTGCGTTCGGGGTTGTACACCGCCGCTGCCGAATTCGAAAACGACGGAGCTTCGTTGAACAGCCAGGTCCGGAGCTCGTGGGGGGTGGGGAGGCGGCCGCCGGCCAGGTAGGTCTGTTGCGTAATCTCGGCCGTCCCGGCATAGAAGTCATATCGTTGCCACCCGTCCTGCCAATCGACGCCACAGGTGGAGGAATCGGCGGACTCGCAATAACATGACTTCAGATCTGAATTTACAATGAACCCTTGAGCAACCCAGCCGGTGTAATCAGCGCAGATTTCTGCACATCGCACCAGCTGCTCCTCCAAGTTTGCAGCTGTTCCTCCGTATTGGTTCACCTCGGAGCCGGTGTTGCATTCCCCGTTCCGGACATACCGATAGCTCCTGCCTCTCGGCGCGGACGAGTGTGTCAGGGTAGTGTCACTGTGTACGGCTTCCCCCGACCCGCAGTTTAACCCCACCGCCTGGCAGGTGTGGGTCCGGGATTTCGTGGAGTAGACGGCGACAGAGCTCAACCCACCCATTGAACTGCCATCCGGGCCAATGTTGGGGTTTTCAGGGGCCTGGCACGTACCATGATCGTAGCTTGTATCTTGACCCCGACATTCGCCATCCAGCATAAACTGGGAGGGATCATCCACGGAGAAGCATATCACCGTCTTGCCACACATGACACCGGCATATTCATACCCACTGCACATGAGAATCGCGTCCAAGAATGTCGTGACAGTCTCTATCGCTCCGAGCAACGACGCTCCTATAGGTAGAACGGCCGCGCCCATGCACCCAACATAGTGGTCCCGCCACGTCGGCGCGCGGACGAAGACTTGGAACTCAGTACCAACTGGCTTTTGGTGGTCCCAGTCGGCGTTTGCGGCGTGGGAGGCGGAGTCGTAGGATGCGTAGACGGCGGTGAATTCATCCACTGGGCTAGTTGCAGTGGAGGGTGGTGCAAACACCCACGGCGAGGTGTCACCGTCATTGCGACGTTTCGCTTTTGTGGTGGTGGTCTTTAAGGGATACGCATCAAGAATGTCCGCGTCCACGATGCCACCGTCGTAGTCCTCGCCTGCAATCGCATCCCACTGGCTCCGGGACATGCGGACCCACTTCTCCTCCGAGGTCTTCGGCGCGCGGACGAAGAGGATTTCACTCCAGTCGGGGTGCATGGGCTTCGGGTGTGAGCGGACAAACACGTTGGCGCCGTTTCTGGTTGAGATAACAGTTGTGTGAATTGAAACCCCCAATTCTCCATACACCATATCATTAGCATTATGATTACTCACACTTATCCATGGATCTTCATGGTTGGTGGTTGCGGTCGTGACTCGGTTATACCAGGTTGCAGTGTATGAAGTTTCAGACGTCGAGCTTTTCTTGATATTGCGAGCAACGTCACTGTAATATTCACCTGTCAGTATCCCCCCAACAGCATTCTTATCCGTTATAAGCCAAAGTTGGTCGTCTCCTGACGCAAATAAAAATTCGTCAAAGTCTCCAAACGGGACGGAAAAGGTCTCGTCGGCAGTGTAGTCCGAGGTGTACGTCCCATAAGTCTCTGTTCCCGCCAAGCTATCCGTTGCCGGATGCCAGGTCGTCCCTTGCTTCACCCTTCGTACTAACCTCCACCCCCCGCCGTCGAGGGTGTACATGGAGGTATGTGGGTACATGTATTCGGTAGTATACCATTTCGTCCCGTCCTTGGCGAGGTGTTTCGCGAGGGTCCAGCCGTTGACGCCGGTTTTCTCTTCCATGTATTTATCCGTGTAATTTCCGTAGTCCCGTGGGTGGCCAGTTTCACACACACAGTCCGCATGCGACGTACTTCCCCGCGGAGAGTGCGAGCCGGCGGGGCAGGCGGTGCAGAGGTGGCCGTAGACGTGGAGTTCATTGATGAGAACCCAATTATGTATGTTGCTGCCGGTAGTACAGTACCGAACGAAGCGCGCATCGGTCACTGCAAATTCAATCGTTCGACCGGCGCTATTGGCGGGTTCGGCCGGACAATTTGTCGAACACGACCATGCTGTAATTTCGTCCCCCGTTTGTTCTGTGGTCGACCATAATCCAGTTTTGGAGAGGATTATTCTTTGGTTGTACCATGATCTGTCATTCAACATCCACACGTGTATCTTTGAAACCGGATAAATTTGGCCCAGGTCAATAGAAGAACACACTTCCATAGGAATGACACTCGTTCCGATTCCTAGAAAGGAGGTAGATGTACTCATATCAAAATCACCCAGAACCTCCGCATCCACTGACTCTTGAGGTGCATATTGAAATGACGGGTCCACATTACGATCTGACGGAAACAGCCGGACCGTCTCTAAAAAGGTCCCCGCGGGACAGAGTTGTTGGCATTGGATCATTCGAGTTGATCCCACCGGAGCGTACATATCGCCCGGGCAAGCCACGCAGGTCTGGTGTGCATCGTGGAGGAGGACGTCGTGGTGGTGGGTGACATTAAGGTTATCGGTCTGGTTCGGGCGGATACCGGCGAGGACGGCGGCGGATTCGGTGGCGGTCAATGCGCGGTCGAAAATGTAGAGGCCAGCAATTTCACCGCGGAATGCTTGCTGGTGGTTGTTGAGCGCTTTCCCGATCCAGTTCACCGGTCGGAGGTGGTCGGCGATGGAAAAGCCGGCTGTGCATACGGTGTCGGACCGGACTCCATTTACCTCCAAAACGAGCGTATTCGCGACCGCCTCGTACGTTGCCACGACCAGATTCCAGTCGGCTCCGAGGGCTACGGTGGCCGAACACGACGAGCCGGACCCTTCCGTCACCGTCACCGCCAGGTCGTCGCTCGTCCCGCTCCGGTGGAGCTCGATGCGGTGGTCCGAGGTCGTTGGATACCGGCTGGATAGGAAGACCATCTCGTTGTTGGTGTTTCCCGACGGAACGATGACGTCGTTGGAGTAAGCCGTCGGTCCGGCGATGGTGGTCCACTCGGAGTACGGGTTCGATGCTTCGAGGAGGATGCCGGCGCTCCAGGAGTAGCCGCCGGGTAACTCACCTGCAATGCCACACCCCATCGTGGTGGAGGATGGAGGCGTGTATCCAAGGTTTCCGCATGTCTTCACACATCGGATTTGCACCGGCTCGGGGAACGTCACCGTAAAAGCGAGCTCTCCAATTTCACACGGCGCGTTGTGTTGGTTACAGCAGCATAAGGACCGCCAGTTCGAGGCGTAGTCCCGGTCGAATACAAGCCACGGGACGTCGCTGGCGGTGTTTGGCCCGTTGGCGGACATCGTGAACGTGTTTTCAACGGCGACCTCTTGGGTGCACTCGTAGTCCGAGTAGAAGAATATCTCGTGCACCGCCGGCCGCCACTCAGTAATGCCGGCATTGCTGACCCGCCACGTCGTGTAGTTTTGCGGGGGTCGGTCGGTGAATTTCACCTGACCGACCGCCGTGAACCCGCCGTGAGATTCGGTGTGGAACGACTTGGGGCCGAGGTCGATGTATGTGCCAAGTGTGTGATATCTACAGAGACCGGGAAATGAAGAAGACCCTGTCCCCCAGTCATCCCATACACCATTTTCATTTAACCTTATAACTGCCACATGTTCATACCCAGCAATTTTTGTGTTGCTTCCTACATACCTATGATCGCCCAACCAATTGGTATAAGTAAACGGCATTCCATCAACCCAGTACCATGGCTGTCCATCACCGTCAGCTTTCACGCCAATGTAACAGTTGTTTCCGTCCTGGTTACATAAGTTGTATGCTTGGTTGTGTTCATTTTCATTAACAATACTTGCCAGGTCAGCCCCTTCAGCCTGGCATCTTTCCCGAACTTCGGAAAAAGTCCCAGAAGAAACAAGAAAGAACGGTGTTGAAAGTGGGATGGAATTGTTGACCGTCTTGTCGTCCACCGCGAACACCACGTCGCGGACTTCCGTCGGCGCTGTTCGGATGTAGTCCACGATGGCGACCCCGTTCCCGGGGTAGGAGTAGGAGCGTTGGATCGCGGCGGGACCGAGAGCTTGGTCGTAGAAACGGAGGTCTTGCCTCCAGCCTCGATTGATTGCGCTGGAGTGGTCGTAGCAATCGCCAGCTTGATTATTAGTGGCCACTATTCCCGCGCAATATTGTCCGAGACCGATTTTGTATGACGGCTCTTGCCTACGAGCCCAGTTCGAAGACGCGGTGATGGATGCGTCCAGTATGCCATTGATGTAGATCTCTAATCGTCTGTCGGATGAAATTGCGGCGAGATGATACCATTGACCGAGATTCAGGGTGGAGGTACTATAAAGATGTACCCAGTTATTTCCTCCAGTTCTTTGCCGTGCAACATATGCGGTTCTTGCATCCGTAACACCAAAGCTGGAACCACCTCGTTCACTATTGACCGTATTATAATCATACGCGGAAAAAATGTGATTATAAGTGCTGACATCATTCGTTTTAAACCACAGCGTCACCGTCCACGCGTCCCGGTCGAGCAAGTCCGCCAGCGTGGTTGAGTGGATGATGAACTTGCCCGCGGCGTTGTCCAGGACAAAGCCTCGGCGTTCTTCCATGAATGTCATGGTTCCTGATTGCAACTGCACTCGGCGAACTGTTGGAGACAGGCGGAAAAACCAGCCATCCCAGCTTGCGCTGGTATGTGAATACCCACTCGAATCTTGATAATAAACATCAGAGTGGTGAACAAATCCATACGGTTTGTGAGATCCCGTCCCAAGTTGAAGAAACGTATATGCACTGTCATCGTCGGTGCGAACATACGTCCATTCGTCGGCTCCATTCACGGGAAACCTCACGTTGTCACTGCTGTTTAGATACTTCCACAGCTCGCTGACAAACAGCGGCCGGGACTGTGGTGCGGGGCCAGAGCCAGTCCAAGGGCTAACGGTCTGAGACGTTGCCCATGAAAGCCACGCGTCATGTCCCCACGGCGCGACGGTGTCTTGCGTCCACTCCACAACCCAATCGATGCACGGATCCACACACGTCGAATCATTGAGTGTATTTTCCAGGGTAAATCGCGCCACCAGCCCGTCCTTCACTTCGATTTCTGGGACACGGAGGAAAGACGTCCCGAGGAAATCGTTTCCCGGAGAAAGTTGATTTACCGTCGGCTCGCATAGAGTTCCACAGCCGCCACTATGCGAGCCTTTCTGGCACCATGCTCCATGGCAGGGGTTTCCTGAGTTATCCAAACATTTACCGCCATTCGCCGCGAAGTTGGAACACTGATCACTGTAGCAGTAATCCGGCATGTCAACGTTTCCGGAGCCGTCCAGGTTGAAGTAAATATACGGCCAAGGCGAGCATTCTCTTGCGTCGAAAAACGTGGTATTGATCTCGATGCCATCTAGGATTTCCTCCGTCTCGGAGAGCGATAGCCAGCGGTCGAATGTATAGAGCCCACCGATGTCTCCGTTGAGATAAGGGTCACTCCAGTGGGATTTACCGATGTATGTTTCTGCAACAGTCCTATCATTGATTCCATCGGGACATGTACTTGAAAATTTCAAATCATTTACGCTAAACTCCAATACATTGTTTGAAGACTTCCATCTCGCAATAATATTATACCATGTATTTTGTAGGATAATATTGGAGTCTGTCTGTACTGAACAATGTGTCGTTGCTGTGACATGAATTGAACAGTACAATCCAGAGGTTTCCGACGATCTACCAATTATGATATTTCCTTGGTGAGGACCATTTCCAAAATCAATAATTCTTTCATAATTTTGAGCGGTACCCAAAAATCGGACCTTGGCGACCGCGGTGAACCCGCCGTTGGTGAAGATATTGAACGTCTTTGTACCCTGATCGACATAGTCACTGCTACCACGGGCAAACCAGGTGTCGTCCAAACTGACAACCGCGCCAATATTCGCAAATGAACCGTCGCGCCCGACCCCCGCGTACGTGAGAGCGGATCCCGTATGCCGGCTCGCGCCGTAGACCATCGTGTGCAGGACGGCTTCACACTCGGCGTCGGTGAGGTAATAATCAAATGCATGCAAGCCCGCGATTTTGCCGTGAAAATAATCACCCCCCCAGTTGGTTGTGGCAATGTAGTTTGCGGTGGTGGTCCGGTCTGTGATCCCGTTTGTACATGTGGTTCGGATGGTGACGGGGTCCTCCAAACCGTGGAAGATACGGTCCAAATGATTGGTGCTGGAGACCGTTAATTCCAGCATTTCATCTTCGGCGCGATATCGAGCCACAGCGGTCTGCCAGTGATTGAAGGTGATAGCAGTTCTACTATCGTCCATAACACACGCAGTGCTTCCCTGTAAAATTGCAAACCAGAAGTGATTGTTATCACCAGACCGTGTGAGTACCATACTATTATCGCCTGGACCAGTGCTGAAGTCAAAAATTCGACAAAACGTGCAGTCAGTAGCTTCACTCCCCGTAAACATGAACCGGACAATCGCCGTAAATCCCCCGTTGGATCGGATGTTCCACGTTCTTGCACCCAGGTCGATATGCGTGACCATCCCGTTCGTCGTGGATCGATCGAAGGTGACGTCATCGACCGACACGACGGACGGGTACGGGACCGGGGTCTGCGCGTAGTGGTTGACCGCGCAGGTTTCCTCGTAACTCCCGAGAACCTCCACCTGCGTGAGCGAGAACGAGGTGGCGGTTCCGGGCTTAGAAATGAAAAGAAAATTACCGGTACCGACACACGGGGCCAGGACTGAGTTGGAGGTGGACGGGTACACGTCGGTAGCGCAGACCGGATTCTGGGACGCGATCGGCTTGTACCCGACTCTGATGTCGATAGCTGTGAAGGTTGCTGGTATTTCACATACGTACTTATTACTATTACCGCAATCCGCATCGTTCCATTCACGATTGGCCTGAGCAGGATCGTGACTCCAAAAATGAGCACAGTCTTCTGTCCCTCCACTAGGCTCGCCGGAGTACCAATTTGTGTAAGAGATGTCAGCTTCCAAAGAGGTCTTCCAGGTATGGTCCGTCGTGATGTCATTCACGCCGATCCATACGTTACTGCCACTGACACCCAAGTCGAAGATCGCCTCATTGTCCGCGTCGCTCTGCGGAATCGCCAGTTCGCCCCCGTGGCCAATACACGCCTGTTTCGCGTTCTCCCACGTCTCGGCGGTCTGGAAGAGCTGCACGCAGCGGCCGGAGATCAACGTCCAGCCGGTGGCGCAGGATGGCGGTGGTCGTGGAACGGGTAGGGACTCTTTTTCGCAGATGTAAATGTATGTGCTTGAACATGGACCATCGTTCCAATTGCCTCCAGAGGACAAAGGCCATAACATGGCGCAATGTTCATTACCACCGCTATTACTGGGCTCATTTGAATTCCATTGAAAGTACGATACTGAATCTCCAGTGGTTGTTTGCCAGGTGTTCTCACTGGCGAGATCATGTACCCCGATCCATACATCGTTGTAGGTACTCGTTATGGATGTCAAAAAATCATTGTCCGTAGCATCACGCGGAACGACCAACACCGCGTCCAGGGCAATACAAGCCTGCTTTGCTTCCTCCCAGGTTACAGTCGTAGTAAATGCTTTCACGCACCGGTTACTGGAAAATTCCCAGCCGCTGTCGCAGTATGTGATCTGTAGGAGGGAGAATTCCTTTTCGCAGATATAGCCGTAATTGTTAGCACAACTCGCATCGTTCCAGTTACCATGATCATAAGAGCCATATAACATAATACAGTCTTCACTGGCCGAGCTCGGTTCTCCTGATTGCCATTGAAGATATGACGGTGTTTTGCCCGTTGTCGTTACGACAGAGGTATCGTCGTTCAACCCAATCCACACAGATGCAGAAACCATATCATTGAGAAATTGATTGTCGGTAGCATCACGCGGAACGACCAACTCCGCGTCCAACGCGATACAAGCCTGCTTCGCGTCCTGCCAGTTTTTGGTGACGGTGAATGCTTTCACACACCGGTTGCTGGAGATCAACCACCCCGGTTCACACCCGTCGTTTGGAAGAGAGAGCCGTACCTTCTCGATATTAGCCGTGTTCTGAAACTCGACTCTCCACCACGCATCGTCTGCAGTCTGTCCCGCGTAGAACGTGCTGGTCGGGAGGTAGACGCCGTCCACCGCCCGCGACGGATTTTGGGTCTTCTGGAGGTCCGTCCCGCCGGAGGGGAAGCCAACGTTCGAGTCGGACGGACACGCGCCGTGGGAGCAGGACCGTGCTAGGTTGATGTAGGACTGTTCGATACCCATGACGGAAATTTCAGCGATGTTTACGAAATCCGTCACACTTGCAAAGGAATAGACATAAACGTATTGGCCGTAACCGAAGCAACCAATGTCTTTGTGGCCAGTCTCGCCGTCCGTCCACGCCACCGCGGTTTCCAGTGTACATAGCGGGTTCTTAGAGATGTCATCCGCATCACCCCCGACGCGAATTTGGAGCAAATCACTCCTCCCCTGGCAGCAGTCCTGGCGCGGGGTGATCCGGAGGTGGGAGACGTACGCGGGGTGCTGGAGGTCGATGCGGACGCCGGACCAGCCGTCGTGGACGTAGACGCCCATGCGGATGGCGGCGTACTCCTGGTATTCCTTCACCCATAAACGGACATAGCGAGCGGACACGGGTTCGACCAGGTCATTTACCACGAGGGAGGTGTAGTCAGTGTTTCCCAGACAGTAACGGTCTCTCGTACCATGCCCGTGGAAGTCATACGTTCCCTCCGTGGCGCAGCGAATGCGACGAAAGACCGAGTTGTCGTCGGAGACTTCGATGGCATACTGTTTTATGTAATGCGGATTCACAGGCTTATTCGGGCGACCCTGAGTTACAATTCCCGTGACCATTTTTGGCTCACCGAGGTCGAGTTGAATCCAAGAGGATGCATAGTTCGATAGACACGCAGATCCGTCATATTCGTTTGCCGGTGGCGACGAACTCACGCCATAGTGGTCCGGGTCGTTGCAATGATCGTGGACACCATTCGTGGACCACGCGGACGCGGGCGGGATGCCGTCGTAGGCCAGGACGGTGTCGCCCATGCCGTCGAGAAAGTTGAAGCTACCGAGATTGGTTTCCGTGTAAACACTCATCCGGATGGAGCCATAACTATTGTAATTCTTAACAATGAGTTTGACGTATCTCGCCAAAACGGGCTCGGTGAGATAATTGCTGACTTTCGTTCCATCATCTGTATTACCCACGCAGTACCCTTGGCCGTCTAAGGTTTGGCATGTTACCGCGGTATACGTGGAGTCATCGTTAGATACTTGCAGTACGTACGTTTGAACCCATTGTCCATAAGTAGGACCGCGGCCTTGAGTGATCACACCATGGACCATTTGTGAACTCCCAAGATCCAACCTCATCCAACTGTCGGTTCCACCGAGGCAAGCAGAGCGGTCTGTTCCGGAGTCCAGCAGACTCTCAGTCCCGTAATAATTCCGATCATTGCAGTCCCCATGTGCACCGCTGTCACTCCAAGCGGATCCAGGCGGGTCGCCGTCGTAGGCCAGACCGAGTTCAAAGCTACCCTGGAAGTGACTTGCCACATCCCCGTCCAGGACGTGACTCGCGACGTTGGTAGCATGCGAGTCCGGCAGCGCGGTTGTCGTGCACGCCGCGTTCCGGGTTTCCCCGCAGGCTTGCGCGAGGTCGATAACTTCGTTTTTGGGGTCGTAGCAGGTCTCCTCGCCAACGGTTGCAACACATCGGCAGAGCGGTCGAGTGCTTGAATGCTCAATGCTGGAACACGATGACACCGCGGAACTGGAAGCCTTGAAACCAACGCAGACTTTTTCGCCTGAAACAGTTGTGGTGAACGGTGCACCGGCGTAATCTCTTCCATCACCGTAATCCAAATCAGATCCCTTTTTATCACACGTAAATCCCGCCTCTGCAAACGCCATGACGAGCGCGTCTTCGGCGAGATTGGTCAACGCGGTTTGCTTGGCGCTGTCACAGGAGAGTCCCACCGAACCACAGGTGGTGTCGCAAGTTGCGCCAAGCTCAGCGACCACCCACCTGTCATTGGTGTATTTTCCAGTCGGGCAACTCGGAAGCAGGTCCGCTGGATTATAGCAGGTCTCATCACCGACGGTTACAACACATCGACAGAGGGCAGGATGACCGGAATACGCGTGAGTGGTCGAACACGTAGAAGTGGACCCCGGACTCACGCCATAACAATTTACACCACTGGCCGTACTCTGAAAGGGTACCATCGCATACGACCGATATTCTATCGGATGCGAGGAACAATCTACACCAACTTCGGCGAACGCAGCCGTAACGGTCTCATCCGTCGTGAGCGTCTGCGCATCAGCGTCACACAATCGACCCACGTCGGTGCACACACTACTACACAATTGCGACGGGTCACCGAGAACCCAAAGATCCGAGGATAAAAACCCATCTGAACAAACCCCCTCCGCTACCACCACCGTCCCACACAACACGGCCAGAAATAGAACGTCGCGGAGTCGCATTTGGTGGCTTTATTTCCATTCTAATATATTCCCACCCCCCCAGTGTCCCAAAAAAATCGTATCATATTTTCCAACAACTATAAGTCGTCTATTTTCGCGTGTGGGGTGGCAGTGTAAATGGACGCGCAGGTTGTCTTCATGATACTATCATACCTATTTCTCTTTGTCTTCATGACAACCATGGGGTTCACGATGCGGTCCGAATACGACACCAACCTGAAGTGGATCAAGATTCTGGCGCTGGGGACCGAGAAAGAGAAGGCGGAGGCCATTGAAGAGGCAGAGAGGAAACGGCGATCCGTACACGCCTGCTTCTTCGTCCAGACCTTCCTCTTCTTTCTCACGATTGCTTGTGTGTGGACGTGGTCCTATATGCGTTTCCAAAATACAGACGAGGTCGTGGAAGTCACCATCCTACCGATACAGGGGTGGAACGCGACGCCGTGGCCGGGGGGGTTCTCGCGGGTCTTGTCGAATTCACCGTATTCGAGTTTTGAGTGAGATTTTTGCTGACTACAAATTCCGTTGATGGAGCAAGACTTTGCCGCAATGATGCAGTTACGTCCGCCACGTCTACCCTCACCCCACTGTTGTAGTCACCGGAGCCGACGCTCACATAATAATCCAGCTGTAAATTTACGGCCATGAAGTAGTAAATATCGGGGCATGGCATTCCTGTGGTGTAACACACCTCCACAATAACCGTCCCGGGACTACACCATAACATGTTTATGAGTCCGGCGCCGTGAACGGCAATGACAGCGGAAGCATTGCGAAACACTTCTACGTCTTCTTGTAAGGTGTCTTTTGGAGAGGAGTATATTACCACGTTTGAATACGTCTTACGCAAATCCAGTACAAGTTCGTCGTGGTTTATCGCATGTCTCCTATTTTCCATGCGCTGTATCACGACAATTTTTCCATCAGATGTGGGGGTAACTTTCCCGGGATTATGGCCTAAAATTGTGGTGCGAACGAGTTCGAGGTCTCGTGAGCCTCGCAGGACCGCGCCACGATGCGGATTCTCGCCATCTTCCCAGGGCCATGGATAGTGATGAAAGACGCGTTTTCCAAAGTAAATATGAGAAGGATCTTGTCGGCTTCCCTCCCAATTGACGAGGCGATCTCGTGAATTCAATATACCTAGGCGAAGCAACTCATTAATGTATTTCCGACATATTTTACAGTCATTCATCGAGACCAAAATTTTCACATCATCATCAAGCTCTTTTAGAAACCGGAGCAACGCTGGTAGTTGTTCCACAGGCCAATGTCCGGCGGCGTTGTAGTAATACTGTAGAGTAGTGGCAATCGCGTCATATCTGTGAATTGTCTTTCCATGAAGCATATCTGATGGGAGGTGGGGACAATGGCCGTGAAACATTCCAATACACTGTGACGTGAATGGAAATCCCAGTGTTCCCTCGCAACTACCCCCGTCAATATACGCGTTTTTCCACTCTGTAATGACGTTGAGTTTTGAGATAGGATGGCGTTGTGTTATCACGGATAGCTTGTTTCTGCAAAAGTCCCAATGTTTAAGTTTCTTGCAGAGTTGCTCCATATTGTTGTTCTTTGGGGCCGGAAAAATCGTTTCCCCGGAACCTTCGGTCTTCGTGGAGGATTGATGAACAATACTGACTCCATCGCATTGAAGGGTTGCTTGGAATTGGTCTGTATGTTGAATATTTACCTTTTTTTCCAAATCTGAGTCGGAAATTCCTTTTGCACCACCCTGTCCGGTACCACCCCACGCTGCCAGGACCCGTTTTATCCATGCATCTTTGTCTGGAGCGGGGGAAATTTTTATATTGTTTACCTGAGCCAACTTCCGACTGACATTCCGTCGAGACAAGTATGCCATAATTTTCTCTCTCCCCTTCTCAATCGTTTGATGTAGAGTTTTATTGTCGACCATGATCGGATTATAGCGAGGCGGGCCGATATGGTGGTGGACGGTCCATCCTGGGATCTTGGTAGTCCGATCGCGGCCGTACACCTCCGAGATCCAGTCATCGACGTACCAGTTGTGGAACTGAGGAGGATAGTAGGTCTCAAAGATGTCAAGGTGAGTCCGGTGGACCATGTCGTGGGTGAGGATGGAGGTCTTTCCTTCCCGGCACACCGGACCAACCACGCCGACGTTAGGAGGATCGTATGCTAACAGTCGATGGACGGCGAGGGGAAGCCAGGCCATGGATGTAATCTCCGAATCGTCATTCAAACGGACGAGGTACTCAGCCCCCGTCCTGGCGGCGTCGCGCATGAGCTCATTCATGGGGAGGTGGTCCCGGTGTTTTTTTGGGTAGTGGTGGACAGCAACCCTGAGATTGAAATCGCGGGCGGACGCCAGGATTAAGGCGTGGTAGTTATCGTACTTGGACCAGAATGGGTCGGTGGTATCCACCCCAATATGGACCTGAATCGAGTACTCGTCGAGATCCTTCTTGGTCGTCCGGTGGATCCCCGCCAGAAACAACTTATACACGCTACTGTCATGGATATATTGCCAGCCCGGTTTCGACTTGGATAGGGCGCATATGGCAACCGACGTCTTCCGCCTGGCTGGCTTCACCGGCAGAGAAATATGCACGGGGGGTGGGGTGGTTTGCGGGGTGGAGTTGAGTTTCCGCCGAAACGGCACCATCGACGAGATCACTGTGAGCATGTGGTTAACGTCATAGATAGCGCATAACCCGACGAGCGAGATCATCACCAAAGCGACGATGACATCCGAGCGCGGCAGTCTCGACATTTTCTTGCGCCGGGCGATCCGTTGGGGACAATGAGTTCAAGTGAATCGGGTATGATCTTATAAAAAAGTTTTATTCCCGGTAATATTTCCGGAGATATTTGAGGGAAGTGGCTGGTCTGGGCCCTTGGGGGACGACTCCCCACCCTTCGGCACGACAAAGTGCATGAGGAGGAAGAAAGCGCTGAAGCCCAATAGTACTCGGATCACATACAGCATAATCTTGGATTTATGCCAAGGCGTTGGGCGGTTCTGCGCCGTCTCGTCGTCGTACTGGACAAAGTAGACGCGCCACGCCTCCTTGTCCATGAGCAGTGCGTACGAAATAGCAATGGAGAAGAGAAGACAGAACCAGGAGGCCCAGAGAAAGCTAGTCATTGATGGGCGTTTTTTTGACGCTATATAACATATTTAGGTATATCTATGAAACTGCTACATGGACCGGTTGCTTTTTCTTGTCGTCGCACTACTTCTCGTAGTTGTATGCCAAGGGACGACGGTGTCGACAACGGTAATAACCCCCTTCTGCGAGCCAAACTCTCTGCACCTCGCACTGTCTAGCACCATCGCCTACAACGTGGCCTTCGCGTGGAGCCGACACGCGGACATTCACAAGTGGAGTTTCAGGGAGCGTCCGATCAACGGTACACTCACAAAGTGCGCCGATTATACATACGATACACGCATTAAGCTGCCAGGGACGTTTGCGCAATATGTCACCAACCTAATGCGGTATATTACAATTCAAAAGAGCGTCTGCATCACCAACGGCGACTATGTAGAAAACGTCCATGTCTACGGCACGTCGGTGATTGAAAACCTCAAGTCAATTTCACACTCGCGGGTTCGAAATCGAAACCTGGTCTCCGAAATTTCAATCTCGTATGACCTGCCCTGGTACGTCGGCTTTCTGGAGGCGCTGGCTTCGAAACATATCATGAAAAGCTTTTCCGAGAAGTTTGAAATCATGAGCAATGTCGTGTGCGGGGACGTCGCATCCTAAGCCAAAGATCCGGTCATCTGCGCCGCCTTCGTTTCGCCGACAGGGTCTTGCCGAGGATGAGAAGAATGCATATGCCAAGGATGATGTAGAGTACGATGTCCTGTGTGGTGAGTTCAACATCGTCCGTCTGCACCGAACTCATGGCAAGTGAGCGGTGCAAGCTCCCCACCGTCACCTTCTGGTCGGTTCCGTGGACCTCCAGCGCCTCGTCGAAGACAAAGTCACCGAGGGTTTTCGCAGTGACCTTCATTACATCACTGTGCAAATCAGGGATGTTTTGGATGTCGGTTCGCGGGATGATCAGGATCCCTTGGACTGGAAGCCAGGCATTGCCTCCGGCCGTGTCAGTGGCCAGCAGTCGACGCGAGGAATGGACTAGTTTGATGGACTCATAGTTGGAGAATATCCCCCTGTGTATCGTATGCGCGAGCAGGATCTCCTGGAAGCTCATTCTGCCAAAGATGGTGTCTGAAACAGTGAGAATGACTATGCATTCTCCGAAGACCTCGTCTGCGTCAGCCTGCATGAGGTCTGTCAGCTCGTTGATATCGTTAAAGAACGCCTGTGTGAGTATTGGAGTCCCACTGGCTGACACCTGGATGTACACGTTGAAATCGAAGCGGACGGCGGTAAATGCGTCTGGGAGCGGCATGCAGATCCGATTGGTCCGATTCAACTCAGAGGCCAGGGGCGGCGGGGTGTTAAACGGGTAGCGTACGTGACTCAGTCCACACTGCCAGGTACAGACGCGATGACCGGCACCGTCAACGACGGTGGAGAGCGTGGACAACCGCGGTGCCCGCAGCCCGCGGGCGTAGCACTCGTGCTGGATTGAAAAAGCCCCTCCAGTCTGGTCAATGACGCGAAGATTGACGCTTTGTCGGGCTTGGTGGACTTCCAGGAGGGATGCGTCATGGACCTTCACAAAGAGGACGCGAAACAGGAGCCCGTACGAGGTTTCGTTGACGGTAGGCGAGAAGAGCTCGAGCGCGGTCCTGTTGTTTTTTATTCGCAGGGACGGCGGGGTGGTCACGTACAGGAGACCACCAACACTCAAGTCCGCGTCGAACTGCGGACACTGGTGTTCGTCGAACTCCAGGTTGCTGCTCATGACCCAGTTGGCCCCGGTGAGTTCCTGGTGCAGAGTGGCGCAGCCCATCATGCTCTGGGTCGTATGCCGCGGGCAATCGTCGAACGAGGCGGCGTGGCATATTTGCGGGACGATCGCGGTGTATCGCGGTATACTGCCAATCGACACCCCCCACGCGTCGTTGGCGGCGTCGAAACTGACGGAGCTGGAGATTTCCAGGTTGGACGCCCCGATCTCGAAGTCTGCCGAGACGAGTCTCGAGAGCATCAGAAGAATCCACGGGATCATTGAGACTTTGCATATGGTAGTTTTATAATCAAATCAGTCCGTGTTTATCAAACTTCGGATGTCCTTTATCCGCGCCACCTCGTCCCGTACTTTTTTCTGCCGCGCTGTCATCTTGGGTTTGTTCTTGCGGCAGGCCGCGCACCACCACCAGTCCTCGGGTTCCTCTTTTCCCTCGTACTGTCGGGCAGGGAGGGAGACCCATTCCTGGCACTTGTAGCAGTTCCAGCCCGTCTTGGAGTCGTAGTCGACGGGGAGTTCAAAGCCGGGCAGAACCGGCTCCACGAAGCGATTATCGGGAACCCCCAGGGGGTTGACACTGCCATCCGCATGCCAGGGCGGGATCTGGAAAATAAAGTTGGTGTCGTCCCCCGGGGCGCGGTGCTTGTTTTCGTGAGCCGGCCAGTACCCCGGGCCCTGGTCGATGCACCAGCGGATGCGCTGGGTGTACTCGGCGTGGTGTCGACGGTAGTCCTCGTCCGTCACCCCCGTCTGGAGCAGGTCGCGCTCGCGCATCTGCTGTGGGGTGTATTCGATACGATTTTCACCGTACACTTTGAAATGGAATATTCCTGGGGCGGGGTTCTCAAATGACGTCATTTCTCGCCAAATGCGCCGGGCTGGGTTGATCGAGTATTTTGTGTTTTTGTTGCCGACCTCGTATTTATTTCCACACCCCCTCCCATAAATGGACGTCTCCGACCGTCTCGACGTGTCCACGGCACACTCGACACTGAACAAGGAGGAGCGCGACGCGTGCTCAAACGTTCTCAACACCTCGCAACACGTCACGCTCAAGGTTCTTCCGAACCACCATATCGACGCAGACGGGGAGCTTCGTGGCTACATGTTTCTGAGTCACCTGGACGATTCCGCTGACGTTCTCCCCGTCAACAAGAAGATGTTCGACATGATTTCCATGTACGAATGCGGCACTGGCGATGACACTGATCACATCTTCCACCCGGATGCCCTGCGCATCATCAACAACGTGTCCGAGTACAAGAAGATCCTGGGTGAATACATCCTCGAATTGAAGGAGACCGCAATTGCTCCGGCGAACTTCGACTGTATCCACGACGACAACGATTCGTCGCGCTTCTCGCAGAATCACCCAGACCAGCGTGTGTGGAGCGAGAGTCTGCCCAGCCGAGTGGGCCTCTACCACGCCTTCTCGCGGTCCAACACGAAAGACCGCCGCGAGCACAAGCTCTTCATCGTGATCTCGGGCTGCCTCAACCACGCATGCGAGGCGCTGCAGAATTTCTGGCATGATTGTCGCTCGCAGTACAAGTGCAAGGACGTGCTGCAGAGTGAGGAGATCCAGTGGCTGAGGTCGGCGACCCACAGGAACCACAACCGCATCGCTTCGGCGATTGCGGAGCGATGCAAGCTGACGGTGAAGCGGGTCATCGATACGGACGACCCAACGGGGAGGCAGCGAATGGTCCTACCCACGACGTTCTCGTACAAGACAGACTGCTCTGTGAATGTTCGCCAGCAGAAAGCTCGGATCGTCGACGGCGGCTGCTTTCTAGACACGGACAGCAACGGGGTCTTGTTCGAGATGTTTCCGTCGGAGGGGTACTGGCTGTTCCAGGGCCCGAGAGACCTGTCGGACATGAACAATATGTTTGGTACCCAGTTTAATAGCAACAAGCAGTACCCCTGCTTCCCCACCAACACGGTTCGCTTCCACCAGCGCTTCCCGGTGCGCGATGCGCGTACATCCGTTCGCGTCAACTCCAGCGCCATCATGCACAACGTCATCCTGGACGGGAAACCAGTGTCTCACAGCGAGTATTCGTTCCCAGACGAGGCGTACTTCAAGCACTTGGAACTGCTTGGGTTCGAGCGGAACAACGGGTGCGTGAACATCATGCCCATCGTTGTGTATACCCACATGGACATGTAGCGAGATTCGCGTGCCGAGTTTCGCGTGAACTGAAACAATGCGAACCGGTGTGGTTTTTATCCACTGGGCCGAGATTCGCGTGCCGAGTTTCGCGTGGGTGAAACAATGCGAACCGGTGGGGTTTCCAACTTTTTCATTCGTACAAATTCCACCCGTACAATCCCCACCCGTACAATCCCCACCCGTAAGTTCTCCACCCGCAAGGGTCTCCAATTCACGACCCGACGGAAGGCCCAGCATACGAAACGAGCAGGCCAGCCACCTCCGGGTGGTCATTGTCGAGGGCGACGTTCAGAGCCGTCCTGCCGGCGACGTCGCATGCGTGGACGTTGGCTCCGTTGGTAAGTAAGAGCTCGATCAACTCGTAATTGCCAAAGATGCATGCCTCCATGAGGACCGTCCAGCCATTCGCGTCCGCTTCATTCACACACTTGCCTAGCTGAATCAGGAGACGGGCTTCCCGCACCTGCTCTTGGAAGATCACGTTCATCTTCTCGCGGACTTCTGGCCTCCGCATCAGATCGCGGTTTGCCTGTACCAGCATCTCCATCGTGGTGCTCTGCATCTCCCCGTGTCAGTATCTTAACTCTTTTTTTAAAGTTTGAGTTAATGCTTGCTCAAATTCACCACACAGAGTGTGAGTGACCATGGAGGCAAGCGACGATGACAATGAGACGGTCATTTTCACGCATGATATCACACTACCTGCGTCGGCGCAGACAGTCACATCTCAACTGCGTCCATCCTGGACGAGGATTCGCAGGCCCGACAAAATTTTCAATACACCGACATGCACTCTACAGAAACTGATTGCCTTTGCGATGATACTGCATCCCCGGCTCGGGAAGCAGAGGTTCGGGAAAAAATACCATGTTCACAATGGTTCTATCGCATATAGACGTTCAATCCCGCTCCCCGGGAACGTACTTCCAGTTGAGGTTGTGCGGATGATTCTGGAGTACGCCGTCGGAACCGTCGACTCCTGGCCGTTTGGGGAGAAGGAGGCTTGCAAAAGTCTGTACACGCTCATGAAGAATCATCTTCTACGGCAGGCCATTCACTGCCGCGTGAGAAACATCTCGTACGGTGGTTACTGGAACGTCCCGTTCATTGTCGCCACTGCGTTCAACGACAGTCGGTTCATCAGTAAGACTGGATGTGCACCTAGTAATGAGTGGCTGTCAAAGTTCATGGACACGCGCTTCTTTCACGTGCCGATGGTGGCTGCGTGTCCGCGCAAGTTTTACAAGCGTATCACGGGAACCAGGACGAACCAAGACCCTATGCGACACGCATTTTCCGGCTGCCGGAATGCCTGGTTGGTCCGGGAAAGTACACGCGAGCTTACCTACGAACACTCTTGGATGGAACGCTCCATTCTGCAGACGTGGTGGGATGCCCACTACGAATTATTCCAACACTCCCAGCGCTTTCATCTTCCGAACGAGATTGCCAGACCCCTAAGTAATTTGATGGTGTTCTCGGCGAGGAACCCGGGGACGACGGGTGTTTTCAACGGGCCGAAGCAACTCCACCGGTTTGTAACCGCGGCGCTGGTTCGCAGGTGGCTGGAGGACATGTGGGGTGAATACAACGTGAAAAGGTTTGTGCGGGTGCGGGAGCTGCGCGAGGGCGTGCAAATTTTCATATTCGGGCCCAAAATTACTCCCTGGATCGATGCTATCATGGAGAGTGAAATGATGCAGACCTTCGGACGCGAGTACGCGAAAAAGACATTCATCCCTCTTTAATTTTTGAATATGGCGTACGTCATCAAGGCCCAGATGGCGACGAACACTGGTATGCCGTTATCAGCCATCACTTGAATCTGGCTGGCGGTCGTGGCTTCCACTGCGGGACACGTGCACATCATGGTAGTCTTGAGTGCGAGGGGTTGGGAGCAGGCCAGCATCATCACCGGGCGCAGCGGCGCGGGAAAGAGGGCGAGCATTAGTGGGTGGGAGGGGGCTCTAAAAATAAGTTTGAGATACTAAAATAAAGTTTTTTTTTAGTCTGGGTTAAGATCGCCAACACGATGATGGCGGAGGACTGGGTATGGAGCGAGGAACGCATGGCATTGGAGATTGCTGCGATCACGATCATGGTCATGTTCTGTGCATTCCTGTACAAGGTCTGTCATATATCTACCAACGCTGGCGGGCCGGTGACCTCAAACGCAGACTTGGAGGAGGCACTACACGGAGCGGACATAAGCAGAGAGGATGCGCAGGTCCAGCCCGATCGCAGAGTTATCGAAGAGGCTTGAATCGTCGCAAAAAGAGATCAGGATACCTTTGCGCCGGTAACCCCCATGTAACCAAGTCCGGATGGTCTTGGTTCAACACGGAGGCTGACCCACGAGGACCGCAGGATAGCATTATGCTCTCTGCGGGCTTGATCGCAGGTCCTCTGCGTACAGAGTATTGCCCCGACGACTGGACAATATTATCGCTATTTTCATTTGGTTGCGTTTGCTGCAAGTATCCTGACGAGGATTGTTTGAGTGAGTATAAGTACGGTGTTGGCTTTTCATATTTATGAGTGAATTTGAGTCAATAAATGGGGCTGCAAAGTTTGGTCCAGTATATCAGCAATCTGTTGCAGTGGGGTATACACTCATTCCTTACGATTTCCCTGGCGTGTATCCTCATCATGGTATCCGCGCAGGGCAAGTTTTTTCTGCATTCATACCCCGCGCACTGCGCGTTAGTGTATGTGATCGCCAAGCATATCGTGAATCGGGTTCAGTCTATACCCGATTATGATATTAACAAGAAAAAACAGAAATCTATGCGAGAAGAGAGAACCGACTGGAAAGATGGAAAGAAGCGCGTCATTCTTACCAGCCTGGGCATTGTACATGAATGTCTGGTGTTGGCAATGATTCCTCAAAAGTGGCTGAGGTTTGGGAAGGAAGACTGAATTTCTCAGACATACATGTGTTCGTGATTTGAGTAATATATGCCGAGTTGCAAGGCGATGCAAACATCATCTAAAAAAATAAAAAAAATTAGTTTAGCGTGAATTATATGAGAATATAAACCTTTTACTCGACTCACCCTTCATCCCCCCAACTTTTCCGTTCAAGCTCACGCGCTGAAAAAAAAATTAGTATTTTTCATCAATATATACTATATTGACTTCACAAACCTGCTTGCCAAACGCGTTCGCGGCGTCTTTGTATTGGAAGGAATAAATACCTGTGAGGAAACACAAGCTACCATGAGTAAGAGATTGCGCGCGTCACAAGAAGAGTGAATGTGATCAATACCCATCTGGTCTTTCAGCCTGCGCCGGTTCCCCTCGGGATCCTCGCTGAGCAGGGGCTGGGCCACGTTCACGCGGTTGTCGCGCAACATTGTATTCAAAAGCGTCATCATTCCATACTTGATATCCTCCGTGGTGAGAATCCCGAACCTTTTCGCCTGGTGGTCGATTCGATGGCGGCAATTTGGAAGGTTTCGCAGCGCCTTTTCGTGGTGCTCGCTTTCGAACCCCAAGTTTCTCTCCACCATGATGACGATCGGCGACAAGCGGTAAAGCTCCATGTCCCGAATGCGGTCAATATGTCGCTCCACCAGCGCAAACTGCTTCTCCGGCTCTGTTTATTATTCGTTAGTATTGAGTGCAAATAAAAAATATATCTTGACTGTACGTACCCTTACAGCCGCTGAGTACGTCAATGGAGAGGACCTGTGTGGAAAAGAATAATAGTCAGTTTAGACCACCCAAGAAACCAACGAGCAAGATCCCAAACGTGATTGAATTGCTATTTTCTACGTATCAACGCCCCCTCCTGCTGAAGCTAATTCGAAACTCGATAGCGTCGATTTCCGATGTGTTTTTTCAGGGCCGGTACACCACCGACCTGACCACTCTCTTTCACCATGTGGAGAAGGCATCCCATGTGGAACTACTCGTTATTTTCTTTCTCCTGCTCAATGTCGACCAGACACTGAAGAAGGAAGTGATGAAGCTCGAAGTTGAGACTAACTACGCAAAGCTGGAGCGGTTCCTGCTCGACTTGCGCCGGACTCTGGTGGTCCAGTTTAGCATCAATGAGGACATTACTCTCATCAAATTCGTGGAGCTCTGTGAGGAGTACTGGGTATTGGCATGACGTACCGTGACACAGCCTTTCTGTCGGCAGAGGCTTACAACGGCGTAGTCGGACTGGGGACCTCCGGCGGCCGGGTCTGCAAATTTGAATTAGTAAACATTTTGTAGGGATTCCTTCACTCGCCTTACCAATCACAGTCCAGATCATTTGGTCGCGGATTGGCGGGAGGGGTGGCGAATCGAACATATACGCAATGTCCACCCGCCGGAAGACTTGCTGCAGCGAATCGAACGCCAGGCCCGCCAGCTCGCTCTGGATCAGGTCTGGGAGGGTGTCAGTCGATGCTTTCAAGGCATTCATGGTCGGGGGTCTTACCTGG
>MDSW01013727.1_pt1 | contig 25547 bp, 27 predicted proteins | sample 811171 | NCBI WGS metagenome assembly MDSW01 (sample SAMN05326641, study PRJNA326480) | marine metagenome | isolation source: seawater | place: Atlantic Ocean: North West | collected 2012 | reverse complement strand
CCATTATTTCCAAATGATCTATCTATTGTGATAATCATCCCAAGTGGAGCACCAAAGAAATTATAATTTTCTCTAATCTGTTTAAAGCGAGAGTCAAGATCATCTTTCTCAATGGATAAAGCTCCGTACATATCTAGACCACATTCATGTCTTCTTTTTTTATACTCATCAGCAAGAGGCTTCGGATATATATCGTATTCAATTTCTTCTTGAACCCCATTATCAAAATTGTATAAGGTTTTTTCTGCAAGACGTTTCTTAGCTTCCTCAGATAACACATATACTTTCCAAGGTTGAATATTGCCGCCTGAAGGTGCCGCGTTAGCAGTCTTAAGAATTTCTTTAATTGTTTCCAACTTTGGCACTTCGTCAGTAAATGCTCTTACGGAAAATCTTTTTTCAATACCTTCTTTTATATTCATAATTTTGTTATCAAATAATGTTGCTTCTTATATAATTTATATCAAACAAGATAAGGGAGCAATTCAAATGATTGGAGATATGCAAAACTGGACACCCAATGTAGCTGGGATTATTGAACATGCAAAAGAAATTCATCCAAAAACAGAAATAATAAGCAGATTAGTTTCAGGAGAAGTTCATCGCTCAAATTACGAAGAAGTTTGTATAAGATCTCGAAAACTAGCATCAGCCTTAGAAAAAGATGGAGTAAGAAATGGAGATGTAGTTGCAACACTGGCTCTTAATACTTATAGGCATCTTGAAATGTATTATGGTATTTCAGGTATGGGAGCAATAATTCATACACTTAATTTTAGATTACACCCAGAACAAGCTGTTTATATTATTAATCATGCTGAAGATAAAATTATCTTTGTTGAGCTTCCATTTGTCCCAATATTAGAAGGACTTCAAGATAAATTAGCTACAGTAGAAAAGTATATTGTTCTATGTGAGGAGAACGAACTACCAGAAACCTCACTTAAGAATGCTATTTCTTATGAGGAATATATTAAGGATGGTGATGAAAACTATAACTGGCCGGTTTTAGATGACGATGCGGCATGCGCATTATGTTACACCTCAGGAACAACAGGAAATCCAAAAGGAGTTCTATATAGTCACAAATCAAACGTTCTTCATGCTCAAGCTGCTTTAACAGCTATGACTATTCAACCTGATGATTCAATTCTTATGGTAGTTCCTTTATTTCACGTTCTTGCATGGGGCATCCCATATTTTGGTCCAATGAATGGCCTGAAATTAGTAATGCCTGGTATGCAAATGGAAGGAGAACCTTTATATGAATTAATTGATCAAGAAGATGTGACTCTGGCATTTGGCGTTCCAACAATATGGATGGGACTATTAGCTTATTGTAGGGAAAACAATAAAATTCTTTCTTCTGTAAAAAATACAATTATTGGCGGCTCAGCATTATCGCTTGCAACATTGCAAGAATTTGATGAAGTGCATGATGTAAATGTAATACACGCATGGGGAATGACAGAAATGAGTCCATTGGGGACTACCAATGTTCCAACTCCAGAAATGGAAGATATGTCAAAAGAAGAAAAATATTCAATACAGCTTAAACAGGGAAGGCCTATATACGGTGTTGAATTAAAAGTTGTAGACGATGCAGGAAATGATCTTCCAAAAGATGGTGAATCCCAAGGCCATCTAATGGTAAGAGGGCCATGGATTCTACAAAAATACTTTAAAGCTGATAAAGATGCTGTGGATGCAGATGGCTGGTTTGATACTGGGGATATTTCAGTTCTTGATGAAGACGGATATATGACTATTAAAGATAGAGCTAAAGATGTTATTAAATCTGGTGGTGAGTGGATTAGCTCAATTGACCTAGAGAATGCTGCTTTTGGCCATCCTGAAGTGGCAGAAGCATGCGTTGTTGGTATTCCTCATCCAAAATGGGATGAAAGACCAATGTTATTTTTAGTAACTAATTCAGGCGAGCCTATTGAAAAAGAAAGCATTATTGGATTTTTAAGTGACAAAGTTGCAAAGTGGTGGCTCCCAGATGAAATTATCTTCCTAAAAGAGCTGCCTCATGGAGCTACAGGCAAGCTTCAGAAATTTGAGCTTAGAGAAGAATACAGCAACCATTATATGGAGAAATAATATGTTAAAAATTGTAAAACCAACAGAAATTGACTTAGTGCTTGGAACTGAAGTAGGGGTATCAGATTGGGTGACTATAGATCAGGAAAGAATAGATAAATTTGCTGATGCAACAATGGATCATCAGTTTATTCATGTAGATCCTGAGCAAGCGACTCCAGTTTTTGGATCTACCATTGCACATGGATTTCTTTCATTATCTTTGGTCGCTGGAATACCTTTTGAACAAGAAATAGGCATGGTCCTAGAAGGAACGAAGATGGGACTAAATTATGGATTAGATAAAGTAAGGTTTCTAAGTCCTGTTCCTGTTAACTCAGAAGTTAGAATTCGTATGAAGTGCATTGATGTAACCGAAAAGAATCCAGGTCAATATCTTGCTAAGACAGAAGTAACTATGGAGATTAAAGGTGTAGAGAAACCAGCATTTGTCGCTGAAACACTTAGTATGTTTATTGTTTAACTAAGAATTTTTTTTAGAATTTCGTTAACACTTTTAGGATTTGCTTTTCCTTGAGTTTCTTTCATAACCTGTCCTACAAAGAAACCAAATAGCTTATCTTTTCCATCTTTATATGCAGCAACCTGATCTGGGTTAGAATCTATAATTTTTTTAGCTATCTCTTCAAGTAAAGATTCATCTTGAATTTGAACTAAGCCTTTTGTTTCAATTATCTTATCAACATCAGATCCATTTTCCCAAACCTCTTCAAGAACTGATTTAGCAATTTTTCCAGAGATAGTCTTATCTGAGATTCTTTTGATTAATTTACCAAAATTTTCTGGAGATAAATTTGATTCATTAATCTCGATATTGTCTTTATTTAATAGAGCGCTAACATCACCAACAAGCCATTTAGCTACAAGCTTTATGTCATCCGTTTTAGTTGAAGCTTCTTCAAACATGTTAGCCATTTCTTTAGAAGAAGATATAATTTTTGCCTCAGATTTTTCTAATCCAATTTCTGAAATATATCTATTTTCTTTTTCTTCTGGAAGTTCTGGAAGATTATCTTTAATTTCTTGAAGCTCTTTATCTGAAATTACAACTGGAAGAAGATCAGGACAAGGAAAGTATCTATAATCATTTGCCTCTTCTTTAGATCTCATTGATCTAGTTTCATTTTTATCACTATCGTAAAGCCTTGTTTCTTGCACAACAGACTTGCCGCTTTCAATAAGTTGTATTTGACGCTCAATTTCATAATTGATTGCTTTTTCAATAAATTTGAAAGAATTTATATTTTTAAGTTCGGCTCTTGTGCCAAGTTCTTTGGCATCACTTTTTTTAATCGAAACATTCACGTCACATCTCATCGATCCTTGTGCCATATTTCCATCGCATATATCTAAAAAAGTTACTAGCTGTCTTATAGCCTTAAAATAGGCAACAGCCTCTTTTGCATTTGAAATTTCAGGTTCAGAGACTATCTCAAGAAGGGGAGTTCCCGCACGATTTAAATCAACACCTGTCTCGCCTTCAAAAAGATCATGTATTGATTTGCCCGCATCTTCTTCTAGATGAGCCCTTGTAATATTTATATTTTTTTCAGAACCATCCACAAACACCTTTATAGAACCTTTTTCAATAATAGGTTTTGTCATCTGCGTTATCTGATAACCTTTTGGAAGGTCAGGATAAAAGTAATTTTTTCGATCAAAGGATGATGTCTGATTAATTTCTGCACCAGTTGCGAGACCAAACCTAATTGCTTTATGAAAAGCTTCTCTATTTGCAACTGGAAGCACACCAGGCAACCCCATATCAATTAAATCAACATGAGTATTAGATTCCGCCCCAAATTCTGTGGATCCACCTGAAAATAATTTAGATTTAGTTGATAGCTGAGCATGTATCTCTAAGCCAATTACTGTTTCCCAGCTCATTCCTTTACTCCTTCAGGTGTATACATATGCCAGTTTGTTTGAGCTTGATACATGTGTGCAAAGTTTAAGATTGAACTTTCATCAAGAAAATTACCAATTATTTGTAAACCAATTGGCTTATTACTAATATTTCCATTAGGTAAAGACATAGCAGGTAGTCCAGCAAGATTGGCAGATATTGTAAATAAATCTTCTAGATACATTTGAATTGGATCACTGCCTTTAGATCCCATTTCAAATGCAGGACCTCTTGTTGTTGGAGTCATAATGACATCAACTCCAGAAAAGGCTTCATCAAAATCTTTCTTTATTAGCCTTCTTACTTGTTGGGCTTTTTTATAATAAGCATCATAATATCCTGCTGAAAGAACGTACGATCCTGTTAGTATCCTTTTTTTAACCTCATCACCAAATCCTTCTGATCTAGTTTGAATATATAACTCCTCTAGATCCTTAGGATTCTCAGTTCTTCTTCCAAACTTTACCCCATCAAATCTTGATAAATTTGATGAACATTCTGCTGGAGCAACTACGTAATATGTTGGAACAGAGAGAGAAAGATTGGGTAAAGAAATATCAACTAGATTTGCTCCCAATGATACAAATTCCTTTAAAGAATTTTCATATACCTCGATGACATCACCATCCAAGCTAGATAGGTCAAGATCTTTTATTACTCCAATCTTTTTTCCTTTCAAGGATTGATTTAAATTTTCTTCAAAATTTGGCACATGCTCATCTAAGGAAGTTGTATCTTTTTCATCATGTGAACACATTTCATTTAAAATTAAGGCGCAATCTTCTGCTGTTCTTGCCATTGGGCCAGCCTGATCAAGGCTAGAAGCAAAAGCAATCATACCCCATCTTGAAATTCTTCCATAGGTTGGTTTAAGACCAGTTATACCGCATAGTGATGCAGGTTGCCTTATAGAACCTCCAGTATCCGTTCCAGATGCAGCTGGAACAATACCTGCCGCAACAGCAGCAGCAGATCCTCCTGAGCTTCCACCAGGAACCAAACTTTTACCCCATGGATTATGAACATTACCAAAATAACTAGTTTCATTAGAGGACCCCATAGCAAATTCATCCATATTTGTTTTACCAATTGAAAGACAGCCTGCGTTCTCAAGATTTTCAATTACTGTTGCAGAATAGGGAGGAATGAAATTATCAAGAATTTTAGAGCCACAAGTAGTTCTCAAACCTTTTGTACAAAAAAGGTCTTTTTGAGCAATAGGAATTCCAGCAAGTGGAAGATCAGATGGTTGGCTATCTAATGCCTCAGCTTTTTTAATAGAATTTTCTTCATTGAGAGTAACAAAAGCATTTAAATGATGATTATCTTCAATTAATTTATAGACTTCTTGAATTACTTCTTTGTTAGATATCTCCCTTTGAGAAATCATAGTCTTCAGTTCTTTAACTGTTTTGTATTTTATGGTCACTCAACCACCCTCGGTACCAAAAAATAATCTTCATTTGAAGAAGGGGCTAAATCCAATAATTCTTTCTTTAAATTCTTAGCAGTCACATGATCTGTTCTAGTTTTTGCCGTTTTTTCTAAGGGGTTTGTTAAGGGCTCTACGTTAGAAGTATCAACAATATTTAATTGATCTACAAATTTAATGATATTTTCAAGATCCTTTGTAATTTTTTCTTTTTTATCACCGTCAATTTTAAGTCTTGATAGGTGAGATATAGTTGTTACTGTTTTCTTGTCCATATATAGGATATTATTATAGTTAGTGGTGGGATATTAACCTAACTCACGAATTATTTAAATTATTTTATTGAAGGGAATCACGTGAAATTTAACTTGTTTAAAATGGTTGGAGGATACTTCTCTAATGATTTATCCATAGACCTTGGCACAGCAAATACATTAATTTATACAAAAGAAGTTGGTATTGTATTAAATGAACCATCAGTAGTTGCAATAAGAGAGTCCAGAGGACAGAAAACAGTCGTTGCTGTAGGAACAGAGGCAAAAAAAATGCTTGGAAGAACACCAGGTAATATAAAAGCTATTAGACCATTATCTGAGGGTGTCATTGCAGATTTTCAGGTAACAGAAAAAATGCTTCAGCATTTTATTGCTAAAGTCCATGAAAAATTATTCATTAAACCCAGTCCAAGAGTTTTAGTTTGTGTTCCTTGTAGATCTACTCAAGTTGAAAGAAGGGCTATAAGAGAATCAGTTCTTGGTGCTGGTGCACGAGATGTTAAATTAATAGAAGAACCAATGGCTGCTGCAATAGGTGCTGGTTTACCAGTCGAAGAAGCAAGTGGAAATATGGTTGTTGATATTGGTGGTGGAACCTCTGAGATTGCAATTTTATCTCTTAATGGAGTTGTTCATTCTGAGTCGGTAAAGATTGGTGGAGATAAAATGGATGAAGCTATCACTTCATGGATCAGAAGAAATCATGGTTGTGTAATAGGCGAATCAACCGCTGAAAAAATAAAACATACCATAGGCTGTGCTACTGCTGATTCTAAAAAAATCGAGATGTCTATAACAGGAAGAAATCTTGCAGAAGGAATACCAGAAACATTCTTAATTAACAGCGAACAAATTTTTGAAGCAATGAAAGACCCTTTAAATGGAATTGTTCGAGCTATCAGAAATGCACTTGAATTATCACCTCCTGAACTTTCAGCAGACATTGCTGAAAGAGGAATAGTTTTAACAGGTGGTGGGGCGCTTTTAAGAGACTTGGATAAGTTGATTTCGAATTCAACCGGAATACCAGTTATTGTTGCTGAAGATCCTTTAACATGTGTAGCGAGAGGCGGCGGTCAGGCTCTTGAAATAATGGATAAATATAATATCGATCTTCTATCATCTGAATAATATAGATGGCTAGGATATCGCCAACTCCTGGTCAAAAAATAATTTACCTTTTATTAATCCTTATTGGCAGCGTAATTTTATATATTGATATAAATACCAACACCTTCCAAAGTTCAAAGAATGGATACAAGTCGTTAAAGATTTCAACCGTGTTCTTGTTAAAAAGAATTTCAATTGATCCTATAAAGAATATTTTTAATCTCTCTAAATCAAAAAAAGAACTTATTAAACAAAATGAGATTTTAAGAAAAGCTCTCGATACTAGTTATTTAAATAATTTTTTAATATCTAGAGAAAACAGTTTCTATAAAGATAAAAACATTATTAAACTTCCAGAAGCTAAAGATGAGATTGAAAAAATATATTCAATAGCTCAATTAAAAGAAATAGATCCAAATATATTCAATTGTTGTGACAAACATAGAATGTATATCGAAATTATTTCAAACGACTCAATTTCTAAAATAGAAAGTATGGTCTTCAATACTTCAGGCATTATCGGCCAAGTAGCAGATGTAGGACAGTATCTTGAGGTAATACTGTTAACAGATATTTCGCATTCAATCCCAATTAAATCTGAATCTGAAAATTTCTTTTGTAATGCTAGAGGAAGTGGTAGAGAAGATATAATTATTTGTTCATACAATCCATTGGTTTGGGATGAAGAAATAGAGTTAGGTAAAACATTTTACTCATCAGGTCTTGGTGGTGTTTTTTCAAGAGACATTAAGATAGGCAAGGTTTTTAATATAATAGAATCTGAACCTACAAGAAGAGATTTAGAGATAAAAATAATAGCAAGTCCATTAGAAAGCACCTTATTTGGCGTAATAAAATATTAATGAAAGAATACCTAAAAAAAATAACCTTACTCATTGCAATCAATTATATTGATTTAAGTATTTCAGCTTGGTTGTATGATTTCTTTGTAATTTTACCTCTTACTTTTTTAACTTATTCCTTTTATGCATATAAAACTAATAAAACAATAAGTCCAATTGAAGCATTTATGACAGGACTAATAGTTGATTTAATATCAGATTCTTATTTTGGATTAAATATAATATTGTTTTGCTTGATAACATATCTAATTAATTTATATTCAAACTCATTTAAGATCTTTTCTTATCTTCAGGTTTGTTTGTTCTTTGGATTTTCAGCAACAGCATATATTGGATTTACTCAATTGGTGTTAAATCTTTATAATTTTTCATATTTAATGCTATTTGTTAGCGCAGTTTTTAATATCTCTTTTTGCATAATAATTGCTTTAATTTCTTCATACTTTCCAAAAGTTTCAAGACTTAAAATATAGATATGAAATTTATTAAGAGAATAGCAATTTCTTTATTATTATTATTTTCTTTTTTTTTTCTAATAACATCAATCGCATATGTTTCTCTTTTGTATAAGCCAGAAAATATAATTTATTTAACTAATAAATTGCTTAATAATGATTATTCTATTCAATATCTTGGTGCTGATTCAGATATTAATTTACTTAACCCAAAAGTGACTTTTGATGAGATTACTATCAAAGACTCAAAAGAAATAGAATTATTAAAGGCTGACCAAATAGTGCTAGGTATTAATTTATTTAGAACACTTGCAGATGGATACATTCACTTAAATTCCCTAGAAGTTCAAAATTATATCTCCTCAAATAGCTCTTCTAATAATAGAGGCAACTTCAAATTAAATATTAAAAAAATAATTTTAAACTCTGAGAAATTCAATCTTGTTGCTAAAGATTTATTTTTTATAAGCAAAAAAGGAGATATTTCAATATCAAATAGTCATGGAAAGTTGAATGATGTTATTTTTGAAGAATTGAATATTTTTAGCAAACTCAATTCAGATAAAGTATTTTTTTCATCTTTATTCTATCTTGATGAAAATATTATTGAAGATAAGAATTTCATAGATTTGGAGGGATTTTCAGACTATGAAATAGATTTACAAGTTTACAGCAGGGGGATTCTTGAAACAGAAACAGGAGTGTTAAAGAGTTTAAATAAATATGTATTTAAAGATTCAAAGTTAATCACGAAATCAAAATATCTTTTTGAGAATATAAATTTAGTTATGCATAGTAATCTTGATAAAAGCTTTGTCGGATTGTTTTCTTCATCTATGCCTGATCAAGATATCAAAGGATCCATTTTAATAACTGATCAAGAGATAACAGTTAAATCAAGACTAAAATTCAATATGGGAGATATTCTTGTTAATCAACAATATCTTAGACTGGATGGATCTGAAGAATTTGATGCAAGATTGGTAATCAATGAAGGTCAAGCATCCCTTTACTTAGAATCATCTCTTACCAACACAAAATTTATTTCAAACATCAAAGAGCTCGAGAAGGAAAGAGAAAAAGAGCTCAAGAGTACTATCGAAATTGAAGATTTATCTAAGCCGACATATCTAATTAAAAACCAAAAGTTTAAAGCTTACGTTGGCTTAAACAATAATGGATATTTTTCTCTAGGATCTTATTTTGATGATCAAATTACAACTAGAAATCTCAATGAAAGCTTTCATGTTTTTCTATCCCTAGATAAATTAGAAATCGATAGCCTCTTATTCCCTTATCAAACTGAAGGCATATACAACTTGAGTTCAATTAACTTAAAGATAAAGGAATTTAATTTCTTCAATAACATATATGAAAATCAGGTTTTTGCGATAAATCTTTCAAACACTAATTCAAGTGCGGTCTTTTCTAGCAATAATCTTAATGGAGGAATCAAAGTAGACGAAACTGGGTTTATAAGAGTGGATCTCTTTGATACAAAATTTGAGTTTAAAGGAATTGATATTCTTAAATCAGATGAGTCATTCGACATTAAAAATTTTAGATTACGGTTTGTTGGTAAAGATATTAAAACTTATGATGACACATTTCAAAATATAGACTTTTATTTGTTAAAAAATGAAAAAATTACAACCATTGATAATATAAAAATAACAAGTAAAAATTTTAATATCGGACCATATAACGAAACAGATAAAGCTTACATAAGCTATAACAAAGATAAGGATTTATATAAGATTCGTGGCTCATATCAGATTAATAGTAAGAACAATCCTATGGATAATTTTATTAATTATAATTTTGATTATATATCTACTGAATTAAACATTCAGTGGGTAAGTCTTGATAAATTAAAAGATATTGAAGGCAGTATAGAATTTCTTATAAAAGGACTGGAATCGAAAGCCTCTCTTCCTGATTCTACGTTTCTTAGGGCTTTAAAAGTTCTTAATTTGAATGCAATTATTGAAAATATAAGCAATGATTCTGACATTAGCTCTAATAGTATGTTCATAAATAGAGCAGAGGGTAACTTTTATATTAGTCAAAGCAGGGCATTAATAAGCAATCCAATTAAACTTGAGACTTCAGAAGCAAACATGAGATGGACAGGTGAGGTTCTTAAAAACTCTGAAGGATTATTAAATGAATTAAATTTAGATCTAGATATGAGGTTAAGAGTTTCTGAAAACATACCTTGGTATGCTGCAATTTTTGGCGGCATACCTGCTTTAGCAGGGGGGTTGGTTATTGAGAATATTTTTGAAGATAGTCTTGATAATGTTTCCACATTTAAATTTAAAGTTACCGGGTCTGTTGATGATCCTATAATTGATAGACTAGATTAGGTACAAAGCTGCAAGTCCTAAGAAAGAGAAAAATCCTACTACGTCTGTTACCGTTGTGACAATCACACTTCCACCAATTGCAGGATCTTGCTTAAACTTTCGAAGGATAAGCGGTACCAGAATTCCAGCAATAACAGAGCTTATAAGATTTATAACTAATGCACATGATATTAATAATGCTAAGGCCAAGTCTTGAAGCCATGCATAGGTTATAGCTGCAACCAAAACTGATAAAACAATCCCATTTAAAATTGAAACTGCAAGCTCTCTTTTGAACAACCATCTAATGTTTGAAGAATTAATTTGTTCAAGCGTCAAGCCTCTTAAGACTATTGTCAATGTCTGTGTAGCAGCAACACCTCCCATACTTGCAACGATAGGCATCAGAACTGCTAGGTATACTAGTTTTTCTATAACGTCTTGAAATATATTGATTGTGCTTGCTGCAATAAACGCAGTTATTAGATTCATACTTAACCAAAAGACCCTACTCTTTGCTGCTCTTCCAGGGGGTGCAAAAGTATCTTCTGCAACTCCAGCCATTCCTAAAAAATTTTGATCAGCATCCTCTCTTATTACATCAACAACATCATCAATAGTTATTCTTCCAATCAACTTTCCTTCCCCATCAATGACAGAAGATGAAATTAGATCATTTCTTTCGAACAAGGTAGCAACTTCTTTATCATCTAGACTTACATTAATAGGAAGTATTTCAGTTTCCATGATTTCCCTAACAATCATCAATGGATTAGATGTGATAATTTCACTAATTGATAACTCTCCTAAGTATTTATTATCATCATTTACAACAAATATTTTGTCTGTATTTTCCGGCAATTTACCTTGATCTCTTAAGTAAATAATAACTTCTTCAATAGAATTATTAGGCCTAACACTTATAACATCTGTATTAAGAAGCCCTCCAGCTGTATTTTCTGGAAAAGTAAGGCCCATCTCAATTCTTTTTCTATCAACTTGAGACATATTTAGAAGAATATTCTTCATCCTTTCTTCTGGTAAATTTTGCAGAATATCTACTATTTCATCTAACTCTAACTCCTTGACTGCTTCAGCTAATTCTTCATTGGAAATGCTTGAGATTAAATCTTGTTGGATTTCTTCTCCTAATTCAAACAAGACATCTCCTTCTTCCTCAGTTTTGAGTAATGAAAATAATAGATCTCTTTGTTTGGGAGGAGAAGATTCAAGTGCATGTGCTATCTCTGATGGAGACATATCATTCAATAATTTTCTTATCTGATTAAGAGATAACTTAGATGCATCATCAAGAATGATTTTTAGATTATCTTTGTTTTCAGAAACAGTCATTCATCAATTTTAACCTTAATAAAAATTATCTATACCTTGATGAAGGTATATTATTTAATTTTCTGTATTTTGCAATTGTTCTTCGTGCCAAACCAAAACCTTTTTTATTAAGCTCAATTGCTATTTTCTTATCACTTTTTGGTTTTTTTTCAGATTTAATAGTATCTTTTATTAATTTCATCAATTGAAGAGCAGAAATATCCCTAATTCTTGAAACGGAAGATACTAGTAGAGATTTTAAAGGAATTATACCTTTGGGAGTTTCGATATATTTATATCTTAATATTCTTGATACGGTTGAAGGATGAATTCGAAGCTCTTTAGCAATTTCTTTGTTACTTAATGAATTTATTTTTAAAGGATTATTATCAAAAAAAGCAACCTGCTTTGAACAGATATATTCACCAACACTCTTAATAGTATCGTTTCTTTTTTTTACAGAAGTCAAAAGCCATTTAGCATCATTAATCTTTTGAAGGATTCCATTATTATTTTTTAATTTTATTTCTTCTTTAACTTTATTGATTAGCACATCATCGGTTTTTATTATTGGAAAACTTTCTTGAATAAATTCAACATTAAAATTGTTATCTTTTACCGAAATCTTCAAGTCCGGTTCAATGAATTTAATCTTTTCAAAATTTAGTCCAGGACTTAAATCACATTTTTTTATTTCATCAACCGCATCATCAAAATCCTTTTTAGAAAGTCCTTCCCTTATCATTGACTCTTCAATCTCTTTAAAATTATCCAATCTTTCATTAAATAAGATCTTCATAATTATTAGTTTCTTTTTTTTTGGAATGTGACTGTTATCTATCTGAATCTTTATACATTCTTTATGATCTCTATATCCCACACCATAGGGGCTTAATTTTTGAATGATTGTTTTTAAGACTTCCTCAATCTCAAAAGCTTGAAAAGTAAATTTTGAAATTTCTTCAATTTCATGTATTTCTTCTGCCAGTTTTCCAGATTCATCAATACAATCTATTATTAATTTTGAAATTTCAATTTCTTTTTTACTTAGCTGTAAATCAGTTAATTGGTTAATAAGATTCTCTCTTAATGTAAGCTTTGACTCTATATCAAAATCAAAATTTTTATCATATGAGCTGTTAGTTTCATAAGAGTTTTCTTCTTTTTCTAAGAATGGATTCTCATCCATTTCTTTTTCAATTTTTTTAATTAATTCAAATCTTGATAATTGAAGGAGATCGATAGACTTTTTGAGTGATGGAGTTAGCTTTATGTTTTGTTTTTGTTTAAGATTTTTAGCTAGAATTATGCCCATTTCAGCTATACATGTTTCCTAGATAAACCTTCTTCACTAGTTGATTTGTTACTAACTCTTCTTTGTTTCCCTCAGCAATTATTTGCCCATTATTAATTATTGCTGCCTGATCGCATATCTCTAAAGTTTCTCTCACATTATGGTCAGTTATTAATATACCAATATTTTTGTTCACTAATTTTTTTAAAACATTCTTTATATCTTCAATAGCAATAGGGTCTATTCCTGCAAAAGGCTCATCTAAAAGTATTATTTTTGGTTCTGCTGCTAACGTTCTTGCAATCTCAACTTTTCTTCTTTGGCCCCCTGATAATTGCCTGCCTTTAAGATCACATATTTCTGATAAACCGAATTCTTCTATTGAACTTTCAATAAAATTTTTGATGTCAACTTTATTATTAAATGATAATTCAGCTAATCCTTGCAGATTGTCGTACACAGATAGATTTTGAAAAATGGAAGGTTCTTGTGGCAGATACTTAATACCTAATTTAGATCTTTTATGCATTGGCAAGTTTGATATGCAGCTATTAAGAAGATTGATTTTACCACCATCCGAATTTACTAAACCTGCAATAATATAAAAAGTAGTTGTTTTTCCTGCACCATTTGGACCAAGCAAGCCATATATTTGACTTTGATTAACCCGAAAGCTTATTTCAGAAAGGATTTTTTTATCTTTTATAGTCTTAGATATTTTTATTACTTTTAACATAAAAAATTACTCTGAAGATATTTGTCCTGTCTCAGGATTAAAAATTATCATATTTGAAGAAATAGATATATTTTCATATTTAATTGATGCGTTCCCTATAAGGTGCACCTTTTCATCATTATAAAATATTATCTTTTCTGCTTTTCCATCAAAGGAGCTCCCATCTTTATTTGATTCAATTGTAGATGGTTTTCCAATCAAAGATATTACATCTTCAATTTCATCATAAGCGGCTATTTGCGCATTAATCTTTACAAATTTTGAATTAATTTCAACATTATTAAAAAAATTAATTTGATTAGACTTTTTCAGAAATTCTATTGTGTCTGAACTAATTTTAATATCATTCTTAAAGTCAGAAAGCGAGTGAACTGAAAACAAAAATAAAAATAATAGTAATGCTAGTTTACTTATCAATTAAAGTATCCTTGCCTCAATTAAGTCATGCATTGATATAACGCCAACATGTTTTTTATTTTCAACAACAATAAGAGTAAATATTTTATTCTTTTCCATGACTTGTGCTGCATCTACCGCCAGAGCACTTGATTTAATAGTTTTGTAAGACTTTGTCATTACCTCTTTGATCTTTGTTTTTTGTATATCAATTTTTTTATTAATACACCTCCTTAAATCACCGTCAGTAAAAATGCCGACAACCTTTGTTTTATCTGTTACGAGAGTTATGCCTAGATTTTTCTTTGTGATTTCTATCAAAGCTTTATCAAGAACAGTATTTGGAGCCACTTTAGGAACAGAACTCCCTTTATGCATAATATCTTGAACTTGCGTGATAAGCTTTTTTCCTAATTTTCCAGCAGGATGAGATGATGCAAAATCATTTTTTGTGAATCCTTTTGCTTCAAGAAGCGCTATTGCTAATGCATCTCCAAATGCTAAAGCATTAGTTGTAGAAGAGGTGGGTGCCAAATCAAGTGGACACGCTTCTTTTTTTGATTTTAGCTCTATTTTAATATCAGCTGATTTCGCAATGGTTGAATTATTATTACTCGTTAATGAAGAGATTTTTTTTGCATGTCTTTTTAAAGAAGGCAAAATATTAATTATTTCATCCGTCTCGCCAGAATTTGATATTAAGAGGACAATATCCTTCTTGCCAATTAATCCCATATCACCATGTGCAGCCTCAGTGGGGTGAATAAATATTGATGGCGTGCCGGTGCTTGTCAAAGTTGCAGATATCTTTTGCGCTATGTGACCAGATTTCCCAACCCCCATTATTACAAATTTTCCCTTTGAAGAAATTACATTTTCACAAAGATTTATAAAAGATTGATTAAGCTGTTTTCCAATAGCTGATATAGACTCGGATTCAATCTTGAAAGTTCTTCTCGCTGAAGCTATATAATTGTATTTTTTCATAATAAATTTAGAAAATTTATGTTCACCTAAATGCTATAATAGACCAATGTTGGATGCACATAAAAATTATTTCTTTTTATTATTGTTACTTATAGCTCATTTTTCTATCAAGTCAGAAGAAAATCCATTTTTATTTATAGATTTAAATGCTCAAAAAATGGCCACAATCCTAACAAATGAATCAGAATTATATGAAATAGATAGGCTGATCTATAAAAATAAAATTAAAGAAATTTTTGAACCAATGATTGATTTTAGAAGAGTTTCTGCGAGCGTAATGAATAAAAAATACTATCTAAAGGCGTCAAAAGAACAAAGAGAAGAATTTATTATAATATTTAAAGATTCTTTATTAGATACTTATGCTGAAACTCTTTCGCAATGGGGAGATTCAACTATAACTACACATTTTCCTGAAGAAATAATAAATTCTTCATTAAAAAATATTGAGGTAAAGCAAACTCTTGATACTGGAAATAGCCAATATCCTATTTCATATAAACTAAGAAAGGGTAAGAGTGGTTGGAAAATTGTAAATATCATTATAAATGGTGTTAATTTAGGTCTGACTTTTAGAAATCAATTTCAAGCTCTTGCAGAATCTCAAGATGAGGATATTGAACTTATTTTAAGAAACTGGGTCTCTGATGCCGGTGATGCAGGTATTTCATAATATGAATGAGATTATAGAGAAAATAATAATTGAAAATATACCAGATGCTATTTGTAATTTTGAAGGAGACTCTTGTAATTTATGTTTAACGGTTTCATCTAAAACCTTTAATGGGCTATCTTTAATCAATCAACATAAGAAAGTAATGAAACCTCTAGAGGGAAAATTTGAATCCGGTGAACTTCATGCTCTTAGCCTTGAAACTAAAATTATATAAAAAATAAATATGGAAAAGCTATTAATTAGAGGAGGAAACTCTCTTTCAGGAAGCATTAATTGTTCTGGTGCAAAAAATGCCGCGTTACCCATGATTGCATCAACAATTCTTTGTGATGAGAAAATAATCCTTAAAAATCTACCTTATTTGCAAGATATCACAACGATGTTCGAATTATTAGGTTCAATGGGGGCTGAAATTTTACTTGATGAAAATATGAATTTTACGATTTCAACAAGTAACTTAATTGATATAGAGGCTAGATATGAATTAGTAAAGACTATGAGAGCTTCTATATTAGTTTTAGGTCCATTACTAGCAAAACATGGTAAAGCAAGGATTGCATTGCCTGGAGGATGCGCCATAGGATCAAGGCCAGTAAATTTCCATTTAGACGCATTAAGGCTCTTGGGAGCCGAAATTAAACTTAAGAATGGTTATATTGAGGCATTTGCTAAAGAGCTAATCGGAGCTAATATTAAATTTGATGGAGTCACAGTAACCGGCACTGAAAATCTAATGATGGCAGCAACTCTTGCAAAGGGTATGACAACTCTTTCAAATGTTGCAAAAGAGCCCGAAATAATTGATCTCGCAGATATGTTGAATTCAATGGGTGCAAGAGTTGAAGGAGCCGGATCTGACGAGATTATAATTCATGGAGTAGAGAGTCTTTATGGGACTGAATTTGTTATCCCGGCTGATAGAATAGAAGCTGGTACATATCTTGCTGCTGCTGCGGTTACAAAAGGAGATGTAACTGTAAAAGGAATTAACCCTAATAGATTAATGAAAGTAATTGATAAATTGAAAGAGTCTGGGGCAGAAGTGTTTTATGATGAGAGCTCTGTATCTGTCTCAATGAAAAAAGAATCTCCTAAATCTGTTGATATAACGACTGCTCCCTTTCCAGAATTCCCAACGGATATGCAGGCACAGTTTTCAGTTATAAATGCTATATCTGATGGAACTGCAAATATTTATGAGACTGTATTCGAAAATCGATTCATGCATGTTTTAGAATTAAATAGAATGGGATGTGATATTTCAGTTCAAGGCAATCATGCAATTATTAAAGGAGTTAAATCTATTTATGGCGCTGAAGTCATGGCAACTGATTTAAGAGCATCAGCAAGCCTTATACTTGCTGGTCTTTGTGCAAAAGGTGAAACAGTAGTAGATAGAATTTATCATATTGATAGAGGATATGAGCGAATAGAAGAAAAATTAAATTATCTAGGTGCTAATATCACAAGACTACCTAGTTAATCTTTTTTATCTGCTCCGAAGTAATTTCGATAGATTTGTATTCATTCTTAGGGGTTACTAATTTTAATTTTATATCTTCTCCTAACCCGGCAAACCGCAATGACTTAGTTAAATTGTCCCATGTTCCTGGATTTCCATCTATTTCAAAAATAATATCATTAGACCTAACACCCTGGTCATAAAGGGGACCAAAATTATCTATCTCCACTATTTTTAAAGCATTTATAAGTTTATCTTCTAAATTTAAGCCAACCCTTGCAACTCTAAAATTGCCAATCCAAGTAGTTCTTATTTTTCCATATTGAATAAGTTCAGAAGCTATTTGAACAATAAGATTTGAGGGTATTGCAAAACCGATACCTTGGTAAGCACCTGTTTTTGACAATATTTTTGAATTAATTCCAACCAAATTCCCATTTTCATTAATTAATGCTCCGCCTGAGTTGCCTGGATTAATAGCAGCATCGGTTTGTATGAGCTGAAGATACGGATTTCCATAATCTCTTCCAGTAGCACTAATTATTCCATTTGATACTGAAATGCCAATACCATAAGGATTACCAATTGCTAGGACTCTGTCACCAATTTTTAGATTTTCTGAATTAGCAATATTTATTTTATTAAGTTTCTCACTTGAGGTTATCTTTAAAACTGCAATGTCAGTATTTTCATCTATACCTATTATTCTTGCAGAATAGTTATTGCCATTATTAAGCCTTACATTTATATTTTGTCCAGAAAGGATATGCAGATTTGTAACGATATAGCCATCATTAGAGAATATTACTCCAGAACCAATACCACTCCCTTTTTTTGAAAAAGAAAGATTGTTGCTTGAAGAAATTGTAACAACAGAAGCTATTGACTTCTCAGAAGCTGCTACTAATTTGTTTTTATCATTGGTTATAAAGTACCATGAGCCTGAAAAAGTTAATAAAATAACTAATATATAATTTATACCGTATGTTTGAAAAAATTTCATAATGTTAATTACTCAAAATATCATTGATGCCCTTAAAAACCAAGACGTAATAGTAGATCCAGCTCAGACCATTCTAGTCAAAAAGCTATCTCAATTGAAGCTAGATAAAAAATTCTCTCTTAACATTAGGAATTTTTTTAGAAAAAGGAACCTTGGGATATACATATGGGGTGATGTTGGGAGAGGTAAGACATTAATTGTAAGAGAGTATCTTAATCAACTTAAAAAAAAGGATATTAAAAGTTTTCACTATATTGATTTTATGAATTATATACATAATGAGTTAAATAAAAACTCTGGTTTAAGCGATCCTCTCAAACAAGTAGCTGAAAGTATAATTAAAAGACATAGCCTAATATTTATAGATGAATTCCAAGTTGAAGATGTTGCAGACGCAATGATAGTTGGAAGTCTTTTAAAAAAAATTTTAGAATCAGGTACAAAAATTATTCTTACGTCTAATTCTCATCCACATGATCTATACAAAAATGGGTTGCAAAGACAAAAATTTATTAATTCCATTGATGTTTGTCTAGAAAAATTAGAAATTTTTGAACTAGACGGAGAAATTGACTATAGAACAAAAAATATTATTGAATTAGATAAAAATGAAAAAAAATTTTACTCAGAAAAAGATATATTTGAATTAATAACTTTTAATTTTGGCTCTACTTTCAATAATACCAATGAGATCATAATCAATGAGCGTAAATTTAAATGTAAATTATCTTATAGAAATATCCTATGGATAGAATTTAATAATTTTTTTAGCGACTCTACCGGCACTAGTGATTATAAAGATATTTCAAGAAGGTTTGATTGGATATTTATTAACAACTTTATAGTTTGCGATGATGACTCAGCAGATATTATAAGAAGGTTTATTTCATTTATTGATATTGCCTATACTGAAAAAGTTAAAGTCAGATTCTTTTTTAATGATATAGATATAGAAAATATCTATACAGGTACTAAATTAGATCTTTTGTGGTCTAGGTGTGCTAGTAGACTTGAAGAAATGAAGACCTATGACTATTTGTCTGATGATTAAATTTAATAAAAATGCATATAAATATTGCTATATTTTCAACTAAACATTAATATTCGTTTCTCAAATTAAATGAATATGAAAACTTACTCGCTAAAAAAAGAAGAAGTGAAAAGAACATGGTATGTGCTAGATGTCACTGATCGTATTCTTGGAAGAGTTGCAACTAGAATTGCTGATAGAATTAGAGGCAAAGACAAGCCTACCTTTACTCCACATACTGATGGTGGAGACTATGTAATTGTTATAAATGCAGAAAAAATTAAAGTTACTGGATCAAAATATACAGATAAAAAATATTATCGTCATTCGCTGTATCCTGGTGGCCTGAAATCACAAACATTTAAAGAGTTAAGTAATAAAAATCCAGAAAGAATTATTGAGGAGGCTGTGAAAGGTATGATGCCAAAGAATAAGCTTGGAAAGTCAATGATAAAAAAACTTAAAGTATTCAAGGGTCCAAACCATGATCATGATTCACAAAAACCAACTGAGTGGAAGCTAAATTAATGAGTGCAGAAACCCACTATGCAACAGGAAGAAGGAAAACATCTTCTGCGAGAGTCTATCTAAAGAAAGGTGGCGGCAATATAGTAGTTAACAATAAGAAATTAGATGAGTATTTTGGACGAAAAGTTGCTCAAATGCTTGTAATGCAACCATTAGAACTTGCCGAACTTTCTGAAAAAATTGATGTAGACATTAAGGTTAAGGGTGGAGGCAGTTTTGGACAGGCTGGTGCAATAAGACACGGCATATCTAGAGCATTAATAATGTTTGATGAAGATCTAAGACCGCAACTAAAAAAAGCTGGGCTCTTAACCAGAGATCCAAGAAAAGTTGAAAGAAAGAAACCTGGTCTTGTTAAAGCAAGAAAAAGCAAACAATTTTCTAAAAGATAATTCATTATTTTTCTTACTTATTTTCAATTATAACTAAATTTTATATTGCTTAAATATGTTATAATTTCACTGAAATTTGACTAGCACACAGCCTAAATGCAAGAGAAAGATAAAACAAGAAGAAAGGTATTAATTGGCCTAACAAGTGCTGTTGGTTTATCTGGACTACCTTTTGCAGCAACCCCGTTTATTGCTGCTTGGAATCCAAGTGCTAAAGCTAAAGCAGCTGGTGCGCCTGTAAAATTAGATGTTTCAAAAATGCAATATGGACAACAAATACAAGTCGCTTGGCGAAAGCAACCAGTCTTTATAGTAAGGCATACTGAAGAAAGTCTTAATAGTCTTGAGCTTGCCTTGCCAAAATTAGCTGATCCCAACTCAGATGAAATAACAGAGCCCTATAAAGGTCTTTACCCTACAAGATCAAAGAGCTCAGAATATTCAGTCATGTCTGGCGTTTGTACCCATCTAGGATGCTCGCCTAAATATTTTCCAGAGGTTGAGCCCAAGCCATGGGATGCTTCATGGAATGGAGGGTTTTTTTGTCCCTGTCATGGGTCAATGTTTGATATTGTTGGAAGAGTTTTTAAAGGTGTTCCAGCGCCAACAAACCTAGTAGTACCCCCTCATATGTTTGAAGGAAGTATATTAACAATCGGAGAGGATAAGGAGTTATAAATGAGTGAAATCGCTGGCAGACTATTTTCTTGGGTCAATGATAGACTACCTATAGTCAACACTTTTGAAAGACATCTTTCAAAACACCCAGTTCCATCAAAGGTAAATTTTTGGTATTTATTTGGAGCGTTAGCAGCAGTTACATTAATTATACAAATAGTATCAGGCATTTGGTTGATAATGCCTTATTCGAATACTGAAGAAGAAGCTTTCTCTTCAATAGAATATATAATGCGAGATGTAGACTATGGATGGGTTATTAGATATATCCATACCACAGGAGCATCTTTATTTTTTGCTGTAGTCTATTTACATATGTTTCGAGGCCTTTTATATGGCTCTTATCAGAAACCAAAAGAACTAGTGTGGATATTTGGTTGTACCATATATTTAGCGATGATGGCTGAAGGCTTTTTAGGATATGTTTTACCCTATGGACAGATGTCTTATTGGGGAGCACAAGTAATTATTTCTCTTTTTGGAGCCATTCCATATATTGGAGAATCTCTAGAATTATGGGTAAGAGGAGATTATTATATTTCAGGAATTACAGTTTCTAGATTTTTTGCATTGCATGTTGTAGCACTGCCATTAGTTTTAATTGCGCTAGTTTTTCTCCATTTAGTAGCACTTCATGAAGTTGGTGCTGGAAATCCTGAAGGTGTAGATATTGAAGAATTTCTTGATGATGATGGCATTCCTCTCGATAGCGTACCATTTTTTCCATATAAGGTTTTGAATGCCATGGTTGCTATAGGAGTCTTTGGTGTAGTTTTTTCAATAATTATGTTTTTCTTTCCTGAAGGTGGCGGTTATTTTATCGAAATGGCTAATTTTCAAGAAGCTAATCCTCTTGTGACTCCAGATCACATAGCGCCTGTTTGGTATTATGCGCCTTTTTATACAATGCTAAGAGCAATACCTGATCCTCTTGGCGGTCTTATTGTTATGGCCTCAGCTGTAGCAATTTTCTTTGTTGTTCCATGGCTTGATAGGAGTAAAGTTGCTTCAATTCGATATAAAGGTATCTATAGCAAAATTGCTTTAACTTTATTTGGAGTAAGTTTTCTTACTTTAGGTTATCTAGGAACTGTAGGTGTAACTGAAATAAGGAAAACTATGAGTATTATTTGTACGATAATATACTTTGCATATTTTTTACTAATGCCTATATATACAAAATATGAAACTACAAAGGAAGTTCCAAAAAGATTATGATTTTTACCTCAAAAGATCTTAGAATTTTTATTAATGCATTATGTCTTTTAATTGCAATATTTTTTGTAAATGAAATATATGGTGCTGAGGGTGGACCATGCAAAGAATATGGGGAATGCGATAAGTTTCAATACTCTTTAAACGATATGGAATCATTGCAAAGAGGTGCTGCTACCTATATTAATTATTGTTATGGCTGTCATTCTCTTAAATATTCTAGATGGGGAAGAGTTGCAAAAGATTTACAAATTCCTGAAGATATTTTTTTTGAAAATTTAGTTTTTGATAAATCAATAAAGGCAGGAGACTTAATGACCGGAGCAATGTCAGAAGATTCTGTAAATTGGTTTGGGGTTGAACCACCAGATTTATCATTAGTATCTAGATACAAAGGAGATGATTGGATTTATTCATATCTTAGAGCTTATTATGAAGATTCATCAAAACAATATGGAGTGAATAACTTGGTATATCCTGGAACTGCGATGCCCAATGTTCTTTTATCACTTCAGGGTAATCAAAGACTAATATGTAAAAATATTCCTATTATCGCCCTGAATGGTGGTGAGAAAAGAGATGAATCAGGTAATTCTCTTTTGAAAGAAAAATGTGGTTTCCTTGAAGTAGAAGAGGGAACTGGTATGTTAAGCAAGGAAGAATTTGATACTTTAATATATGACTTAACAAATTTTTTGGTCTATGTTGGAGAGCCAAGTAAGGCTACTAGAGAAAGAATTGGATGGTATGTTGTATTCTATTTTTTAATTTTTACTGCATTAGCTTCTCTATTATATAGAGAATACCATAAAGACTATAATAAATAATTAGGGGAAAAAATGATTTTATATTCAGATAGAGACGACCACTACAGTCAACGGGTTAGAATAGTTCTTGCAGAGAAAGATATTGCTGCAGAAATAAATGAATCAAAACAGGATGAAACTCCTGATGAAATTCTTTCAATAAGCCCTTATCACAAATTACCAATACTAGTTGATAGAGATCTTGCTATTCATGACCCTTCAGTAATGATGGAGTATTTAGATGAAAGATTTCCTCATCCTCCTCTACTGCCGGTTTATCCTGTTGCAAGAGCTAACAGCAGAACACTGATGCTAAGAATTGATAGAGAATGGTGCCCACTAATAGACCTATTAATAGAAGGCAAGAAGACTGAGAAAGAACTTATGAAGATTAGAGAAGAACTATTACATGAAATATCATCAATAGCGCCTACATTTAAAGAGTTTAAATATTTTATGAGTGATGAATTTACACTTGTTGATTGTTGTTTCGCACCAATATTATGGAGACTTTCTTCAGTTGGAATAAAACTTCCAGTAAATAGGCATCTCAAACCTCTACTTGATTATCAAAAAAATGTTTTTGAGAGACCTGGATTCCTTGACAGTCTTTCCTCGTTAGAAAGAGACCTTAAGAGCGATTAGTAATACTATTTGAAGATATTTTCCAAATGGCAAGATTTCTGTTGATGCATTGATTTTTTCTGATTTTAGTTGGGCCTGTTTCAAGCATAATATTACTTTTAAAAAGGTTATTTTGATAAATTTTTTCGATGGTGAGGAAGTCTGAAATTAGTAACTTTTCAAATTCATTTTCAATGCTGTCGATTTTTTTCTTATTTGAAATATTGTCAATTATTTTTTTTGATAAAGGTATATAGGTATTCTCAAAATCAACTAGTTTCTTAAGATTATTTGCATTATGAAATATTTGTGTTGATGAATAGAAGTCTATATTTAAAGCAGAACTTCTGAAGATAGGAACAATTGTTTTACCTAGATCATAGTTTATAAGAAAATACATTTTTGAAATATCATTTCTGATTCTTGGCGAATGTTCAATGTTTATATTTCTATCAATGCTAGACATATTTGAATGTTTTTCAATACTTAAATCACGCCCTAATATTTTATCTATCTTATTTTTATAATTTTCTTCATCAATTAAAAAATATAGTTCCAAGGGATATTTATTTTTTAGATTTTGAGCTATTTTTTTAAATTCATCAGAATAGACTATTAATATTTTTTTGTTGCTATCTCTTGATGAGTTAAATACTACAGATTCTAAAAAGATATTTTGCTCTTCAATAAAACTATTACAAAAATACTTTAAATCTGATTTCAAGATATTATTTCCTAGTTTGTACGAATCTGTTTTATCAAAATCTACAGCAAACTGAAGATCTTCTTTTAATAAGTATTCAATGATCATTTCTTTATTTTTATTAGATGTCTGAAGATCTAAGTTAAGAACTAATTGTTCTTTCTGTTGTATTGATGTGGTTGTACATGAGGCCAAGAAAAGCATCACAGGGAATAAGATTGATGTTAAGCTAAATCTCATAATTTATTAAAATTAAATGTTATATTTTATTTCTACACCTATTGGTAATTTAAATGATATATCACTTAGGGCTATAGATGTTATTAGATCTTCTGATTATTTATATGCTGAGGACACTAGAACAACTAAAAAGCTTTTAGATTTCATTGATTGCAATAAGAAATGCAAAAGTTTTCATGAGCACAATGAAGATAGAACTTCCATAGAAATAATTAAATACATTAAGGATAATAAAACTGTTTCTATTGTCTCAGATGCTGGAACTCCAGCAGTATCTGATCCAGGATATAAGTTAATAAGAGAATGTTCTAAAGAATCAATTAACTATACTCTTATTCCTGGACCTTCATCTGTTTTAAGTGCACTTGTGATGTCTGGACTGCCTACCGATAAATTTTCTTTCTATGGGTTCATGCCTAGAAAAAAAAGTGAACAACAATTATGCTTTGAAAATTTAAAAAATGAGAACAAGACTGCAATATTTTTTGAATCATCTAATCGAGTTAAAAAAACTATTTCTCATATGTTGAGGTTTTTAGATCCAACTCGCAATATTTCAATTTGCAAAGAAATGACTAAATTGCATGAACAAATATTAAGAGGTAATTTGGTAGATATATTAGAAGATATAAAAAATGAGAAAATACTCCTAAAGGGTGAAATAGTTATTGTAATTGAAGGCTCTAAGAAATATATGAAAAGCATTGCTCTTGATATCAAAACAAAAAAGGAATTTTTGAAAAAGATGTCTGCTTCTGATGCTGCTAAACTTATTTCTTTGGTGACTGGTGAAAATAAAAGAGATATTTATAAATATCTTATAGAAACTTAAAAAAAATCATTATAATAACTCTCGAGTTGGTTGGATGATCGCTAATTTAATTAGAGGAAAGTCCGGACTTCATAGAGCAGGGCGCCAGGTAACACCTGGGAAGCGTGAGCTTACGGAT
>MDSW01031269.1_pt1 | contig 25554 bp, 24 predicted proteins | sample 811171 | NCBI WGS metagenome assembly MDSW01 (sample SAMN05326641, study PRJNA326480) | marine metagenome | isolation source: seawater | place: Atlantic Ocean: North West | collected 2012 | reverse complement strand
TGAAGAAAATACATTAAGAAAATTATTTGGAGTTTCAATTGATAAGAATTCAGTCCATGGCTCAGATTCGATAGAAAATGCAAAAAAAGAAATTGAATTTTTTTTTAAAAATTAAACCATCATATGTAGCTTGGTAATCGCCTCAGAAAAAGCCTTATATTCAGCTTTTTGTGTTTTTCTTTTTAAAGTTTGAATATTTTCATTTTTTTCAACTTGAAAACACTTCTTCAAAATTATTTTTCCAGAGTCAAGTTTATCATTAACAAAGTGAACAGTACATCCGGTAAATTTTTCCCTATGTTTTAAAATTCTAGAAAAGGTATTTGTCCCTTTATATTTTGGAAGTAATGAAGGATGAATGTTTATTATTTTTCCTTTAAAACTTTGTATAAAACTTTTTGGCAAAATTTTCATATAACCAGCAAGGCAAATTAAAGAAATTTTTTTTTTATTAATCTCATTCAAAATTTTAGACTCGTATAGACTATCTTTAGTATTAATAATTTTAAAAGGAATTGAATACTTTTTAGCAAAGATTAATCCAGGTGCATTTTTTTTATTAGAAACAATTAATTTTATATTTATAGGAAAATTATAATTTCTTGAATTGAGTATAAGTGCCTTTAAATTAGACCCTGTTCCAGAAATAAAAACACATGAGTTTTTTTTTACCATTTTATATTTTTAGTTATATTAAATCTTTTCTTATTTTTAGATATAAACCCAATTTCATATGGCTTGTATTCCTTACTAAAATGTTTTTTTATTTTATTTATATTTTCTTTTTTTACTATTATACAAAAACCTACACCACAATTAAAAGTTCTGAGCATCTCTTTGTCAGAAATTTTTTTTTCTTTAATCCATTTAAATATTTTTTTTACTTTAATTTTAGATAAATCTATATTAATTGATAAATGATCTGGTATCGATCGAGCTAAATTTTCCAACAAACCTCCCCCAGTAATGTGCGCAGCGGAATTAATTAAATTTTTTTTTGTTAGTTGTAGAATTTCTTTAGAATAAATTTTTGTAGGTTTTAATAATTCCTTTTTAATTTTTCTAGTAATGTTTTTTTTGAATATAGATCTAACCAGTGAATAACCATTTGAATGTATACCACTTGAAGGTATAGCTAAAATTATATTATTTTTACTTACATTTTTTTTATTAATTATTTTCTTTTTAGAAACAATCCCAACTGAAAAACCAGCTAAATCGAATTTATTTTTATCATAAATACCTGGCATCTCTGCAGTTTCCCCGCCAATTAATTCACAATTAGAAATATTGCAGCCTTTAAATATTCCTTTTAGAATTAATTTAATTTTTTTTAAATTTAATTTTCCAACAGCTATATAATCAAGAAAAAAAAGAGGCTTAGCACCTTGAACTATTAAATCATTAACGCACATCGCGACAAGGTCTATTCCAATAGTATCAAATTTATTAAACTTATTTGCCAAATCCAGCTTTGTACCAACTCCATCAGTACAGGAAACAATTAATGGATCTTTGATTTTCAGTTTGCCTATATCAAATACAGATCCAAAAGCCCCTATATTTGAGGAATTAGCAATTCTATTCTTTTTTTTGACATTTTTTTTTGAGATTTTTGCTATGTGTTTAACAAATTTATTAGCAAGAGAAATATTTACTCCACTTTGTTTATAACTATTTTTTGTTTTTTCCATTAATTAAATGATAATTATTTAAAATGAATAAAATTACTTTTATAGCCTTTATAATAGTATTTTTAATCAAAACTGGAACTGTTTTTTCTAGCAGTAGCATTTTTGATGTTGATAATATTATAATTAAAAATGACGGAAATCAGAGTAAAGAAAAAATTCTGGACAAGGCTTTCAAAAAAGGTTTCGAAGAACTCATGCGAAAAATTCTTCAAAAGAAAGATGCAACAACGGTCATAAAAACCAATCTTAAGGATATAAAAAAACTAATTTCTTCTTATCAAATTATAGAAAATAAAGATTTAAAAAAAAAACAGGTAAGTATCAATCTATCATTTGATAGAAAAAAAATTAATAGCTTTTTTTACACTAAAAATATTTCGTATGCAGATATTTCAAAGACAAATGTTGTACTATTTCCAGTTTTAATTAAAAATAATAATATTAATATTTATTCAAATAATTACTTTTATAAAAACTGGAACCCTTCCGATGCTATAGAAAACAAGGAATTTATTAACTATATTTTACCAGTTGAAGATTTAGAAGATATAGCATTTTTAGAAAAAAATAAGGACAATTTAGAAGAAATTGAAATTAAAGAAATTTTGTCCAATTATGATATAACAAATTATATTTTCTTAATTATAACTGACTCCGATAAAAAAATTGATATTTTTTTAAAAGGAATTTTTGGAGGAAAAGAGATTATAAAAAATCTTAATTTTATTTTAAATGAAAATGATCAAAATAGTAATTTTGAAAATGTAAAGAGAACAATAAAAGAAGAAATAAATGAAATTTGGAAATCACAAAATTTAATAGATATTAGGACTCCTTCATTTTTAAATATATTTCTTGATATTAATAAACAAAATGATCTTTTGAATTTGCAAAAAGCATTGAACAAAATAGATCTAATCGAAAGTTATCATGTGTTAGAATTAAATAAAAACTATGCAAAAATTAAAATAAAATATCTTGGTAAGTTAAATAAGATGAAAAGTAAATTTAAACAACAAGGAATCAACGTTTCTATTTCAAATGACCAGTGGAAACTTCAGCTAATCTAATATGAGTCAACTTATTTTCAAATTTCCTTTTAAAACAACATATTATGAAAAAGATTTTTATGTTTCATCTAATAACTTTAATGCATATAAACTTTTAGAGAATTGGCCAAATTGGCCAACCAGGAATATTAATATTTTTGGGCCAAGTGGATGTGGGAAAACTCATTTAGCTAATATTTTAAAAAAAAAAATTAATTCATTACTTATTCAGGCTTCTGATATTAACAATGATATTCTAAATGTTTTGAAATCAAAAGAATGTTTAATTATTGATGGTTATGACAATAATATTGAAGAGAAGTTGCTTTATTCAATTTTAAATGAAATTAATCAATCGAACAAATATATAATAGTGAACTCAACAACACCTGTTAAAAACAATAAAGTTGAGCTAAAAGATCTAAAGTCTAGACTAGAAAGCTTTATAGATTTAGGAATAGATTTACCAACAGATGATTTATTAAGAGTTATTGTAACTAAATGCTTTTCTGATAAGCAAATTAAAGTTAATGTAAAATTATTAGATTATATTTTGAAAAATATAGAAAGATCTTATGAAAAAATTTTTAAATTTGTTAAAGATATTGACTCGGAGTCTTTATCATCTGGAAAATCAATAAATATTAATCTAATAAAAAAAGTATTAAAGAATGAATAAATACAGATCACATAATTGTTCTGAATTAAGTGAAAAAGATATTGGAAAAAGTGTTAAAATTTCTGGTTGGTTACATAGAAAAAGAGATCATGGAAACTTACTTTTTTTAGATATAAGAGACCACTTTGGTATCACGCAATGTGTAATTGAGAATAAAGATAAAAATTTTAAAATTCTAGAAAAATTAAAACCAGAGTCAGTAATACTTATTGTCGGAGATGTAGTTAAAAGATCAAAAGAAACAGAAAACAAAGATTTAAAAACTGGATTAATTGAAGTTAAGATAAAAAAATTTGAAATTTTATCTACATCGAATGAACTACCTATGCCAGTTTTTGGAGAACAAGAATATCCTGAAGAAATAAGATTAGAGTATAGATTTATTGATTTAAGAAGAAAAGAAATGCATGAAAAAATTGAGTTACGTTCTAAGGTAATATCTTTTATTAGGAATAAGATGATTGAAAATAATTTTTTAGAATTTCAAACACCTATACTAACTGCTTCTAGTCCAGAGGGAGCAAGAGATTTTTTAGTACCTAGTCGAGTACATCCAGGAAAATTTTATGCTTTACCTCAGGCACCTCAGCAATTTAAGCAAATGATTATGATTGCTGGTTTTGACAAATACTTTCAGATAGCTCCATGCTTTAGAGATGAAGATGGAAGGGCCGACAGAAGTCCCGGAGAGCATTATCAACTTGATATGGAAATGTCTTTTGTTGAGCAGGAAGATGTATTTAATATTGTTGAACCAATATTTTACGAGTTATTTACAAAATTTGGAAATGGAAAAAAAGTTAACAAAAATCCATTTCCAAGGATAACTTATAAAGACTCAATGGAAAAATATGGCACTGATAAGCCTGATTTAAGAAATCCTATAGAGTTAAAAGATTTAACTGATTTATTTTCTTCAAAAGAAGTAACACTGAAAATTTTTAAAGAAAATATTCAAAAAGGAGGTATCGTTAAAGCTATACCTGTACCAAACACTTCTGAAAAACCAAGAAGCTTTTTTGATAATTTAAATAATTGGGCTATTTCAGAAGGAGCTAGCGGGATGGCCTATATTACTTTTGAAAAAAATAAAGATAAGATTATTGGAAAGGGCCCAATTGCAAAATTTTTCTCTGAGAATGCTATTTTAAAACTTTTAAAAATTTGTGAAATAAATGAAAAAGACTCTGTCTTTTTTGTGTGTAATAAAATTTCTGAGGCTACAGTTTTTTCTGGGTTGGCAAGACAAAAAATAGGAGAGGAATTAGGATTGATAGATGGTAAAAAATTTAATTTTTGTTGGATTATTGATTACCCAATGTATCATTATGACGAAAAGGAAAAAAAAATTGATTTCAGCCATAATCCATTTTCTATGCCTCAAGAAAATATGGATGAATTTGACAAAAAGGACCCTTTAAAAGTTTTGGCGTATCAATACGATCTAGTTTGCAACGGATATGAATTGTCCTCTGGTGCAATAAGAAATCACGTGCCTGAATATTTATTTAAAGTTTTTAGTAAAGTTGGTTATACCAAAGAGATGGTAAAAAAAAATTTTTCTGGGATGATTAATGCACTTTCTTATGGTGCCCCTCCGCATGGAGGAATGGCACCCGGAATAGATAGAATCATAATGCTCTTAGCTAATGAAAAAAATATAAGAGAGGTTACACTTTTTCCATTAAATCAAAATGCTCAGGATTTACTAATGGGCTCCCCATCGGAAGTTGATGATAAGCAGTTAAAAGAACTTAATATTAAAATTGATAAAAAAAAGACTAATTCTTAGTTTTTAAGTTGATTCTAATATCACTCAGGTCTACTAATTTTTCTTCATAATTGCTTCTAACAAAACCTTTTGACGTGATATTTTTTACTATTTTTAAAAATTTATCATCAGTTGAAAGTTCGTCTGTACCAGCGGTACTTGCAATTGAAGGGGTGTGCGCTAAATCCTCTTTACCTAAGTATGAAATAGCGAGTTCTCTAAAGACATAATCTAGAATTGATGTAGCACTTAATATTCTGTCGTTACCTTCAACTTTTCCTGATGGCTCAAATTTAGTGTCAATAAATGCATCAACAAATTCATCTAATGGAACTCCATATTGCAAGCCTAAAGATATGGCTATAGCAAAATTATTCATTAGAGCTTTAACCAATTCTCCTTCTTTATTAGTATCAATAAAAATTTCACCAATTTTTCCATCATTATATTCTCCAGTATGTAGATAAACTTTGTGCTCTCCTATTGATGCTTTTTGTATATATCCTTTTCTTCTGTCAGGCATACGAAAGCGAGCATTTTGTTGATTTTTAATTTTTTTTGATAACTCTGTATTAATTGTCTTTGAATCTTTGCTTATAAATTGATTTTGTTTTTTTTCATCAATAGGGTCAATTTTTGAAGATTTATTTGTATCTGTTGAAGACTTGTCACCAATTTTTTTAGTTTTTCTATTATTTAATCTTACATCAATAACTTCAACCTTTCCGTCATTCCTGGCATCTATTTTTTTTAGCTCTTGATCATTTAACTCATCTAAGGTGTGAACAGTTTTAAAAGTGCATGTATAATAAGTTTCTACAATAAATTTTTTCATAATTTTTGGAATCTGTATTGTTGAAGATATACATTTTATATAGTAAGTGTCTATAATATAATTATACACTTAGAAAGTGTGTGGATTTAAAAATTTAAACTATGCTCAACCCAAAACAAATTTTTACTTGGTGGCACAAACAGACATTTGGAACTTTTTTAAAAACTTTATTTTTTGGAAAGTATGTTGGAAAAGACGAGTACGGAAATAAGTATTATAAGAATAAAAAAGATGAAAGATGGGTGGTTTACGCAAATACAATAGAGGCTTCAAGAATTACTTCTGACTGGTATCTTTGGATGCACCACACAATTAATGAGATACCGAAAAATGACAAAAAAAAATATTCCTGGCAAAAAAAACATTCAGAAAATTTAACAGGAACTGAACATTCATATAAACCTAACAAAATATCTAAATCAGAAAAAACAAAAAAATATGAGTCTTGGAAAAATTAAAATAATAAAAATAGTCATATTAATTTTTTTTTGTAATTTTAAACTATTAGCAGAGGATAAAATTTCAACTGTGCCTTTAGTTAATTTAGAAAATTTGGAACCAAGTTATGAAGAAGTTGAAATAGAAGACTTTAACAAGGAAATAAATCAAGAGTCTAAAATAAAAAAAAAGGATAAAAAAAAAATAAAAACACAGAAAGCAAGTATCAATATTCTTGGTCTAGACAAAATTACTGCTAAAACAACTGAAATAAGCATTCAGCTAGGAGAGACAAAAAAATTTGGGTTGCTTCAGATAAAAGCAATCAAATGTGGAAAAATAAATTCAAAAAATGAACCAGGTGTAGCTGCCTATATTCAAGTGAAAGATCTTTCAGATAACCAAAATGAAAAAGTTTTTGTTTTTAATGGATGGACTTTTTCTTCTAGTCCATCTTTAAGACCAATAGATCACCCAATTTATGATATATGGTTGGTAAGTTGCGAAAATGTTTAAAAAAATTTTTCTTTTTCCATCCAATTAGTATCAAAATCAGAATTTATAAATTTTTTATGTTTAAGAATTCTTTTATGTAAATCTACTGTTGTAGTAATTCCTTCAATTACAAATTCATCTAATGATCTTAGCGTTCTTTGAATTGCTTCTTGTCTATTCCTACCTTTGCAAATTACTTTTGCTATCAAACTATCGTAATATGGAGTTATCTTACATCCTTGAAAAATTGAACCATCCACTCTAGTTCTAAATCCTGATGGTTGATGACATACTTTTATAATTCCAGGACTAGGTTGAAAATTTTTTGCTGGGTCTTCTGCATTAATTCGGCACTCTATAGAATGTCCTCTTGGATCTATATCTTCTTGTTTTAATGCTGTGTCACCTGAGAAAGCAATCCACATTTGTTCTTTGACAATGTCTATTCCTGTCTGAACTTCAGTTACCGGATGTTCAACTTGAACTCTAGTATTCATTTCTAGAAAATAAAATTTTCCTTTTTCATAAATAAACTCAACAGTTCCGGCTCCTTCGTAACCAATTTTCTCAACCATTTTTACAGTTTTTGTTAAAAGGTCTGATCTTTCGCTATCAGTTAAAACTGGACTTGGAGTTTCTTCTATTAGCTTTTGATGTCTTCGTTGAACACTACAATCCCTTTCTCCCAAATGCACAGTTCTATTTTTTCCTGACATGATCTGAACTTCAATATGTCTCGGATTTTTAAAATACTTTTCTATATACAATTCGTCATTTCCAAAATATTTTTTAGCTTCAGATTTTGCTATTAAAAATAATTTTTCTAAGTCATTTACTTTTTCAACAATTTTCATACCTTTTCCACCACCTCCACCTGCTGCCTTTATCAAGACAGGATATCCAATACTTTCACATATTTTTTTTGCTTCTTGATATGACTTTACTCCCCCTTCAGAGCCCTCAATTATTGGCAGACCATTTTTTTTTGCAATTTTTTTTGCTTCTATTTTATCTCCCATTTTTTTAATTAAATCTGAACTAGGACCTATAAATTTAATACCATGTTTTTCTACTACTTCTGCAAATTTGGGATTTTCTGAAAGAAAACCATAACCTGGATGTATTGCTTCTGCTCCAGTTAAATCAACCGCTGACATTAAAGCGGATATGTTTAAATAACTATTCTGAGGTTGATGAGATCCAATGCATACACTTTCGTCTGCTAGCCTGACATGCATTGATTCGGCGTCCACATCTGAATGAACAGCAACAGTTGAAATTCCCCATTCCTTGCACGCTCTAATTACTCTAACAGCTATTTCACCTCTGTTAGCAATCAAAACTTTTTTAAACATTTTAATTTATTTTAAAAGTATAAGACCTTGACCGAATTCAACTGGTTGGCCATCATTTACTAAAATTTTTTTAACAATTCCATCGTTTGCTGATGGAATATGATTCATTGTTTTCATTGCCTCAACAATCATTACTGTCTGTCCTTTTTTAATTCTATCTCCTACTTCAACAAACTTTTTTCCTCCAGGTTCAGGAGCTAAATATGCTGTTCCAATTATTGGAGATTTTATTATTGTCCCATCCTGGTCATTTGCTAAAACAGTTTTATTACTAGAAATTACAGTACTTTTCCTGGATTGTTCTACAACTGATTTGGAACCTTTGGAAACTTTTATTTTTTTATTCCCATCCTGATACAAAAGTTCTGTTAGATTAAACTCATCAAGACTATCTACAAGTTCCTTAATTAATTTTTTATCTATTTTCATTTTTTAATATATCTTTCATTGCCTCAAGAGCCATTATATACCCTTTAGTACCAAATCCACAAATTATACCATGAGCAACTTTACTTATAAGAGATTTATGCCTGAATTCTTCTCTATTGTAAATATTAGTTATATGTAATTCAATTATAGGAATTTTCAAAACCTTTAAAGCATCTAAGATTGCCACAGATGTATGAGTGTAACCTGCTGCATTTATAACCAAACCTGAATATTTTTTTCTGGCCTCCTGAATAAAGTTCACTATATCTCCCTCCAGGTTGGATTGGACAAAAGAAATATCTAGGTCGTTTTTCTCAGCATATCCCAAACATTCTAATTTCACACTTTTTAACGAGACATCTCCATATTTTTCTTTTTCTCTCTCGCCTAAAAGGTTAAGATTAGGACCATTAATAACAATAACTTTATGTTTCATCGCCTTGGTATAAAATAAATAGTTATCTTAAATATGGCAAAAATACAATTAAATGGTAAAAAAATTTCAATAAAACAAAAGCTTTCGCTATTTGATTTAATAAAAAAGTATAAATTAGATAAAAAAAAAGTGGCTGTGGAATTAAATGGAAAGATTATAGCAAAAACAAAATATAAAAAGGAATTAGTTAGAAAAAATGATAAAATTGAAATTGTTCACTTCATAGGAGGAGGTTGATTAATTTGAAAAAAGATCCATTTAAAATTGCGAATAAAACTCTTAAATCCAGATTAATAGTTGGAACTGGAAAATATAAAAATTTTGTAGAAACCGCTAAAGCTGTAAAAGCATCAGGCGCAGATATGGTTACCGTAGCCGTTAGAAGAGTAAATATTACTGATAAAAAAAAACCAATTTTAATGGATTATTTGGATCCAAAAAAAATAATTTACTTACCAAATACCGCTGGATGTTTTTCATCCGAAGAAGCTCTTAGAACACTAAGGCTTGCTAGAGAGATTGGCGGTTGGAAAATGGTTAAACTTGAAGTTTTAGGAGATAAAAAAACTTTACTTCCGAATATGATTGAAACACTTAAATCAACAAAGATTTTAGTTAAAGAGGGTTTTAAAGTTTTAGTGTATTGTTCAGATGACCCATTGTTGGCAAAAAAACTTGAAGAGATGGGAGCATCAGCCATTATGCCCTTGGCTTCACCTATTGGGTCAGGACTAGGAATTCAAAATAAAATTAGCTTATCTCTAATAATCAAACAATCAAAAGTTCCTGTTATCGTTGACGCCGGTATAGGAACTGCATCTGATGCCACTATTGCTATGGAGTTAGGATGTGACGGGGTTCTTGTTAATACAGCAATAGCAAAATCTAAAAATCCTATTTTAATGGCTAATTCTTTTAAAAATGCAGTCTTATCTGGAAGGCAATCATTTTTAGCAGAAAGAATGAAAAAAAATTATTTTGGTTCCCCAAGTTCGCCAACCAAAGGATTAATTTAAGTTATTTCCTATTTCTGACCCACAGAGTACGAGGTGCTGAGTTCTTTTTTTTTGTAATAACTTTTTTTGTTTTAGTAGATTTTTTTTGCTTACCTAATTTTAGTTCTTTTGTATTATCTTTTTCAATCTTTCTTTTTGACTTATCTCCAATACTTTTTTCAAATTTTTGAAATTTATTAACATTTTCTATTTTACTTACAATTTTTTTATTCTTGTTAAATAAGTTTATTTTATATTCAGGAACAATTAGCTCTGGGTCTGCAAAAAATTCGATTTTATAATTAAATTTTTTTTGAAAATAATTTATTTCTTTTTCTAAAAAGGTATCAATATAAAGTTTAATTTTTTCTGGTAAATATGCGCTTATATGTTTGATTTTGTTAGTAAAAGCCAACATTTCAATTTTTTTTATTATTTTTAAAGCAAAAGACTCTAAGGAAAGATTTGTTTCCCATTTTATTGATCCTTCTCTTAACCTTTGCCTTGTCATTTCTAGTAAACCAAAATTACTTATTCTTCCTAATTGAATTCTGGCTCTATCTTTCCTAACACTCTCTCGCATTTTTTTTTCAACCATTCTTCTATTATAAAAATTCAACATATCAATAAAATCGATAACTATTAGTCCTGAAAGGTCTCTTATTTTAATTTGTTTACATATTTCTTGTGCAGCCTCTAAATTCGTATTAAGCGCAGTTTTTTCAATATTTATTCCCTTAGTGGATTGTCCAGAGTTTATATCTATAGCTACCAAAGCCTCTGTTGGATTTATTACTAGGTATCCACCTGACTTTAGTTTTACTACTGGTTCAAAAATATTATTTAATTCTTTTTCAATACCGGCATCATGAAATAATGGGATTTTACCTCTATATTTTTTAACAAATTTAATACTTTTAGGCACCAATTCTTTCATAAATGTTTTTGCTTTTTGATAACCTTCAGAACCATCTACATATATATATTTTGTGTTGTTATCATATATGTCTCTTAGTGCCCTTTTAATTAAATCTCCTTCTTCATAAATTAAAGATGGAGCATTAGACTCTACGGCTTTAGCTTTAATTTGTTCCCAGGTTTTTATAGTATTTTCAAAATCTTTTTCTATTTCATTTTTTGTTTTGTTTGCTCCAGCAGTTCTTACAATTACCCCCATGCTTTTGGGAATTTGAATATCATTTAAAATACTTCTTATTTTATTTCTTTCTGAAGCAATAAATATTTTTCTAGATATTCCACCTCCCTTTGCCGTATTAGGCATAAGAACAATATATTTTCCTGCTAAAGAAATAAATGTAGTGAGAGCAGCTCCTTTTTGACCTCTTTCTTCTTTGAGAACTTGGATTAGAATGACTTGACCAGGTTTTATTACTTCTTGAATTCTATATTTTCTAACACCATAAGTTTTTTTTAATTTTTCTCTATAATCTTTTCTTTCATTATTTATGTTATTTTTGGTTAAAGAGTTTTGATTATTTTCTTCAGGTACTTGTGTAGTATTTTCTGTTAAATTTTTATTTTCTTTATCTTGATCTTGTATGGCGCCATTGTTTTCTAAATTATTTACAGAGTCTGCATTAGAGTTTTTTAGATCTTCTCTAATTTTTTCTTCTGCTTGTTGTAGTTTTTCCTTATCTTGAGTTGGTATTTGATAATAATCTGATTGAATGTCATTAAAAGCTAAAAAACCATGTTTAATTCTTCCAAAATCTACAAAGGCTGCCTGTAAAGAAGGTTCAACTCTACTTACAATACCAAGATAGATATTGTTTTTAAAATTTAACTTATTTTTATCTTCGTACTCGTATTCTTCAATTGATGAATTAGATTTAAGAACGATTCGTGTTTCATCTGGATGCGATGCATCAATGTATAAATTCTTTTCCATGTTAAGTGAATTCCTTTAATAATATTTTGTGATTTTATATTGAAATTTTGCATAAGTTTATTATACAAAAATTTTATGGGAATAACATCTTTTATAAATAATAAAATATGCCTTAAGATAGCCAAAATTTAAGCATTACCTCATAAATCAATGACTAAATTTATTAGCTATTCAATAAGAGCGGGAATTGTTCTAATTATTATTTTGGGATTTTTAGCTTTTTCAGCTTTGTGGTATTTTTCTTCCGGTCTTCCAGATTATAAAAAATTATCAAACTACCAACCTCCAGTTTCAAGTAGGGTTTATGCTGAAAATGGAAAACTTATAGCTGAATACGCATTAGAAAAAAGGCTATTTATACCTTATGAATCTATACCTAAAAAAATAATTAACTCTTTCTTATCAGCTGAGGATAAAAATTTTTTTAGTCATCCAGGAGTTGATGCAAAAGGAATTATAAGAGCAGTTATTAATAATTTTAAAAATATAATAAATGACAAACGCCTAGAAGGTGCTTCAACTATAACACAGCAAGTAGCAAAAAATTTTCTTTTAACGAATGAAGTTTCATTAAGGAGAAAAATTAAAGAAGCCATCTTAGCCTTCAGGATAGAAAAAGCATATTCAAAAGAAAGAATATTAGAACTATATTTAAATCAAATTTACTTAGGGGAAGGGACTTATGGAATTGCAGCAGCTAGCCTTGAATATTTTGATAAATCAGTAAAAGAAATAAATTATCCCGAAGCAGCTCTTCTCGCGGCTCTGCCTAAAGCACCTAGCAAATATAACCCATTTAGATATGGAAAAGAGGCAAAAAAAAGAAGAGATCTAGTTCTCAACAACATAAAGGAAAATGGGTTTATAAGTAATTCAGAATTTAAAGATTTTAAAAAAAGCAAAATAAAATTAAAAAAAAGAAAAATCGAACTTCTTAATGAAGCCAATTCTTATACCGAAGAAGTAAGAAGAATAATCAAAGAAAATTATGGATTTAAAAAATTATACGCAGAAGGTTTAGCAATAAAAGTTCCGCTAGATGTTAATTATCAAATTTATGCTCAAGAATCTCTTAGGTATGGGATTGAGTCCTATGATCGTAGACATGGTTGGAGAGGATCAATTGCTAATAAATTTAATGATAGTAATTGGAGAAAAAAAATAGAACAAATTAAAATAGACCCAACTTTAAATTGGGAATTAGCAGAAATAAAAAAAATTAACGAAGAACGGATAGTTATAAAAATTTTAAAATCTAATAAAGAAAAGATTGTTAATTCTGAGAATATGAAATGGGCAATTAAAAAAGGTATTTTTAACACCTTTAAAATTGGGGATATTATTTTTGTCAAAGAAAAAAACAAGGAAGAATGGGAATTGAAACAATACCCAAAAATCAACGGAGCAATAATTGCTTTAAATCCATTTACTGGAAAAGTGAAAGCTCTTGTTGGAGGTTTTAATTTTAAATCAAGTGAATTTAATAGAGCCACACAAGCTAAAAGACAACCTGGTTCAGCATTTAAACCATTTGTATATGCTGCAGCCTTAGAAAATAATTACTCTCCAAATTCTATTGTTTTAGATGCTCCTTTTATTGCAGAACAAGGAATTGGTTTAAAAAATTGGAAACCTGAAAATTACGGAAAAAAATTTTATGGACCTTCCACATTAAGAAAAGGTATCGAATATTCAAGAAATTTGATGACAGTAAGAGTTGCTGAAAATTTAGGTTTAAAAAAAATATTAGAACTATCAAAAGAACTAGAGATTTATAATGAAATTCCTGAACTTTTATCAGTTTCCCTTGGCTCAGCCGAAACAACATTAATTAATTTAACATCAGCATACGCATCCTTCGTAAATGGAGGAAAAAAAGTTAAGCCTATCTTAATTGATAGAATTCAAGATCGAAGGGGAAAAACCATCTTTAATTCAGAAAATAGAGAATGTTTTGGTTGTGATAGATTCTTAAAGGACTCAAAAGATCTTCCCATGATTAAAGACAACAATAAACAAATTTTCAGTGAAGAAACAGCATATCAAATGACGTCAATTTTAGAAGGAGTTATAAAAAGAGGGACAGGAAAAAAATTGAGAGATTTAAAAGTTCCTTTAGCAGGGAAGACAGGTACAACTAATAATAATTTTGATGCTTGGTTTATAGGATTTAGTTCTGATTTAGTCATAGGTGTTTATGTTGGATTTGATAGCCCTCAGACACTTGGCCGGTATGAAACTGGCTCTAAAGCAGCCTTACCAATATTTAAAAAGTTTGTACAAAAGGCTTTATATGAGGAAGATTTTAGAGAATTTAATATACCAAATGGTATTTATTTTGCACCCATCAATTACGACACCGGAGAGCAAGAAGATTTTAATGAAAAAAAAGCTATAACTGAAGCATTCAAATTAAAGGATATAAACAAAGTAAAAAATAATAATTTAAATACAACTGGTAACTATGATAAACTAATAAAGTTTAGGCAATTTTATTAATGGAAATATTTAATAGCAAAATAAAGACAATAGAAAGATCCCTTTATAATATTCGGGGGTATCTTTGATAAGAATAATATAATTTCTAAGTTAGATAATTTAAATTCAATAACATCAAAAGAAGATTTCTGGAAAGATAAAAAAAAAGTTAAGAAAGTTATTAAAGAAAAAAAACTTTATGAAGATATTATCTCATCTTATGAAAATTCTAAAAATGAATTGCAAAATTTAAAAGATATTTACGCTCTTGGTGTTGAAGAAAAAAATAACGAAATATTAGATGATTGTTTAAAAAAAATAGAAAAAATAAACAAACAAATTAAAGACAACGAAATAAAATGTTTTTTGTCAGGAGAAAATGACGAATTAGATATTTATTTGGAAATCCACGCTGGTGCTGGAGGAACAGAAAGTCAAGACTGGGCTGAGATGTTGCGCAGAATGTATTTAAAGTGGTTTGATAAAAAATCTTACAAATATCAAGTTATAAGTGAGCATAGAGGGGAAGAGGCAGGAATTAAATCTTCAACCTTAAAAGTTTCAGGAAATTATTTGTATGGAATGATGAAAAGAGAATCGGGAGTCCATCGACTTGTAAGAATTTCTCCATTTGATAGTGGAGCTAGAAGACACACTAGTTTTGCTAGTATTTGGGTTTATCCAGTAGTTGACGATGAAATAGAAATAGCCATAAATGAGAAAGATTTAAGAATAGACACTTATAGATCAAGTGGTGCAGGCGGACAACATGTAAATACCACAGATAGTGCAGTAAGAATAACTCATTTACCAACCAAAATAGTTGTTCAATGTCAGAATGAAAGATCTCAACATAAAAATAAAGAGACATGTTTTAAAATTTTGAGAGCAAGATTGTTTCAGCACGAAATTGAAAAAAGACAAGAAGAATATGAAAAAAATATTAGTAATAAAACTGATATTGGATGGGGACATCAAATAAGATCATATGTTCTCCAACCTTATAGACTTGTAAAAGATTTAAGAAACAAAGTAGAAAGCAGTAACCCAGAAGATGTTTTAAATGGAAATATAGATGAGTTTATAGAAGCAGGGTTATTTAAATCATAATGAAGAAAATTTTTATAACTTTTTTTAGTTTAGTATTTTTATCCACGGCTGCATTTGTATTTTTTTTATCAATCAAAGGATATGAGACTGATAAATTTAACAATTTTATTTCCCAAGAAATAAAAAAAAAGGAACCAAAATTAGATTTAGTAGTTGAAAAAATTAAAATTAAGCTAGATTTAAAAAAATTAAACCTATTTTTATCATCTAAAAATTTGGTTATAAGTTATGATAATATTGATTTACCTTTAAAAGAAACAAAAATTTATGTTGATTTTTCATCAATTTTAAAATCAAAACCAAAAATTAGTAGAGCTATTATTGAATCAAAGAAACTAATTATTTCAGATATTAAAAAAATAGTAAGAGAAACAAAACCATCAAATATAAAAAGCTTTGTCTTAAATAATATTTCAGAAGGTGAGATTTCAGCCGTAATTGATATAGATTTAAAAAAAAATTTAGAAATCTCTGATTATAAAATAAATGGTAATGTAAAAAATTCTAATATTCAAATAACTAAAAAAATTAAAATTACAGATACGGGTTTTAACTTTATAGCCGACAAAAATTTAATTTTAGTAAACTCAATTTCAACAAATTTTAGAAAAATTCATATTAATAACGGATCAATAGAAATAAACAAAAAAAGAAATTTTTTAATAAATGGTTCGCTAAATACAAATTTTGACTTAGATGATAAAAAATTTAAAAGTTCAATATCGGAATTTATTGACTATGATCTCTTTAAAAATAAAGTTCAAATTTCAGGAAATTTTTTAAATGAATTTACTCTTAATCTTAGTGAGTCACTAGAGATAATAGATTATAATTATCATCTTACAGGTTCTAAAATTAAATCTGAAATTGCTTTAATCAAACCTTTTACCAGCCCTTTAATAAAAAATGATGTTAAAAGAATTTATTTAGACGAATCTAATTTAAAAATTAATTTAAATAAAAAACAAAATAATATTTTAGTTGATGGTATTTACAAAATTGATAAAAAAAGTGAATACGAAAAATTTAAAATTATAAATAAATTCTCTAATTCAAATTCTGATATTGAGGTTAATTTAAATCTAAGAGAATATTTAATTATTGATTTTTTAAATTATAAAAAAGATCAGAAAAAAAAAGCTAATATAAAAACTTCAATTAATTTATTTAATAAAAAAATTAAAATAAACAATTTTAATTACAAAGAAAATAAAAATTTAATTTCAATTAATGGATTAGAAATAAATAAAAATAAAATTAAAAACTTTAAAAATATAAAAATTCAAACTTATAATGACGGGAAACAAAATAATAATTTTGAAATAATATTTGGAAAAAAAATTACAGTTAGAGGAGAAAGCTATGATTCAACAAATTTAATAAAAAGAATTAAAGAAAAAGATAAAAATGATTTATCTGTTAATTTCACCAAAGATATTCAAATAAATCTTAAAAGTGTAATTACAAAGCTTTCATTACCTCTAAATAACTTTAGTTTATTTGGAAAACTGGAAAAAGGTAAATTTACAAAAATATCCTCAAAAACTGAATTTTCTAAAGACAAGTATTTAGATATATCTCTGAAAAAAGACTATAATTCTAAGAAAAAAATAGTCGAAATATATTCAGATATTTCCAAACCTTTATTGGCTGACTTTAAATTTTTTAAGGGTATAGAAGGTGGAAATGTTATGTTCAGCTCTACATACGATGATGTAAATAGTTCATCAAATCTAATAATAGAAAATTTTAAATTAAGAAATGCCCCTGCTTTTGCAAAATTGCTAACTTTAGCCGACCTCGGCGGCATAGCTGATTTGATGTCAGGTGATGGTAAAGGAATAAGTTTTGAAACGTTGGAAATTAAGTTCACTAAAGATAATGAAGTTTTAAAGATAAGTGAACTTTATGCAATTGGACCTAGCATCTCAATTTTAATGAATGGGTACGTTGAAAATAAGTCTGGACTTACCAGTTTAAGAGGCACGATGGTACCAGCTAGAACTTTAAATAAAATAATTTCAAAGATCCCAGTTATAGGAGATATTTTGATAGGCAAAGAGGTAGGAGAAGGAGTTTTTGGAGTAAGTTTTAAAATGAAAGGTAATCCGGGAAAAATAAAAACTACAGTTAATCCAGTAAAAACTCTAACACCTAGATTTATTACAAAAGCATTGGAAAAACAAAAAAAAAAGAAAAATAAAAAATAATTATACTACTTTAATTATGTAGTGTTTTTTTTTACCGTATGAGACTTTGATATAGTCTTTATCTTTATATTCTTTATAATTTATTATTTTTTTTTCATCTGACACTAATTCATCATTAATCTTTATGCCATTTCCTTGAATAGCTCTTCTCGCTTCACTTTTTGAAGTTGTAATATTATTTGTTGAAAGAAAGTCCAAAATATTTATTCCTTTTTCTAACTGAGATCTTGTTAAATTTATTTCTGGAAGATTTTTGCCAACACCAGTTCCATCAAAAGTTTCTCTAGCTGTTTTTTCTGATTCTTTAGCTGCTTTTTCTCCGTGCACTATTTTGGTAGCTTCATTTGCTAAAAGTATTTTTAATTTATTAATATCCTTTTCATTATCAATTTTTTTTGACAAATCATCTTCTTTTATTTCGGTAAAATATTTTAAAAATTTTTTTACATCTTCATCACTCGTATTCCTCCAAAATTGCCAATAATCGTATGATGAAAACATTTTTTTATCCAGCCACACAGCTCCTTTTTCAGTTTTTCCCATTTTAGCACCAGATGATAATGTTATTAATGGTGTTGTAAGACCGAAAGCATCCTTATGTAAAATTCTTCTTATTAGTTCAACTCCATTAACAATATTTCCCCATTGGTCTGAGCCACCCATCTGTAAAATACAATTATTTTTTTTAAAAAGTTGATAAAAATCATAAGCTTGTAAAATCATATAATTAAACTCCATATAACTAAGAGACTGTTCTCTATCTAATCGAAGTTTCACACTATCAAATGTTAGCATTTTATTTATTGTAAAATGTTTTCCTACATCTCTTAAAAAATCGATATATTTTAATTTTCCTAGCCAAGAAAAATTGTCTACAAAAATAGGTTTAATTTTTTTGTTTTTTGAATTTAAAAGTTTTTCAAAAATTTTTTTTATACTTGCTATATTTTTTTTTATATCTTTGTGTTTTAAAATTTTTCTAGTTGAATCTTTACCTGATGGATCTCCAATTAAAGTTGTACCGCCACCTAGCAATACTATTGGTTGATGACCATACCTCTGAAGAAGTCTTAAGACCATAATTTGTAATAGACTGCCAACATGGAGGCTAGGAGCAGTACAATCAAATCCTATATAGGCAGCCAATGATTTTTGAGTAGAAATTTTCTCCAGTTTATCTAAATCAGTGCATTGATTTAGAAAACCTCTAGAGCTCATTTCTGATAAAAAGCTGTTTTTCATAGAAGTTTATGTGCTAAAGCTACTATTATACAAAAATTGGTATAAATAAATATAAATATGACTAAAGAATTCACATCTTTGGGTTTGATGAGCGGTACATCGGGAGACGGTGTGGATGCTTCAGTTATTAAATCTGATGGTGAAACTAATTATACAGCTATTTTAAACAAGTACTTTCAATATAATCAAGATATTTCTGATAAAATTCATGAGCTTAGAGAAAAAATTAATATTTCAAAAAATTTGGAAGATTTTTCAGAAGAATTAAATATTCTAGAAAAAGAAATAACATTATTTCATGCTAAGGCTGTTGGTGAAATTATTAAAGATATAAATATTGATTTTATAGGTTTTCATGGGCAGACTATTTTTCATAATTCAAAGGAAAAAATTTCGAAGCAGTTAGGTGACGGCAAACTTCTTTCGAATCTTTCAAAAAAAAATGTTGTATACAACTTTAGAGAAAATGATATAAAGAATAGAGGAGAGGGTGCTCCTTTGGCTCCAATTTTTCACAAATTAATCGTTAAGCAAAAAAAAATAGATATTCCAATTTCAATTTTAAACATAGGTGGAATCGCTAATATTACTTCCATTAACTCAGATTATGATATGTCTAGTTCTGATATTGGTCCAGGAAATTGTTTAATTGATAAATGGATGAGATCAAATTCCAAAAATAGTTTTGATAAAAACGGAGAAACAGCTAAATTAGGAAAAATAAATAAAATTATTTTAGATCAAGCTTTAGATAATTTTAATAATAATATATCTAATAAAAAATCATATGATCCTAAAGATTTTGATCTAGCATTCGTTCGAGGATTATCTTTGGAAGATGGTGCTGCCACTCTTACAGAATATACATCAGAAATTTTGTCCAAAAAAATTTTAGACAATTCAATTTTTTTATGTGGAGGAGGAAGAAAAAATAATTTTTTAGTCAAAAGTATTCAAAAAAAAATTAATGGTCGGATTAACTTAATAGATGATCTTGGAATTGATGGAGACTTCATAGAGTCCCAGGCTTTTGCATATTTAGCTATAAGATCTTATCTTAAATTACCAATTTCTTTTCCTAAAACTACTGGATGTAATAAACCGTGTACAGGTGGAGAGATTATAATATATTAAGTAATTGTAGTTTTTTCTTTTATGTATTTTTCCATCTCTTTTTTTAAATCTTCTTCTTTTTTTTTAAAAAAATGATTAGAATTTTTTACTTTTGAAAATATTACTTCTACACCTCTTTGACTTTTTATTCTTCTGTCTAATTCATCAATACTTTCTTTTGATACTAGTTCGTCTGTATCGCTATATATAATTTGTCCTGAAGTAGGACACGGCGCTAAAAAAGAAAAATCATAAACATTAGGCTGCGGAGATATTGCGATAAAATTATTTACTTCTGGTCTTCTCATAATAAGCTGCATACAAATTAAAGCACCAAATGAAAATCCTGAAACCCAGCATTGACTATAATCTAAGTTTTCTCTTTCTATCCAATCAAGAGCTGCTGCTGCATCTGATAACTCTCCTTGCCCATTGTCAAAAACTCCTTCACTTTTTCCTACTCCTCTAAAATTAATTTTTATTACTGAGAATCCGTTTTCTAAAAAAACATTATAGGCTATTTGAACAACTTTATTATTCATTGTTCCTCCGTACTGAGGATGTGGGTGTAAGACAATTGCTACAGGAGATCCAAATTTTGGATTTTTATAATATTTTCCTTCTAATCTTCCAGTAGGGCCAGGTATAAATATTTCAACACTTTTTGGTTTCATTAATTAATAATGATTATTATTTTCAAAAAAAAGATTAGCTTTATAACATGTTTTTACCGTGTCAAATTTATTTATTATTAAAGTTGACTGTTTTACTAGGAATAATTAAAAAACCCTATAAAATATAGTTAAATATGAAACTAACTACTAAAGGAAGATACGCAGTAATGGCAATGGCTGACTTAGCAGCCAATCAAAATTTAAAACCTGTAAGTCTTAATGATATTTCTTTAAGACAAAATATCTCTTTATCTTATTTAGAACAATTATTTTCTAAATTAAAAAATAAAAAATTAGTCAAGAGTATCAGAGGTCCTTCTGGAGGTTATACTTTAGAAAAAAGCCCTAAAGATATTAAAATCTCAAACATTATATTTGCAGTTGACGAACAAGTTAAAACCTTAAATTGCAAAAAAGAGTCCAAACGGGGTTGTCATGGAAGAACTGTAAAATGTATAACTCATAATTTGTGGGATGATTTAGAGAAACATATAAATAATTTTTTTGATAGCGTAAGCTTGAATGATTTAATTAAACAAAAAAATCAGGATATAAATTAAATGAAAAATCAAAATATAAATACAAATCAGGAATATAAATATGGATTTACGACAGATGTAGAGAGCATTCGTGCACCAAAAGGGCTGAGTGAAAATTCAATAAAATTTATTTCAAAAATGAAAAAGGAACCAAAATGGATGTTAGATTGGAGATTAAAAGCTTTTAATAGGTTAAAAAATTTAAAAGAACCAAACTGGCAAAAGCCAAAGTATCCTAAAATAAATTATCAAGATTTATATTATTATTCTGCACCAAAAACAGCTGCTGAAAAACCAAAAAGTTTGTCAGAAGTGGACCCAAAATTACTAGAGACTTATAAAAAATTAGGAATACCATTAGAAGAACAAAAAAAACTAAGCGGTGTGGCTGTTGATGCTGTATTTGACTCAGTATCAGTAGCTACAACTTATAAAGAAGAATTAACAAAAAAAGGAATTATTTTTTGTTCTATATCAGAAGCAATTAGAGAACATCCAACTTTAGTAAAAAAATATTTAGGTTCAGTCATACCACTAACAGACCATTATTTTGCCACTCTCAATTCTGCAGTTTTTACCGATGGTTCTTTTGTTTACATTCCTCCAAAAGTTAAATGCCCAATGGAACTTTCGACTTATTTTAGAATTAACGCTTCTGAAACCGGTCAGTTTGAAAGGACACTTATAATAGCTGACAAAGAAAGTTATGTTAGTTATTTAGAAGGTTGTACGGCTCCAATGAGAGATGAGAATCAATTACATGCCGCCAATGTAGAGCTAGTTGCATTAGATGACGCTGAAATTAAATATTCTACAGTGCAGAACTGGTATCCTGGTGATAAAAATGGTTTAGGAGGTATTTATAATTTTGTAACAAAAAGAGGAGCTTGTAGAGGAAAAAACTCTAAAATATCATGGACCCAAGTAGAGACTGGCTCAGCTATTACTTGGAAATATCCAAGCTGTATTCTGCAGGGAGATAATTCTATAGGAGAATTTTATTCAATAGCAATTACAAATAATCATCAAAAGGCTGACACAGGAACTAAGATGATCCATCTTGGTAAAAACACGAGAAGTAAAATTATATCAAAAGGCATATCTGCAGGTAAAGCTGATAACACGTACAGAGGTTTAGTAGATATTGGAAGAAAGGCTTACAATTCAAGAAATTATACACAATGTGACTCTTTGTTAATGGGAAACAAGTGTGGTGCTCACACAGTGCCTTATATTAAAAACAAAAACTCTTCATCAACAGTTGAACATGAAGCCACCACCTCAAAAATAAATGAAGAACAACTGTTTTATTGCAATCAAAGAGGTTTAAATCAAGAAGAAGCAGTAGGTTTAATTGTAAATGGTTTTTGCAAGGAAGTTTTACAGCAGCTGCCTATGGAATTTGCTGTAGAAGCTCAAAAATTAGTTGGAATTAGTTTAGAAGGTAGCGTGGGGTAATGTTAGAAATTAAAAACTTAAAAGCTTCAATTAATAACAAGAGTATTCTTAAAGGATTGAATATTGTTATAAAACCAGGTGAATTACATGCAATCATGGGCCCCAACGGTTCTGGGAAAAGCACTTTAGCAAATGTTCTTTCAGGTAAAACCGGCTATGAAATTTCTGGGGAACTAAAGTACAAAGGTAAAAATCTCAATGAAATTCCTATTGACGAAAGAGCCAAAAAAGGGATTTTTTTAGCCTTTCAATATCCAACAGAAATACCTGGAGTAAATACTAATAATTTTCTTAAAACTTCTTTAAACAAAGTCAGAAATGCTCGAGGTGAAAAAGAAATAGATACTTTATCATTTTTAAAACTTTTAAAAGAAAAATCAAATGAACTTGGAATAGATGAAAAAATGTTATCAAGACAACTTAACGTAGGTTTTTCTGGAGGAGAAAAGAAAAAAAATGAAATTTTACAAATGAAAATTTTGGATCCAAGTCTTATTATTTTAGATGAAACAGATTCCGGATTGGATATTGATGCTCTAAAAATTATTGCTAATGGTGTGAATTCATCTAGAAGTCAAAAAAAATCCTTTCTGGTTATAACTCATTACCAAAGATTATTGGATTACATAAAACCAGATTTTGTACACGTATTGTCTGATGGAAAAATTGTAAAATCTGGATGCATGGAATTAGCTCAAGAATTAGAAAAAACAGGTTATAAAAAAATAAATTAAAATGATAGAAAATTTTAAAATCAACTCTAAAGAGATTGATAAATTTAAAAAAATTAGCCAAAAGGAAAAAGACTATAGGATAAAAAACTTAATTCTATTTAATAAAAAGGGTTTTCCAAACAAAAGAAACGAAGATTGGAAATTTTCTGATATGAAAGAAATAGTTTATAAAAATTTTAAAAAATTAAAAATAAAAAATGTAAATTCAAAAATAAAAAGAATTAATTTCATAAAAGATTTTGATCATAATTATTTGTTAGTTGTAAATGGAAAATTAAGTTCAAGTAATTTTAAGTTTGAAAAAAAAAGTAAAATCAAAATAAAAACATTTCAAAATAACAATTTTTTGGATAATGAAGAAAATAACCCATTAATCCATTTAAATCATGCTTTGTCTAATAATGGTTATTCGTTAGAAATAAAAGATAACTATAAATTTAAAAAAACTATAGTTATTTATAATATTTTCACAAAAGATTTAAAAGAGAACATTCTTAACAGCAGGAATGAAATAAAAGTTGGAAAAAATTCCGAAGTACATACTATAGATCTTGTTTTAAATGAGTCAAAATTCAAATTTATAAATAATGTTTATGAAAATATTAATTTGGAAAGCAATTCTGTCTATAAAAATATATATATTCAAAATGATAAAAGTGAAGGATATTTTCACAAATTTTCAAAAAATAAACTTTCTTCAAAATCAAAATATTCTGCTTTTATCTTCCCATCTGGATTAAAATTTAACAAATTAGACTTTGAATTTAATTTAATAGGAAAAGAAAGCGAATGTAATTTACAATCTGCTTCATTTTTAAAAAAAAACGATCACCAAGAAATTAAAACTAAAATTAATCATTTGGCCCCTAATTGTAAAAGTTATCAAAAAGTTAAAAATGTTTTAAGTGCGGATGGTAAAGGAGTTTATCAAGGAAAAATTTATGTAAAAGATAATGCTCAAAAGACTGATGCATATCAGTTGAGTAAAGCAATATTACTAAGTGATAATTCCGAATTTGACTCAAAACCTGAATTAGAAATTTATGCAGATGATGTTAAATGTTCCCATGGCTCTACTTCTGGAAGCGTAGATGAGGACTCAATTTATTATTTAATGACTAGAGGTTTGAATAGAAAAGAGTCAATTAAATTATTAATTAATGGTTTTTTAAACGACATAATTGAAATGATCAAAAGTAATTCAGTTAGAAGTTTTGTTGAAAGCAAATTAAAAGGACAAATTCATGGATATTAAATCTATTAAAAACCAATTTCCTATTTTTAAAAGTAAAGTTAATGGAAAACCATTGGTATATCTTGATAATGCTAACTCGTCACAAAAACCCAAAAGTGTCATAGAGAGAATTTCTAAATTTTACTCAAAAGAATTTTCAAATATAGGAAGAAGCGTTCATTCTTTAGCAGTCACGGCAACGAATAGATTTGAGGAAACAAGAGATCTGATGAAAAAATATGTCAATGCCAAGTCTAGAGAAGAAATTATATTTACAAAGAATGCTACTGAGGCAATAAACCTAATTGCTTCTACTTTTGGTGAAAAATTTATTAATAAAGGAGATGAAATTTTAATAACAGAACTAGAACATCATGCAAATTATGTTCCTTGGCATTTTTTAAGAAAAAGAAAAGGTGCAGTAATTAAATTTGCAAAATGCAACGACAAAGGAGAAGTTGATATTGATGAAATAAAAAAATTAATAACTAAAAAAACAAAAATTATCAGCATTACTCATTTGTCAAACGTTACAGGTGCTATTATGCCTGTTAAAAAGATCGTAGACCTTGCTAGCACTAAAAAAATTCCAGTTCTGGTAGATGGCTGTCAAGGAGCCCCACATTTAAAATTAGATATGCAAGAACTAGGATGTGATTTTTATGCAATTTCTTGTC
>MDSW01113851.1_pt1 | contig 25558 bp, 14 predicted proteins | sample 811171 | NCBI WGS metagenome assembly MDSW01 (sample SAMN05326641, study PRJNA326480) | marine metagenome | isolation source: seawater | place: Atlantic Ocean: North West | collected 2012 | reverse complement strand
GAAAAGGGTCCCGTCGGCGCCGGGTTCGTCTCCGGATCGATCGTGCCGTACTTCTGCGCCAGCTCGACGCTGTGAATCACCTTGCCGCTGAGCCCGTCGAGGTCCTCCTCCGAGGCGCCGTCCAAAAGCGCGGCGAGGGCCCGGCCGCAAAACGCGGGGGTCTCGCCGCCCGGGAACGCCGCCACCTCCGAGATTCCCGCGCACGGATACAGGGTGAGCGCCCGCACGCCCGTGCCTTTAAGCTCCACCGCCATGTCGTGCGTCAGGCGGTCGAGCCCAGCCTTGCCGACGCCATAGCCGACGTCCATGAAGTAGAACAAGCCGCCCGCGCTCGAGACGTTCACGATGAGCCCGGATTCGTTCTCGAGCATCGCGGGGACGACGCGCGCGCTCGTCACGAACGCGCTTCGCGTGCCGACGCGGTAACTGTCGTCGAACACCTCGATCGGCTTCTCCCAGAATCGCTGGCCGAGCGTGGGCGTCACCGCCTTGAGACCCTCGAACGAGGAGTTGACGAGGACGTCCACCTTGCCCTCCTTGGCGACGACGGAGTCCACGAAAGCCCTCACCGCGGCGTCGTCGAGCTGGTCGAGCGTGTGAGGGTGGACGACGCCGCCCAGCGTGCCCTGCGACGCCTCCGTCGCGAGGGCCTCGAGCGCCGAAGTCGTGCGCCCGGTGGCGTACACGGTGTACCCCTTCTCCTTGGCGAGGACGAGCGCGATGCCGCGGCCGAAACCGCGCGTCGCGCCCGTGACGATGCACACCTTACCCATGGCGGAACGAGGAATCGACGCGCGGAGAAGTGACCGCACGTGCGCGTGAGAGTGCGCGCGCGATGGCTCAAAATATCTCGACTCGCAGAAAGTTGACGTCGGGGTGTGTCGGTCGAGAATTATTTTTCACACATGGCTATTACTCTACTGGAGGTTTCGCGAACCGGCGCGCTTCGTCACGCGGGGGACTCGTCCTCCGGCTCTTCCAGGTTGACGACGTGGAAGTTGTCCATGTTCATGAAGAAGAGCGGCGGCCCCGTGATTTTCTGCTCCGTCTTCGCCGTCTTGGACGCCGCGCCCTCCTCCTCCCCGCCCCCCCCGTCGCTCGGCGAGCTGAACATCCGGAACTGGTCCCCCCACTTCCCTCGCAAGATCCGGGGGTACGTCAAGCCGTCCTCGAAGCCCCCAAGAAACTCCGGCCGCTTCGCCACCCACGCGCGCGGGTTGTAGTACTCCGCGTTCGCGTACACGGGCTTCCCGTCCGAGTCGATCGCCGTCACGGTCACCGCGATGTTGGTGATGAAGTCGGGCGGTTTTCCGAAGAGGGGCGAGCGCTCGTCCAACGCGTGCTTGAACGTGAGCGGGAACACGCCCGTCCACCGCGCGTACCCCGTGGAGCCGTTCGACAGCGGCAGGTCGAAGATGCGCCCGCCCGCGAACGCCTGGATCCTGACCTGGAGATCGTACAGGATGACGGAGCGGCGGATGAGGACGAGGCGGAAGCTGACGTCGTCCGCGCCCCACGCGCAGTCGGGCGCGAACGCCACCTGCTGCAGCGGCTTCAGCGCCCGGGCGACGATCACCGCGCCGGCGACGGAGAGCAGGAGCCAGTGGGACCAGCCGAGCAGGGCGAGGACGCACACCTCGGGCTTCGAGCTCGGGGTGCGCTCCTGCCACCCGAAGATGGAGTCGCTGGCGATGCGCACGGTGGTGAGCGAGAGCAGCATCTTTCGGGTCAGGACGTCGCCGTCGATCGTCTCCCCCTCGCACGCCGCCACGAACACGAGCGCGAGGCTGGCGAGGAAGATGTGCAGAAACTCCGCGAAGATCTCGAGCGCGAGGAGGCGCGAGAGGGACATCTCCACGGTCAGGACGTGCCAGATGTCCTCGCCGAGGCTGACGCTGCGCGCGGCGTCGTCGGAGCCCTCGTACAGACCGCCGCCGCTCGTCACGCGCAACTGCTGCTCCTTGCTGTGGACCCGGAAGTCGTACCGCTCCCGGCGCTCGTCCTCGAAAGGGCCGAACCCGGCGCGCGCGCGCGGCGGCGGCGGGCGGTGACGCGCGGCCTCGTCGTGCGCCTCCTCCCACGTGCTCGTCTCGTGGAGCCTCGTCGTGCCGTCGGGGTCTTTCGTGAAGAATCCCGGCACCCGCCGCGCGCGGGGCTTGCACGGGTGCTCCGCGTAGAAACCGCTGCCCGCGGGGAGGCCCCACGCGCGCCGGACCCAGCGCTCCGCGCGGGTCACCGACGACTTCATCCAGAACGACGAACGCGGCCGAGAGCCGCCGGCGACCCGTCCGGGGGAGGCGACGACGGGAGTGACGCGCGGAGGGTGACGCGCGCAGACGACAGTTATACACCAGGCACAGATATTTCACGTCCAACGAGGATCTTGACGACCATAACGCTTTGCGATCGCGGCGTCAACCTGACGCATACCACAACGCATCTCACGTCGAACGCACGAACGCACGAACGACATGGCCGCTGCTCCGCGCGTGTTCCTCGTGCGTCTCCTCCCGCGCGCGTCGCCGCGACGCGTCGTCGCCTCCGCGCGAACCCGCCCGCGCGCGTCGCCGCTCGCGCCAAAATCCCCGATCTCGGGACCCCCCGTTCGTTGCACGTCACGTCCAGACGCCCCGCGCCTGACCTCCCACGCTCCCCACTCCTCCCGCAGACGGGCTTCGTGACGCTCACGAACCCGGAAGCGTTCATGAAGTACCCCCTCCCCGTCGTGCAGCAGCTCACGAAGATCGGCGCGGGGTACGTCGGCGCCAAGGGTGACTTCGCGACGGACGCGAAGGGCGTCGAGCAGGCCTCGTCGGTGTCGCTCTCGCCGGTGATCGAGATCCCGTCCAAGGAGAAATTTTTCGAGTGGTGGAACTCCCCCGAGTACGCCGCCGTGAAGCCGCTGCGCACGGAGAACAGCGCGGGACCGATCGCGGTGATGGAGGCGAACTTACTCCCGGACGGCGCGGACACGTCGGCGTTCGGCGCGTACCTGTCGACGATCAAGAAGTTCACGGACAAGGAAACGTTCGGCGCAGAGTATCCGCCGCTCATGAAGGCCAACAACGCCAAGTTCGGCGCGACGATGATCGCGCGCGTGCCGTTTCGCGGCGAAGGCGCCGAGAAGATGATCGCGCAGGAGAACTGCGAGAACTACGACTTCGCGGTGCTCATCGGGTTCAAGACGTTAGAAGACGCCGTGAACTACGTGCACGACGAGGAGTTCGGCGCGAAGCAGACGGCGGTGCGACTCGCGACGACGGAAGGGCCGCTCGCGGCGATCGAGGCGACGAACAAAACGCGCGGGCCGTTCCCGCAGTACACCGGGGTCCCGCACGACCGTTGAGACGTCCAGTCGCGGAGACGAGCGCGGAGATATATCGATCAATCATGACGTGAAGAAGAGATAGTACGCATCACTCCTGCACTTTGAGCTTGAAGAGCGCTTCCACGGCGGCGGCGGCGTCCTTCGCCTGGTTCCTCCATCTCCGCTCCCCCTCCGCGTGCGCCCTCGCGAGCTCCTCCTCGTTCATGAGCGCCCGCCGCGCCTTCCTCTCCGGCCTCGCCGCCGCCTCGTCACGTGCACCCATCCTCTCCCCCCCGCCGCCTTTTCCTTTTCCTTTTCCTTTTCCTTTCCCGTCACCGTCACCGTCACCCACCCCCCTCACGACCCTCCGCGCGAGCTCGAGGCCCTCGTCGCGCGTCGCCCTCGACCGCCACTCTTCCAGCGCGGCGACGTGCGCCTCCCGGTCGCGCGCCCCGACGGCTCTCCGCCGCGCCAGAAACTCGAGGACGACGGGCGCCTTGATCGCGTCCGGGATCATCTCCCGCCGGTCGAGCGCCTCGTACCGCGCGGCGCGCGTCACCGAGAACCCCCCCAGGAGCGCGTCGCGGCGCGCGTTATCCACGCGCCCCGCGCGCCGCGCCGCCCGCTCCGCGCGCCTCGTCGCGACGTACCGCTCGTAACACGCCCACCGCGCCGACGCCGCCGAGACGCGATCCGGGTGCGTCCGGAACGCCGCGCGGAACGCGCTCTGGATCGTCGCGCACGCGCGCCGGAGGCGGTGGAGACGCCGCACGAGCTCCGACCCCTCCCCGATGCCCTCCAGAAACGCGCGAACGCGAGTCGCGGCGAGGCGCGCGCGCTCACGCCGGAGCCAAAGCCGAGCGCGGGGCTGGATGAGACGGACCGCGCGGAGTTTTTTTTTCTTCGCGACGCGAGAGACGAAGCCGCGCCACAGACGCTGGATCGTCGTCGCCGCGCCGACGCGAGACGACGGCGACGAGCGCGCGTCGGGGGCGGCGTCGGGCGGTCCTCCGGGTCCGTCGGTGCGCGCCCGCGTCGGGTCGTTCGAACCCTTCGGCGGCGGCGCCTTCGGAACCTCCTCCGACGCCGCCGACGCGTCGCGTCGGACGTCTTCCCCCGGACCGGGCGCCGGTTCGGCACCGGACGAGGCGTTTTTTTCGGTCGTTCCCATCCTCCTCGCGCCGCCGGAAGCCGCGGAAGCCGCGCGTCCGTCACCCGTTCGCATCGCGCGCCGCGCCCGCGCCCTCGCCTCCGAGCGCTCGACGCTCGCCATCGACCGCTTCGCCTTCTCGGCGCTCGCCGCCTCCGCCCTTCGCCTCGCGGCGGCGCCTCGCGCGTCGCGCCGCGCCGCCGCCGCCGCCGCCGCCGCGCGCGGGTCCCGTGTCGGGCGCGTCGCGACGCGATCGACCGGACGGCGCGGCGGGTGTATCGAGGATTTTACGCGCGCGCGCGCCGCCACGGTATCGGCGGTACCGTCTCCGTCCCCGTCTCCGTCACAGGACGCGCCGCGGCCGCCCGCGAGGCGCGACCGCGCGCGGATGACGTCCTCGGCGACGGATCGGCTCAGGGCGTCGGCGGCGCGGCGGAGGCGCTCCACGGGCGCGGCGTACAGCTGGCGCCTCGGCGGGGAGGAGACGGCTCCGGTTCCGGCCCCGGTTCCGGCCCCGGTTCCGGCCCCGGTTCCTCGAACCGTCGGCGCGTTCGGGCCTCGGTGGGGCCGCCCGTCGCGGGTGCGTCGTCTCTCCGGGTGGGCGAAATCCGCCGACGAGACGCGCACGACGCCGCCGGCGCGCCGGATCATCATCTCCGAGGCGATCGCCATGGCGCGCCGCGGGACGTCGTTCAGCCTCGCCAGGCCGCGCGCGCTCAGCGTCTTGTACGTCTGGCACGTCGTGATTTCGCTCGTGCCGGGCGCGCGCATGCGGCGCAGCGTCGCGTCCGCCCGCTCCAGGTCCGCGTCGCGGGGGGAACCGGCGGGTTTCGAGGCGGCGCGATGCGCGTCGCGCGAGGTCGGCATCCTTTTCGGGCCGCCGGACGGGCGCACCGCCGGGTCGTCGCCATCGTCCGCGCCCGCGGAACCGAGCGCGTCCGGCGCGGCGCCCGACGCCGACGCGCGCGCGACGAAAGAGGGCGCGCCGAACGAGGGCGCGCCGCCCTCGCCCGGGCGCGACGCGGACGTCATGCGCGCGGAGAGGTGGCGACGGCGGCGACGGACGAGCCACGAGCGTTGACTCTCACCGTCCGAGGACCGGAGGGGAGGACGCAGTAGACTACAGCGCGCGTTTTTTTTCAGGAACGCCTTTTCCTTCGACGCGTGTTTGGGGATCGAACCCAAGACCTCACCGAAAACATTTTTTTTTCGGTTCGACGGGTCTGGCGGGGAGCGAACCGACGACCGCGAAGTTGTTAGCGAAGTGTTGGGGATCGAACCCAAGACCTCACCGAAAACATTTTTTTTTCGGTTCGACGGGTCTGGCGGGGATCGAACCGACGACCGCGAAGTTGTTAGCGAAGTGGACATATTTTCTTTTCCTTCGACGCGTGTTTGGGGATCGAACCCAAGACCTCGCCGGATTTTGCTTTGATTCGAACCAGCGACCTTGAAACACGACCTTTGCTTTTTTCGCGCCCGCGGGGTTGGGGATCGAACCCAAGACCTCAAAGGCATCTTCTCATCATCCCACCGTCAAGGGTCGGCGCCAAAGCGCTGCTAACAACGGTCGGGTCGGGGGGGCGTGCCCCCCCCGCCTCTCCCGTGCCCTCCGCGACGCTCTCACCAGTCGAGGCCGCGCCGGTGTGTAACCGCGCGGCGCGATGGCGTTCGTCGCGCGGCGTCGGCGCGCGACCCGCGGCGGGGGTCGGTCGTGGGCGCTTCGCGTCCTCCTCGCGACGCTCGCGTTCGCGCTGATGCCTCGGCGCGCGACGGGGGTGTGGGAGCTCGAGCAGCTGTACGAGGATGAGCTTCGCGCGTACGTGGACCAGTTCACGGGAAACGTCGATCCACGCACGGGGACGCCCGTGGACTCCAAGTTCCTGCGCTTCGAGCAGGAGGGGTGGTACCAGATCCTGTACGACCAGACGAGCGCGGGAATGGACAAGGTGCGACGCGGCGCCGCCGCCGCCCCCGGGCGTCATTCTTCTCGTGCCGTCCGAATCACCCCCCTAGAGTCTCCGCGCGAACCGGAACCCCGCTGACGACGAGCCCGTCCCGACGTCCCCGCGCGACCCCCCTCCCCACCCCCCCGTGGAATCCCTCCGCAGGGCAAAGACATCGTCGACACCGGCCTGGGGTACAACAACGAGTTCCCCGGCCTCGGCACGAAGGAGGAGCAGCTGTACAGCTCCTCGCTCCGGCGGTGCGGCCCCAACCAGGAGCGCACGCCGCAGCGCGAGCTCGGGTGCACGAACGACTTGCCCGCGGGATCGCCGTACGGCGACCTCGGCGCGCCCGGCGCCGGCCCGCAGCAGTGGGCGTACAGGGGAAGCTCTTTGGGCCCTCCCGACGAACCCGTGGCGGACGAGGGGTGCGATTACCGCCTGAGCTACGAGCAGAACCTCCAGCTCGGGTACGAGTGCTACCACTTACCCCCCCTCGGCGGCGTGCGGACGCCCGCGGCGGCGAACGAGCCGGCGAATCTGTTGTACAGCACGAGCGGGCGGCGTCTCCCCCCGGGGACGTGGCGGGATCGGCTCAAGCCTCACTACCAGAGGTGGTACGACTCCGCGCCGCTGCGGTGGGGGTTCGAGGAGGGGACGTTCTACCCGTTCTGGGAGCTCGTGAGTTCCGGGATGCCGAACTTCGCCATCAAGAAGCACTGCTACCTGGACGCGTTCAGCGGGCGGTATCAGCTGTGCTCGGCGTACCCGTGGGACAAGAGGAACGTCACGCACGGGCTTCTCCACGTGCGCTCGGTGCCCTTCGTGCTCGGGATGGGCGACCTGACGTTCGAGGCGAACGGCGGCGATTCCACCGTGCCGGACATGCCGCGGAGCACGTTCCCGCTGGCGAGCAACGGCGAGGGCATCCTGGGCGTCGCGCTGACGCGGCTCAGCGACGGGAGCCGGCTGGCGGTGAAACCCATCCGCGCGAGGCGGCACTGGGAGACCCTGGGGTGGACGAGCGACGAGCTCGCGCAGATGCGCGGGGAGAAGTTCACCCTGGACGTGTACGATTACCGGGCGAGCGACTGGGGTTGGGCGGCGGTGGACGCGTTCGTCGTCCCCGCGGCTTGGATCCAGATCGAATCCGTCACGCCCGTCGGCGGGAGCAGCGAGGGCGGGACGCTGATCGAGATCGTCGGCCAAAACTTCGGCGCCAGCGCGGACGGCATCGTCGTGTTCATCGGCAACCAGGAGTGCACGAGCCTGGGGATGACGCAGAGCGGGTCCCTGAGCTGCATCACCCCGCCGAAGGAGCCGGGCACGACCGGGATCGGCGTGACCGTCTCGGTCGTCGTCGGCGACTACGACCGCGTGCTGCAGCTCGGTCCGTTCGGGGGGCACCAGGCGGGGCACTGCGGGGACGAGAGCGCGGAGTACCCGTTCTCGAGGTGCACGCTCGGGGAGGCGAGCCTCGAGGCGGGCGTGCCGAAGCGCGGGTTCACGTACCTCGACCCGCCGTACTGGATCAGCACGCCGGTCACCACCGCGCGCGAAGACTCGCAGTACCGCTACACCGCCGCCGCGGCGGACGACGACGTGGGGGACGAGCTCGTGTACGCCGCCGAGATTTTGCCCTCCTTCATGCGCTTCGACCCGGCGACGCAGGTCATCTCGGGGACGCCGCTGCGCGGGGACGTGAACTGCCGGAGCGATCAGTGGCACCCGGCGATCGACCGGTGCCGCGAGGGCGGGTTCCACCGCGTGCGGCTGAGCGTGAGCGACTACACCTTCGTGGTGTACCAGGACTTCGTCGTGCACGTGTTGCCCAACGTCTCCCCGCTGTTGGCGGCGGACCGGAGCTTCCACTGGCCGACGCAGAACGAGATCACCATCATGCGAAACGCCGCGCAGCTCAACCAGTACCACCTCGAGGCGCAGGCCGCGCTCTCCGCGATGGCGCAGCGGAGGTCGACGGCGACGATCCTGCCGTGGACGGCGCGGGACCCCGCGAGCGCGGCGCTGAGGACGCTCCTCAGTAACGCGCTTCAGGAGACGCGCGTGCACGCGGCGGAGAGCCGAAATCTCATCGCCGCCGTCAGGGCGTCGGGCCTCGGCGCGGAGCAGAACGATCTCATCGCCGCGCTGGAGGCGAGGGTGAGGGCGCAGGAGCTCCAGACCGCGCGGAACCGAGCGTCGCAGCCGAGCCTCGTGGGCGGGAACCCGGAGGGGTGGATGATCCAGCTGCAGGATTTCATGGAGAACTCGGCGCGCGGGACGACGGTGATGTGGCAGCCCGCCGGCGGGGGCGGGCCCGGCACGTCGGACGCGCTCATCTCCGGCTCGGGGCATCGGTACGGCGGTTTCCTGCCCAAGGTCCCCGGGCCCGGGTACGCGCTGCAGGCTCGGCGGGAGAACGACCTCGAGATGATCATCACGATCCCGACGACGTGTTGGGAGCCCCAGGGCGGGGTGGAGCACCCGCGGATGGTCTCGTGCACGTTCCGCGGGTACCACAAGACGCACTACCTGTACCTGCTCCTCGACGACGGCGGGTTGCGCTTCACGGAGGCCATCTTGGACCCCCCCGATTTTCCGCACGTCGATCTCGTCTCGTCCGCCCTGGAGTCGCAGGATCTGTTGGGCCTGGTCGAGTCCATCACGCGCAGGGCGGCGTCGTACGCCAAGCGGTGGGAGGAGTTCAGCACGCTCCCCGCGCGGTTCGAGCCGATGTGGCAGCCCTCGAGCGGGTCGCTGACGATTCGAACCGCGACGGCGGAGAATCTGACGGTGACGGTGGACGTCCCGCACGACTGGCCGTGGCCCGCGGCGGAGGAACTCAAGCCCGCCTCCGTGCGCGTCCTCGCCGCGGACGGCATCCCGTACCACAGGAGGGAGGCGATCGAGGCGCTGACCGCCGAGCTCGCCGCGGACGCCGCCGACGCGGGCCAGGATAACCAGGGGGGATTGCTCAACATCCTCCTGGGCTTGGAACAAAAACTCGTCGCGTACGCGTATCGGTGCCGGAACGATTGCGAGGGCAACGGCGTGTGCAACACGGACACGTTTCCGCCGACGTGCGAGTGCTTCGAGGGGTTCGAGAACGACGACTGCTCGCACGTGGGATGCCCGAACGCGTGCAGCGGCCGCGGCGCATGCGACGGCAAGCAGGTGTGCTCGCACGACGCCGAGACGGGGGAGACGGATTGCGTCGGGGGGACGGGGAAGTGCAGCTGCGAGGACCCCTACTTCGGCGCCGACTGCTCGCTGAGGCCGTGCGATAAGCGGTACCTGGTGAAGGAGGGCGTGGACGTCACGCTCGGGGAGTCGTATTTCCGCGAGCAGTACGAATCGCGCGGGTGGCGAGTGTCCGAGGTGCGACTCAGCGCGACGAACGGCGACCCGCCGCCGGCGGGGTCCATCGCGGGGGACGAGTTTTCCATCGCCGCGAGCGCCTTCGGCGTGGCGTACGTCGTCTTCGCCGCGAGCGAAGACGCGATGGCGGCGAGGGCGGAGGACCCGTTCTACCGCGACTCCGTCCCGAGCCGGGGCATCGCGACGAGCGCGAGGAACTTCCCGGAGGAACTTCGAGCGCTGGACCAGCGCGAGCGGCACCTGTTGAACCTGTTCGGGGAGGCGCAGGTGGAGTGCACGGGCCACGGCGCGTGCGATTACGGCGCGGGGGAGTGTTACTGCGCGAGTCGGTACTTCGGCGCCGCGTGCGAGTACACGTACTGCGCGAGGGACTGCGCGGGACACGGGCGGTGCGACTTCGTCACGGGCGAGTGCGACTGCGAAGACAACTACGTCGCGGACCAGTTCGAGGGATGCAAGCTTCGCAACCTGTACCTCGCGACGACGACGTGCGAGGACGCGGCGATGGACAAGCGCGTCGACGACGACGGGCGGAGGGTCGCGCCCCTGTATCTCAGCTGCTTCCTCGGCGTGCCCCTGGGCGAGCGAGCGGTCGGCGAGCACTGTCCGGAGGCGAACGCGATCACGGGGGATAAGGGGGAGTGCTACACGCACTTCCCGGCGTACGCCCTCGAGTCGGCGGCGGCGGCGGCGGCGGACGTCACGGGGACGCTTCAGGCGCGCGTGCAGCCCGTCTGCTCCGACTGCAGCGGGTACGACGCGCGGAACGTGAGCCAGATCCACCTCTACCCGGAGGAGCCGTGCGTCTCCGTCCTGGGTTCGCGCGAGGAGGAGTGCGTCCCGGGCCGCGTCGCGAGCGACGTCGTTCGCGGGTTGGGGATGCTCCCGAACCGGGAGAACGACGCCGAGCCGACGGAGGTGACGTTCAACCTGACGACGATGCGCGCGAAGGACGTCGTCTTCACCCGGTTCCGCGCCCGCCCCGGGATCGTGCGCGAGCTCTTCCACCCGGTCGCGCAGGGCGGGTGCGGCGCGTGCACGGCGGAGAACCCGCAGTGCGGCGCGCGGTTCGAGGTGCTCCGCGACGGCGTCCCCGCGTACGACGCGCTCGTGGCGAGCAGCGGGAGCGTCGACGTCGACGTCAGAAACGCGTCGACGCTCACGCTGCGGACGAGAACCGTCGAGCCGACGTACTGGAGGCTCGGGGGGGGGAAGAGCTACGGCGGGGGAGACGCGCCGGCGCTCGCGACGGAACCCGTGCGGGCCAAGTTCTGCGACGGCGCCGCGTGGGCGGAAGCCAGGCTCGTGTGAGACGTAGGGTCCAGCCAGAAAAAATAGTCTAGAGTATATTCGTATTCATAAAAAGAGGACCCACGCGACGTCTCACCGTCCGCTACGCCGCTCTGGCGCGGACGGCTCTCACCGCCGCCGCCGCCGCCTCGTTCGGAGACATCCCCCCCGCCACGAGCTTCGAGAATTCCGCCTTGATGGCCGCCTCGAGCGCCATCTTCGCGTCCTTCGCCCGCGCCTCCGCCGCTTTCGCCGCCGCCGCCGCCGGAGCCGCCGCCGCGGGAACCGCCGGAGACGCCGCCGGAGCCGCCGCCGCGGGAACCGCCGCGGGAACCGCCGGAGCCGCCGCCGGAGGAGGCGCGGCGGTCCGGGCGGGCGCCGCCGCCGCCGCCGCCGCCGCCGTCGGAGGCGTCCAGGCCCCGAACTGTCCCGACGCGCCCGCCTCGCTCGCGGTGCGCATCTGGGCGTCCATCATGGAGAGCATGGGCATCAGCTGCTGCCCGAACGGCGTGTTCATGACCTCGTTCGGGAGGTCGACGATGTGCCGCGGGATCCCCTCGCCGACGAGAAACTGCGCCACCTCGTCCGAGAAGTTGTTGCAGTTGTGACGAAGCAGGTTGTACGTCTGCATCGTGAAGCGAGGGGCGATGTCGACGAGGAACTCGTCGAAAACCTCGCGCGGGATGTGCGTCGCGCCGAGGTCGATCACCTGCATGGGACGCCCAAAGTGCGTGTGCCCGGGAGTCCCGCACTGGATGCCTCCGCCGAAGTAGAACTCCTGGCCGAACGCGACGATCCCGGTGTGCCACACGCCGTCGAGCTGCTTCCCGAGGAGCTGCGCGGACATGGCGCGCGCCATACCCTGCGAGAGGTCGTAGAGGTGCAGCCGCACGGTCGTCGGGGTGGGCTCGCCCGACATCCCGTCCGGACGCGACGGTGGAGGACGCGCGGGGGAGATCTGACGAAAAGGAACGCTCGCGAAGCCGGCATCATCGAGTCGGCAGAGAGCACGATGTCAACTCGACCGCGTGTGCGGGGCGCTTCGGCGCGTCGACCGCGTTTGAAAATGGCGCCGGGCCACCCCCGCGCCCCCGCGCCCGTTCACACCACGCGGCGCCTCGCACGGCCCGCGCCCGTCCCGAGACGTCCGACTCATCCGCGCGCGTCGTCCGAAGCGTCCTCCGCGCGCTCGCCCGACCGCGCCGAACGCGTCGTTCGCGCGTGCGAAAAAAAGCCAGGCCTCAACGGCACCTTTTTTCCTTGGACGGCATCGTCAGACGCCATGGCGGAGCTGCACGTCGTCGGGGAGATCTTGGGGGCGACCGGGTTCGAGGATAGGAACCTGTTTTGCAAGGTGCGCGGCGTCCCGTCGGTGGCGCCTCGAGGAGACTCCGCCTCGCTGGAGACTCGCCTCGCGCCTCCCCCGGCGGCCTCTCTTTCGAAATGCCGTCGCGCGCGTCCGCCCGTCCGTTTCGCTGACGGCGTCAACAACGCCCTCCCCCCCCCTCCCCTTTCCCATCACCTTCGACAGTGGGGCGTGGAGTCGGGCAGCATGTGGGAGCTCGTGGAGGGCGAGGCGGGCGGTCAGACGCACTGCGACTACCCCCCCGAGGGCGAGCCCGGGGTGGTGTGGAGCCACCCCGTCGACTTGCACTTCGCGGCGAAATCGCTGGTGGGCTGGCCGAAGATGTGGTTCCAGGTGTGGTGCATGGACCGGCACGGGGCGAAGGACCTGGCGGGGTACGGCTTCTGCCACGTCCCCACGAGCGCGGGGACGCACGAGCTGGACGTCGTGACGTGGTGCCCCGAGGGCACGGCGATGGAGAAGTTCACCTCCTTCTTCGTCGGCGGGCGGCCGAGGCTGAAGTTCGAGGAGGTGATCCACAGCGCGGGGGACCGGTTCAGGCTCCAGACCAAGGCGGGCGGCGTCATCAAGCTCAACCTCGGCATATGCGTCAAGGACTTCGACAAGTACAACGTGCAGCACTGAGAGTGAACGGACGCGGAATATGGTCGAACCACGTCCACCGGGGGTCCCTCGGCGAGGGTGACGAGACGGACGCGACGGCGGAGGGAGACGAGACGGACGCGCGTCGGGATCTTGGGTCCGCGTCTCTATAAAAAAACGCCACAACAAAGACGGCCCTCGGATATCGTCGTCATCGCATCTCTAAACTCGTCCCGCTGGGGCTCTTCGCGAGCCCCCTTCGGTACTCGTCCACGGTCATCTTCTCCCACGTCCCCGCCCCGTCCGGGTTCCCCGCCTCCACCTCGCCCGGGACGAACCGCAGGACGTTCGCGTGGTGCCTCAGCAGCGTCGATCGGTGCCCGACGCTGACGATCGCGCCGCACCGCGCCCCGAGCGTCGCGTACGCCGAAGCCTCCGCGCGCTCGTCCAGCGCAGACGTCGCCTCGTCCAGAAACGCGATGGACGGGCGCCGAAGGTACGCGCGCGCGTGCGCGACCCTCTGCTGCTCCCCCGCGCTCAGGACGTCCGCCCACTCGAGCCGCGCGTCCAGACCCCCCTCCCTCGCGAAGCGCGCGACGAGGCGCCCCAAGCCGCACGCGTCGAGCGCCTCCTCGAGATCCGCGTCGGAGAAGAATCGTCCGCCGTCGGACGAGTCCCCGTCGTCGTCGTCGTCGTCCGACAGCGTCGAAGCGCCACCACGCCGAAGTTCGGCCGAAGACGTTCGGTCGCGCGCGTCGTTGTCTTCGGGCTCGCGCGCGCGCGAGGGGAAGAGAAGCTGCGCGCGGAGGCTCCCGACGGGCATGTACGTCGCCTGGGGCAGGAAGAGCGCGTCGCGGGGCGCCGCCGCCGCGACGTCGCCCGCGCCGGCGTCCCAAAGCCCCGCCACCGCGCGGAGCAGCGACGATTTCCCGCACCCGCTCGGGCCGACGATCAACCACGCGTCGCCCGCGCGGACGTCCAGGCTCAGGTCGCGCCACAGCTCGCGGTTCGACGTCGGCGTGCGGAGGGAGACGCGCGCGAGCGTCAACGCCGACGGCGGCGGCGGCGCGCCGACGCGCCGGAGAAACGCGCGCCCGTCGGGAAATCGCCGAGAGACGACCCTCGGGCGCGAGAGACGACCCTCGAGGTCGGGGTCGACGAGCGGCGCGAGCGCCGGCGCGTTCGACGCGGCGGGTTCTCCGTTCCCTTTTCTTCGTCTCTTCAGAAACGTCTCTTCCTCCTCGAGCGCGTCCAGGAGCTCGGCGAGTTTTTCCAGGCGCTCCGTCTCGGCGGCGAGGCCGGAGAGCTGTTCGAACCTTCCGACGATGATGTTCAGCGCGCTCTGCACGGTTCGGAACGCGTACCCCGCCTGCGTCACGACCCCGAACTCCACCTCCCCCGCGAAGTACCTCGGCGCGATGATCAGGCTCGGCAGCGCGAACGTCGCGAACTCGTACGCGTTGGTGAAGAGCGCGAGGTTGCGGCTCCACGCGATTTTTCGCGTCAGCGTCGCCGCGACGGCGCCCAGCCGCGTCCAACACGCGCTCAGCTCGCGCCTCGCCCCGCGGTACAGCGCGATGCTCTCCGCGTGTTCCCGCACCCTGACGAGCGCGAACCGCAGGTCCGCCTCCCGGCGAAGCGCTTCGAACGACAGGGCCATCAGCCGATCGCCGAAGACTTTGGCGGTGACGACGGTGCCAAACGCCGCGTACCCGAAGCAAAACGCGACGAGCCGCGGACTGATGCCCCACAGGACGCCGAAGAACGCCGCCATGGACAGAACCTTCTGCACCACCGCCAGAAGCACCGCGGTGCAGCTCTCGACGAAGTTCCGCGCGTCGTCGCAGATCCTCTGGTCGGGATTATCCGCGTGTTTGCCCTCGGACTTGAGCGCGAAGTACGCGCGGTTGGCGAAATACTTGCGCAGCAGCTCGCGCGTCAACCACAGGCGCCACTCGAGCGCGACCAGGCTCTGGACGTACGAGTACATCGCGAACAGGGGCGCGGCGATGACGATGACGAGCAAGTAGCGGCGGATGGCGGCGTAGAACGCGTCGACGCGCTTCTCGCTCAGCGCCGTGCTCATGTCGCGCTGGACGTACGAGAAGACGACGGAGAGGCCCGTCGTGCACGCGCACAGGCCGAGCATGACGAGGAGCAGGAACCGCGCGCGGCGGCGCTCGGGGCCGTCGTAATACCGGCGCGCCAGACGCACCGCGCGCGCGAGCGTCGGGACGAACGACGCGTGCCTCGCCGCGTGGGACGCGCTCGCGTGGGACGACGGGGCGTCGGGGGAGGCGTTCGCGGGGGCGAGCGCGTGGACACGGCGCCCGGCCGATCCCGAACGAGGGGGCTTCGCGCCGTCCTCGGTGCCCATGCCGAGAAGGGCGAGCTCGACGTCCTCGTCCGAGATCGCGATCGCGATCGCGAGGCGCCGCGCGCGACCGCGCGGGCGACGGTGAAGACTGGCGGACCGCGCGGGGGCGGACGGGGAGCTGGAGTTCCGGTGGATCGCTCTCCGAGTCGTGAAAACGTCGTCGCCCGAAGTCGCTGCTGCCGCGCGGCGACGAACTTCGTCCCGGGACTTGAGAGGCAGAGAAAAGTGCCGACGTCGTTTCGGTCTCGAACGCTGCCTAGTCACTCGGTCGCGCGCGCGCGTGGTTCCGGCGCGTCGCGCTCGCGCACCCTCGCCCTCGCGATGGCGTCCAAGTTCATGAACAACGCCCTGGGTTTGACCGGGCCGGCGGGCCTCGCGTCGTGGTGCGTCGCCGGCGCTGGGGCGTACTACTTCTTCTACCTCCCCGAGGAGAAGAAGCGCCAGGACGAGATCGAGCGCGCGGCGAACGCGGCGCGCCTGATGCGGGGGAAGGAGTACACCGAATTCGTGGCGAAACACGAGGCCAAGAGCGCCGCGAAGAAGGGATGGTTCGGCGGGTGGTTCGGAGGGAGCAAGAAGTGAACGCGCGGCGTCGTTCGCGTCGTTCGCGAGCGGGACTCGGTGGGGGCGGTCGCGATGAGGGAGAAGACGCGCGAATCCCAGAGGCGTCGAGCTCACGGCGACGCGCGCGCCGAGATCGGGCTCGGGGAGAGAAGAAGACGCGCGGGAGCTTGTGATGACATACATCGAGACGTGAAGCCCCCTTCGCGACGCGCGCCCTTCCCTCGTCCCCTTCGGAGCCCGCACGGAGGGAACGGTGACGGAGGTGAGGTGGCAGTGTGTCTCCCACCGCGCGAGAAAACTGTTGAGCGGCGGCGGGCATGAATCTCGCGCGCCGGCCTGCACGAACCGTCGGCGCACCCTCGGTGCCACCGCATTCCTAGACGCGCAAGATGTCCGGCGCTTCCGGGCGTCGCGCGGCCTCGCGGCTGTACGCCGCTGCGATCGGCGCGGCTCGGCGCGCGGTCGCCGCGCCCTGGTCGCCGGCGCGCGCCTCGGGCGTCTCGGGCGCCTCGTCGGTTCCCCCCGCGTCCGCGATCGTCTCCTCGATCGCGCCCCCGCCGTCGTCGTCGCGATCGTTCGCGTCGACCGCCGCCGCGTTCGCGGCGATCGACCCCCTCGCGAGGAACATCGGCATCTCGGCGCACATCGACAGCGGCAAGACGACGCTGACGGAGCGCATCTTGTTTTACACCGGTCGCATCCACGAGATCCACGAGGTTCGGGGCAAGGACGGCGTCGGGGCGAAGATGGACTCGATGGACCTCGAGCGCGAGAAGGGGATCACGATTCAATCCGCGGCGACGTACTGCAAGTGGAACGACTCCAACATCAACATCATCGACACCCCGGGCCACGTCGACTTCACGATCGAGGTCGAGCGCGCCCTGCGCGTCCTCGACGGCGCGATCCTCGTCCTGTGTTCCGTCGGCGGCGTCCAGTCGCAGTCCATCACCGTGGACCGCCAGATGCGCCGCTACGGCGTCCCGCGCCTGTGCTTCGTCAACAAGTGCGACCGCACGGGCGCCGACCCGTTCAAGGTCCTCGCGCAGGTCAGGGAGAAGCTCAGGCTGAACGCGGCCGCGGTGCACGTGCCGATCGGGCTGGAGGAGAACCACCAGGGCGTGGTGGACCTCGTTCGCATGGAGGCGGTGACGTTCCACGGCCCGAACGGAAACGAGATCAAGAGAGGTCCCGTGCCCGACGACCTCGCGTCGACGGCGGCGGAGAAGCGGCGCGAGCTCGTGGAGACGGTGGCGGAGGTGGACGAGGCGCTGGGGGAGGTGTTTCTGATGGGCGAGGACCCGACGCCGGAGCAGCTCGCGGGGGCGATCCGCCGAGCGACGATCAAGCGCGACTTCGCCCCCGTGTTCATGGGCTCCGCGTTCAAGAACAAGGGCGTGCAGCTCCTCCTGGACGGGGTCGTGGACTACCTCCCCGCGCCGCACGAGGTGGAGAACGTCGCTCTGGACCTGAACGACGGGGAGAAGGCGGTGGTCCTGAGCTCGGACCCGAAGGCGCCGCTCGTGGGTCTGGCGTTCAAGCTCGAGGAGGGCCGGTTCGGGCAGCTCACGTACCTGCGCATCTACCAGGGCACGATCGCCAAGGGCGCGAGCATCGTGAACACGTCCACGGGGAAGAAGCTCAAGGTGCCCCGGCTCGTGCGGATGCACAGCGACGACATGGAGGACGTGGCGGAGGCCAAGGCGGGGGAGATCGTCGCGCTCTTCGGCGTCGACTGTAAGTCCGGCGACACGTTCACGTCCGGCGACGTCAACGTCGCGATGACGTCGATGAAGGTTCCCGAGCCCGTGATGAGCCTCGCGGTGGCGCCCAAGAGTCGCGCGGAGAGCGCCAACTTCAGCAAGGCGCTGTCGCGGTTCCAGCGGGAGGACCCAACGTTCAAGGTGCGGCTGGACGAGGAGTCCGGGCAGACGATCATCTCCGGCATGGGCGAGCTCCACCTGGACATCTACGTCGAGCGCATGAAGCGCGAGTACAAGTGCGAGGTGGACGTGGGCGAGCCGAGGGTGAACTACCGCGAGTGCATCACCGCCCGGGCGAGCTTCGATTACCTGCACAAGAAGCAGAGCGGGGGGAGCGGGCAGTACGGGCGCGTCGTCGGGTACGTCGAGCCCCTGGAGGAGGGGAACCAGGACGTCGTGTTCGAGAACGGTATCATCGGGAACGCCATCTCCCCGGGGTACATCCTCGCGTGCGATAAGGGGTTCAAGGAGGCGGCGCAGACGGGCGGGCTGATCGGGCACCCCGTGGAGGGGATCCGGGTCGTGCTCACCGACGGCGCGAGCCACGCGGTGGACTCGAGCGAGATGGCGTTCAAGCTCGCCGCGTTGGCCGCGTTCAGGCAGGTGTACGACAAGGCCAAACCCAAAATTCTGGAGCCGGTGATGAGCGTGGAGATCACCGTCCCGAGCGAGTTCCAGGGCACGGTCATCGGCAACGTCAACCGCCGCAAGGGGACGATCAAGGACAGCACCTCGGAGGGGGACGACGTCATCATCACGTGCGACGTGCCCCTCAAGAACATGTTCGGGTACTCCACCGAGCTCAGGTCGATGACCCAGGGGAAGGGCGAGTTCACGATGGAGTACGCCGCGCACCAACCCGTCTCCCAGGACGTCCAGGCCGAGCTCGTCGCCGAGTACGGCAAGTCCAGAAAGAGCGCCGCCGCGTGAACGACGACGCGACGCGACGCGACGCGACGCCACGGAAGGTGTATCATACTACCACCGTGACGTGACGTGACCTCACGATACAGCTGTGCTATGTTCATTCGCCGCCGCGACTATTCGTTCGACGACGCCGCCACGAGTAGTCTAGCTAGTATACCCCGCCTCGCGCCGTAAAAATAAAAAACCTCTCGCGCGTTCACTCCGCTCGCAGCGCGAAGTGCTTCTCGAGGAGCGGGGCCATCTCCGCGAGCGAGCGCACGACGAACGTCGGAACCATCTCCCCGCGCAGGACGTCGTCGACCGCGACGCCGTTATCCCTCACCACCTCCGACGAGGACGAGGTCTCTTCCTCCCGGGACTGGGACCCCTCCTCCGTCCTCCACCGCCCCTCCGCGTCGAGCAACACGGTGACGCACCCGGCGCGGTTCCCGCTGACGACGTCGTCCTTGGCGCTGTCTCCGATCATGCACACCTCCGCTGGGGGCACGCCCCAGGCGGCGCATATGTGCAGGAGGGCGTCCGGCGCGGGCTTGTAGGGCTTGAATTCGCGCGCGAGCGCGGGCTCGAACGGTGGCAGCGGCCACGCGTTGGCGTGGAAGTGCGCGACGGAGGCTTGGACGTTGCGCGTGACGAGCCCGCGGGGGAGGCCCCTGGCGTCGAGGAACGCGCCCAGGGTCGCCGCGCCGGGCATGCGCCGCATCGTCGCCAGCGCCTCGGACTCCATCTCGTGGATGATGGCGTACGCGCGTTCGCGCTCGGCCTCGGACCAACCCTCGATCTCGGTCAGGATGTCCTTCGTCTCGCACCCCACGCGCCGGTACATCTCCGCGAAGTCGTGGTTGGGCACGGTCAGCGTGCCGTCCATGTCGAAGATGACCCCGCGCAGGCGGCGCCGAGCGGCGGTCGAACCCATCGCGGACGACGAGGCGGTGACGAGAAGGCGACGAGGCGAGACCCGCGCGCCGCCCGAGACGCGACGGCACGCTCGACCGGCGAGCTGACCGAGGCTCGCGAGCGACGCCAGCCGCGAGCGCATGCCAAAGTGAAGTGCGGTCGGCACGCGGGGGCGACGTGGCAGCTCAAGGCCGAGTAGTTCGAAGCTCGATCGCGGACTGTTCAAGCGACGCCTCGTCCGACGCCCGCCAGTCACTGGCGCCTGGCCGGCGCAGAAATTCGATCGCCGTCACAGGATGCAATTCTGTCGGGCGCGGGTGAGGAGGAAAAAAGGCGGCGGGCAGCCGCGCGTCGCGTCGGCACTTTGCGACCCGTCGCGCACGGATCCAGCGACTTCGGTCCATCCGCGCCCACCGCCGACACCCCGAGGAGCGACACGCCCTCATGTAAGAAGCCTCGGTCGTTTCTCTAAACGAACGTTCGCCACCTTCGCCGATCATCAGCATCCTCAGCGCTTCGCAGATCTTCTCGGTCTGTTGCATGAGCCACCGCGGTCACCCTCAGATCGCACCCGAGACGTCCGTTCACGACGCTTCACGACACCTCCTCTGAGCCCAATCTGTAAAGATGGCGACCGTCAACATCGGCAAAGACAACGGTGCGCGTCCCGCGCGCTCCCGACGACGCCGCGCGATTTCCCGCGCGTCGCCGCTCCCCTCCCGCGCTCGCGGGCCGCCTCCGCCGATCGCGCGCGAAGCGCTCACCCCACCGCTGAACCTCTCCCCCTCTCTCCTCCCTCCCCGCAGCCGGTGACCAGTTCTACCGGTACAAGATGCCCGCGGTGCAGGCCAAGATCGAGGGCCGCGGCAACGGCATCAAGACCAACGTGGTCAACATGGTGGACGTCGCCAAGGCGCTCGCCCGCCCCGCCTCGCACACGCTCAAGTTTTTCGGGTGCGAGCTCGGCGCGCAGACCAAGTTCGACGAGAAGTCCGGGCAGTGCATCGTCAACGGCGCGCACACCGCGGACACGCTCGCGAATCACCTCGAGAACTACATCAAGCGGTTCGTGCAGTGCCACTCGTGCGGGAACCCGGAGACGGTGATCAACATCAGCAAGCGCGAGACGATCCACCTGAAGTGCAAAGCCTGCGGGCACGTCAGCGACGTGGACATGCGGCACAAGCTGTGCACGTTCATCATCAAGAACCCTCCGGAGAAGGACAAGGCGGCGAGCAAGAAGGACAAGCAGATGCGCCGCGCGGAGAAGGAGCGCGAGGAGGAGGGCGCCGCGCTCGACCGCGAGGCCGAGGAGGAGAAGCGCCGTCTCAAGGCGGAGAAGAAGGCGGCCAAGGAGGACGGCAAGAAGTCCAAGAAGGAGAAGAAGGAGAAGAAGGAGAAGAAGAAGAAGGCCAAGGAGGACGACGAGGACAAGCCCGAGGGCGGCGGGTCTCCCGGGCGCGACTCCGCGTCCGAGCCCGAACCCGAGTCCGAGGACGAGGACGACGACGCCGTCTTCCAGACGGACACCTCCGCCGCCGCCATGGCCGCGCGCGCGAAGGAACAGCTCACGGACGCCTCCGCCGCGATGGTCACCGTCGCGGACGACCTCGAGAAGAAGGCGAAGCTCGAGGAGGAGGCCAAGGCGCGCGCCGCCGCCGCGGAGGAGGATTCCTCGTCCGAGGAAGAGGAGGACGAGCGCATCGCGAAACTCCGCGGGTACATCTCGAAGCACGACGCGAAGGAGACCGTGGCGTACCTCGTCGGCGAGAAGCTCGGCGTGGAGTCCAAGGAGCTCGGGATCCACTTCCTCGTCGAGGCGCTCTTCGACGAGGACGAGCCCCTCGCGCCGCAGGTGAAGGCGCGAAAAGCCTTCCTCGTCGAAGCCGTCGGCGGGGACGCGAAGCTCCAGACCGCGACGCTGTGCGCGATCGAGCTCTACGTCACCGAGACCGCGCCGAACGACTTCAAGAAGCTCGTCGCCGTGCTCAAGGAGCTGTACGAGAACGACGTCGTGGAGGAGGAGGCGGTGCTCGCGTGGGGCGCCGACCCGAGAGCCGCCAAAAAGTTTGGCGTCGACGCCAAGACGGGCGAGGCGGTGCGAAAGCAGGCCAAGCCCTTCATCGAGTGGCTCCAGCAGTCCGACGACGACAGCGACGAAGAGTGATCCCACCGCGTGATGAGCGGAACGAGAAGAGAGGCGTTTCGACGCGAAAAGAGCGCCGCGAGCGTCTCGACCAGAAGATGATGAGAACAAGAACACCCTCTACTATACGACGACAGACGAGTCTACCGTCGCGCGCGCGGGTCTCGCGTCAGCCCGGGGCGCGCTTCGCCTCCCTCTCCCTCTTCCCGCGCTCGTACGCTAGGGCTTCGACCCCGCCCCCGTCCGCCCCCCTGAGCTTCTCCACGAGCTTCCGCACCGCCGCCTCGGTCTCCGCCTCGGCGCACCCCGTCTCGATGATGAAATCGGCGCGGCGTCGCTTCTCCTCGTCGGGCATCTGCCGCGCGGCGATGTGCGCGAACTTCTCGGGCGTCATCCCCGGGCGCGCCAACGCGCGTCGCCGCTGCGTCTCCGCGTTGCCCGCGCTCGCGACGGCGACGGCGTCGACGGTGGACTCGTACCCCTTCTCGTACAGCAGCGGGACGTCGAGGATGACGAGGGCGTGGCCGCTCGCGGCGCACTCGTCGAGGAACGCGCGGCGCCGCTCGTCCACCAACGCGTGCACGAGGGTCTCGAGCGCGGCCATGTTGGCCTTGGCCTCGTCGGCGTCGCCGAGGACGAGGGGGCCGAGCGCGGGTCGGGAGACGCCGCCGTCCTCGGCGACGACGCCGGGGCCGAACATCGCGCGGACGGGGGAGACCGCGGCGCCGCCGGGGGCGTAGAGCTCGTGCACGACCGCGTCGCTGTCGAGCACGGGGACGCCCATCTCGGACGCGACGCGCGCGACGAACGACTTGCCCATCGCCACGGACCCGGTCAGGCCGAGGAGGATCATCGCGCGAGGCGACCCGGGCGCGGGGGAGGGGTCCGACGCGGACGCGGCGACGCGGTGCCGGTGACCGCGGGCGCGGGGGGGGGGCGAGCGCGCGCGTGCGCGGGGGAGCACGCCGAGGGCGACGCGACGCCGCTCAGCATCGGGCGCCGGGCGCGACCCGCCCGTGTGGCGGGAGGCGGCCGAGCGCGCGACGTGACGAACACGACGACGCTCTTCGCCGACGACTTGCTGATGAGATTTCGCGCCACTCAGACGAAACGTCGTCGGCGATCGTTATCCGTCTCCCCCCCCCTGCGCGTCCTCGGGCCGTCACACCGTTCGGCCCGCGGGTTTCACCGATGTCCACCCCGACGCTCGTCTCCTCGAGCGCGTCGTTTCGCGCGGCCGGCGCGCTCGCGCGCCTCCGCCGCGCCCCGTCGGCCCCGACCCGCCGCGCCTCCGTCGTCCCCCGCGCGGGCGTGAAGACGGGCAAGGCGGTGTGGGCGGATCCGGACGGCACCGCCGCGACCCCCTCCGGCGGGTTCACGCAGGACTTCTTCTTCGACCTGGGCGTCCCGGACCACCCCACGGCGTCCCCCGCGCCGGTGAGGGGCACGAAGTTCCAGGCGGGCGCGGAGGCGGTGGCGGTGACCATCGACCGCCCCCTCGGGATCGTCTTCGAGGAGAAGAGCGACGGCATCTACACGAAGATCGTCGTGGACGAGATCGTCCCGGGGAGCAACGCGGAGAAGGCGGACGTGAAGGTCGGCGACGTCCTGCGCATCACGACCGCGGTGTTCAACGTCCCGGGCGTCGTCGACGTCACCGCGTGGCTCAACCCCCCGAAGGCGAGCAACTGTAAGGCGTTCTTCGCGTGCGACGGCGAGCCGTGGGAGAAGTGCATGAACGCCATCACGTCGCACGCCGTCCCGGTGGACACGCCCAGCGGCGAGGTCGAGATCGACGAGGTCGGGCTCGTGTTGGAGCGGCCCGGGGCGTAGGGGGGAAAGGCGCGAAGGAGGAGCGAGGCGAGCGGTGTGAGTATACATCCATTCGATCGACTCGCGCGATTCATTCACGCGGGGTTCGAAGAAGACGCGCCGCGCGCGAACGCCCGTCGCGTCTCCTCGCGCGTTCGAAACGTCTCCGACGGTCCCGTCCGAGTCTCACAGGTCGAAGAGTCGCATCTCCGCCTGCGCCTCTCCCCTGTTGACGTTGTACCACGCCACGAGCCTCGCCGCGCCCAGCGCCGGGGGCAGGGGGCAGTCTATGCCGTACACCACCTCCGCCCCGCGCATCTCGCCCTTGACGCTCTTCCACGCCGCCGCGAACCGCCCCGACCCGCGCGCGGCCCCGGCCCCGGCCCCGGCTCCCGCCCCCGACCCCGACCCCGCCGCGCCCGCCGCCGCCGCCGCGCCCTTCCCCTTCCACTTCCCCTTCCCGGACGGGTCCTGCGCCCCCGGCTCGCTTCGGGCTCGCGTCGGGTCCTTGAACGCGGCCCACCCGCTCCGCGCGGCGTCGCACGCCGCCGCGGGCGAGCACCGCACCTCCGCGCGCACGCGAATCGGGCCGAGCACCTGTTGCGTCGCCGCCAGCGTCAGCGTCTCGCTCTCGACGGCGACGCGCCCGTCGAAGTTCACCGCGCGCTGGAACGCGCTCATCGGGGAGGAGGAGGCCTTCATCCCGGAGCCTCCCGCGGCGTTCTGATTTCCTCCGTTCGGCGTCCCCCTGCTGCCCCCGGGTCCGGGTCCGTCCCCGAACCCTCGCACCTGCGTCGCGCCTGCGTCGAACCGTACGTCGATGCTTGTGTAGTCGAGGACGGGTCTCTGGAAGGATCCGAGCGAGCAGTGCGCGGTGGCGCTTGCGACGTGCCTCGCCTCCGCTCGCCCCGCGACCCACTGCGATTCCGGGTCGTCAGCCAGCGGCACCCGCGCGACCGCGCCGATCGCCCCGCCGACGCACACGCACGGCCTCTGCGGCAGGGCGGCGTACCCTCCCGGGCGTCGCCCCGGGGGCGCGGGGCGTCGCTCGCCGCGCCAGAGCGTGGCTTGGTGTTCGAGCGAGACGCCGGCGCTCAGCTCGCGGCGCGGCGGCGCGCGGTCGGGGTACCCCGGGCCCCTCGACCCCGGCGCGCGCTCGAACTCGGGGAGGGTCTCGTCCAGCCACTGCCTGACGCCGACGCGGTAGTTCAACGCGCTGGGGCCGCGGCTGGCGATGTGCGCGGAGACGTGGGAGGGGCCGTCCTGGTACCCGCGCGGGGTTTGGTAGCGCTCCGCGCGGCTCAGGTCCACCTGCACGACGTGGAACGGCACCGACTTGGACTGGAGCGTGATCCGCCCCCTGAACGCTTCGTCCGCCGCGTCCGGAGCGTTGAGGGAGGAGGACCCGGCGTTGTTGTTGTTGACGGCGTTCGCGCCGCCCGGGCCCGATGACTTGACGCCCTTGGCGTTCAGGGGGGGCAGGTTCGCGGCGGCGGGGTCGGGGGCGGGGGCGCCGTTGGTGAGGCGCTGGACCCACTCGACGACGGGTCTGAGGGATCCGATCTCGCCGGCGGCTCTAAGGACGGTGTTGGGGCCGAAGCCGACGCGGACGCGGCCGCCGAGGGCGTACATGCTCGGGTCGCCGAGGACCTGGTGGGGCTTGCCCTTGCTGAACTCCTGCGTGTTCCACGCGCGCTGCGCGCGGAGGCGGAGGGTGAGGGTGTGCCACCACGACTTGCCGCCGACGTTGGCGACGACGCGATCGAGGACCAGGCCGCCGTCCTTCTCCACGTACGACGGCGTCGCGGGGATGTTCAGGAACCGCTGCATCATGTACAGCTGCTGCGACCGGGCCAGGCCCGACGGGAGGCCCAGGGAGAAGGGGGGGGGGCTGCTCTGGTGCACGCGGACGTGCCCGTCGGGCGCGGTCGCGGACTCCACCTCCTGATCCCACTGCATCGTCGCGAAGGCCGCCTTGGACGGCTCCATCGCGCGCTGCGTGAGCGGGTTCATCCCGGAAGGAGAGGGGAGCGCGCGGGGGGATGGGGAGGGGGGG
>MDSW01176527.1_pt1 | contig 25563 bp, 16 predicted proteins | sample 811171 | NCBI WGS metagenome assembly MDSW01 (sample SAMN05326641, study PRJNA326480) | marine metagenome | isolation source: seawater | place: Atlantic Ocean: North West | collected 2012 | reverse complement strand
TTTAATGTTGTTACTTCTGTTGGAATTGAAGAACATACTACAAAAAAGGAACTTCTCAAAACAACAGAACTATTAGGCAGGGAAACAAAAAGAACTAATCAACCCCTACTCTACTTATACGATGATGGAACAGTAGAGAAAAGAATAGTTATAGAATAAAAAAAGGTAAAAGTGTCAACGAATTCGTCAACTAATAATTAAAATAAAATATAACTAACTGATAATTAAGTAGATAAATATAATAAGTGTGTCCTTGGTGGGGCTACAATTATGAAAAAAACATTCTTTACAATCAGCTTGATATTATTAACTATAACTGGATTTACACAAGACAGGAAGGGTTATATAGGAATAAGTTTTGGATCTTCTTTTCCTACTGGTGATTTTGCTGCAATAGATGGTGAAGGCGCTGGTTATGCAGAAAGGGGTTTAAATATGAGTTTAGTAAATTTTTGTTATAAATTTAATGAAAATATTGGGATTGCTGCTGCCTGGCATGGGATTGTTAATCCAGTAGATGTGCAGGAAATGGTAGAAGATATGTGGGCTACTAATCCAACTCTTTCTTGGGGACTGGAAACAACTGCCTGGAGTATTGGAGGTCTTTCTGGCGGGATATTAATTTCTTCCCCTTATAATAATCTTGACTTTGATTGTAAAGCTTTGATTGGTTTTGCTCAAGCAATATCTCCACAACTTGACATTACTATATCAGATGGTTTTACTGCGATCTCTGCTAGACAAGATGCACTAGAATCTAATACAAGCCTTTCCTTTAGCTTTGGAGGTGGTGTAAGATATCATATAAGTGAAAAATGGGCATTAAATCTAAATTTAGATTATTTTACAACACAAGTAGAATTTCCTGAATTCAACATTTCCTATTCTGATGGAACATATACTACAGCTGAATCATTTGAACAAAATATAAGCGCTTTAAACTTAACAGTAGGTATTGGATATAGGCTCAAATAAAGGTTTTTAAAAAAATAATCAGGAATAGCTATATGCACATCTATTAGTTAGAGGAATAATGAGAAAATTTATATTTTTATGAGGTTTCCCTTAATATTAAATTATACTAAAAATAATATTAACTTAACAATAGACCTGTAACAATACAGTTTATTTGTATATTTATATAAACCAAAAAATAATAATGAAAAAAATAATAATGAAAAAAATAATAATGAAAAAAATAATAATATTATTGGCAATATTTTTGACTTATACTAGCTTAATTGCGCAAGAAGGAAATCCTTTAGTTAAGATATACTCAAATTTTAACTATGATCTTTCAACAGAAGACGGGAATGCATTTAAAGAGTTTAAAATTGAGCGATCATATATGGGTTATCACTACAAATTTAATGATGAATTTTCCACTAAAGTTCTTTTTGATGTAGGAATTACTAGCGGAAGTGCATACACTGCTTTTTTAAAAGTGGCTGCTTTAAAATGGAAATATAACGAAAACATGACATTTAATATTGGGATGATTGGAACCAAGAACTTTAAATTCCAAGAGAAAGTATGGGGCAAAAGATATATAGAGAAGTCAGCTCAAGATAAATATAGTTGGGCTAGTTCTGCAGACGCTGGATTTAGTTTAGATTATAAAATTGGGAAATTACTTCTTGATGCACAAATTTTAAATGGTGAAGGGTACAAAAAATCACAATCTGATAATGGGATGTTTAGAGGAGGTTTAGGGATGATATATCCAATTATGGAGAATATAATTATTCGTTTACATCAGGATTTTAATCCTAGAAATGAATATGGCGAAAATGATGATATCCAAACTATCACAACAGCATCAATTAAATATTCAAGTGGGGATTTGATTTTTGGTGCAGAACAAGGTATTATGCAAAATGCAGACAATGTATCTGAACAAGACAAGGATATAGTTTCAATATATGCATCTTATGCATTATCTGGATTTACTATGTTTGCTAGATATGATGATTTATCATCAGATGGAGATTGGAATATTGATAATGAGGGGACGTTTACTATTGTTGGGGTTGAGAAACAAATGACAAAAGGCGTAACTGTATCATTAAACATGCAAACATGGAAGGGAGCGGCTAAAAGGTCAGTAAAGGAAGAGACATTATTTCTAAATTTAGAGTATAAGTTTTAATTTAACTAATTATATATTACATAATAAAAGAGGGTGGAACCATAACCACCCTCTTTCTCATTATTAATCTAAAATAAAATTGGTTTTTAGTTTTAATTTAGTGATCTCCATGCTCTTCACAATGAATTTCATACATAGCGCCAATAGAATCTGTACTTCCTGGGCCATATACTCCAGGTGGTAGAGCACACATACCGTCAGAACAATACAAAGTATCAGATACAGTGTACTTATAACTTGAAGATTCTGCATCATCTAATTCTTGACCACAGAATTCTCCACCAGATGGGCTATTAATTTCCCACATTGTTTCAGAACCATCCGCATTTTCTAAAGCAAGATGACATTCATGACACTCTTCCCCTTCATCTTTAGAGCAAGATGTTAAAATAGCAAGATTAAAGGCTAAAAAAGCCATTAAACTTAGTTTTAAAGTTTTCATTTTTTGTTTTTTTAATTAATACTGACGCCATAAGGCGTTTCGCTTAATAAAAGCTCATCAGAGTATTTTTTAAAACACATATTTTAAATTAACATAAGAAGATCTTCCTGGATTAGGTACGCCACCAGCCACACCTCTAACTCTTGAAATATGTGGAGAATATTCTTTGTTTAAAATATTATCAATACCTACAACACAATTAAATTCAGCACTTAATTTTAATCCTATGTGTAAATTAAATATATTATACGATTGAGTTAGTTCTTCATATTCGGCAAAGTTATCTTGCTCAAATTTATAAATGTGATATAAAGATATATAATCAAATCTATATTTAGATATTTTTTCATATTCACTAAAATCAAATATTACTTTTGTTTTAATACTATTTGCTGGCGTTAAGGCTAGACCATAGCTACTATTTTTATTTATAGTTTGCAAGAAAGAATATGATTGCTCAAAATGTAAAGCATGCAATTTATGAGGATGATAATGTAAATTCATTTCAATTCCCCTCATTATAACTTCATCATATTGTATATAATTATAGACTCTATTCCCACTAATAAAAGAATCTGCAGGATTAATAGAGATAAAATTTGAGATATGTTGAATAAAAGGATTAATAACTAAACCTAAATGCTCATTAGACCACTGATATTTACAATCTAACTGATTAGCATACTCTATATCTAAATCTACATTCCCTATCTCATATCTATTTGTTCCATGATGAACACCATTTGAGAATAATTCAGAAATATGTGGCGCTCTAAAAGCACCCGAATAAGTAGCTCTAAAAATATGATCCTTGTATTTATAATAAGCACCTGAAGAGAAACTTGTACTAGTGAATTTATTGTTATAACTATTATTTAACATATTATCTTCAGAGGTTAATTTCTTATAATCGTAACGAATACCAGAATTAAACCCAATATTATTTTTTTCATAATCAAGTATAACATATGGACCAATATTTAGGGAAGATGCATCAGGGACTAACTTCTCACTCCCTTCACCATTAATATTATCTAATACACTAACAGAAGAGCCAAGATTAAAGGTTATATTTTTATGTGTATATCTAATATTAGGTCTGATTTGCGTTTGAGTTATAGTTAAATCAAATGCTGGGGATGTCCACTTCTCATACTCCATTAGATTATTTATAAAATGACCAGCATTTAAAGAAAGCTTTAAATTATCATTAATATAGCTAGATTCATAGATAAATAATTGATTATTTATAAATTGAGTAGGTCTAGTAGGCTTGAAATCATCTAACAATTTTATTGATGATGATGTAACTTCTAATAAATCAACAGTTTCAGGATCACCATGAACATGTGCAGGAATACCTGTATCTTCAGTATGAAGATGATATCTAAATATATTTTGCCATTTTTTATATCTATGCGCTATTGAAAATTTAATAGCATTTTGTTGAAACCTTGAATTAAAAAGGTAATTATTATTAGGGAGTTTATAGTCAGAAGAAATAGAATATTGACCATATAGGTTTATATAAAAATTATTTTTATTCCATTTAACTCCAAATTGGCTACTACTTAAATAACTATTAGCATTAAATTTTGTAGCAAAGAATCCTTTTAATTTCTTACTAGAAATAAATGGAACATCTTTAAAATATAATAGACCGCCAATAGATTCACCACCATATTTTAATGCACTAGAACCTTTTATTAACTCTACTTCACCTAATCCTAAATCTGTAAATCCTATACCATGATCATTTGCCCATTGTTGATTATTTATTTTTATGCCATTTAAAAATGTTACAACACGCATCCCAGATAGACCTCTAACAACTATTTTCTGAATACCTAATCCCGAAGAAACAGCATCTACCCCACTTAATTCAGTTATATTATCAATCATTGATATTGATTTTAGAAAGACATCGTTTAATGATTTTTTTTCAATGTTTGTTAGTTTACTATTTCCTAATTCACTAAAAGTTTCTGAAACACCGATCTCATCTAGGGAAATATGTAATTTTTCTAGAACTACTTTTAGCCTCCCCCCTTTTTGGTATGAAATTATCTTTGAAGCATAGCCATGTTTGTAAAAACGAATAATACTATTATTAGGGATGTCTATATTAGTAGAGAAGATCCCATCTTTATTTGTATTAAGTAGTATTTTTTGATCAGTAAGGAAGATACTGGCATTTTCAATAACAGTATTATCTGAACTATAGACAACTCCTTGTGTTTGGCAGCAAACTATTAAAAAGTTCATCATAAATAATGATGAAAAGATATATTTTTTCATAAAATATTGTGGTTAATAAATTCTTTTGAAGTACTTAAATATTGCTATATAGGCGCAATGATTATTTTAATTTAGATATAGCTTGGAGGGGATTTGTTAGAAAGATTATCAGATTTTTTATTGAAAAGTGATTCACTTAATACAAAATCTAAATCTACAATATTTTGAGTAATGTTATTTATTAATCTATCTTTTGTAGTATATTCATAAGTAGCAGAATAATAACATAAAAGACATATTTCTTTTCTTTTTTTTACATGCTGGTTATGTGTACAATCAATTTCATTAACACAAAAATATTTTAATTCATTTTGGGTACAATTTTCATGATTATGTTTATCATTTGGATCATGATTATGGAAAATTATTGAAGATGGAATAGTTATACAATAGACAAATAGAATTATTAGTACAGATAATTTTGTATATCTAAATCTATTTGTTTTCATATCGCAAAAATAAAAAAAAACGCAACCCATTTGCATTTATTTTAGAAAATTATAAACTTTTTCTAAAAATTAAATATAAAAATAAGCCAGTTAATAACGCAAATAAACCTTTTAACCATCCTAATTCAGAAGATAATATTGAAGATTCTTGTAGCCATGATAGAATTGCAAACATAATTCCAAAAGCAGAAATGAAAAGCCAGATCTCTTTTAATAACGAGCTATTCATTATTATTAATTTAGAATCAATCTTTTATTGATCACCCCATTATCAGTTTCTATATCCAGAAAGTATATTCCTTTAGCTTTATTAGTTAAATCAATTTCTTTTCTATAATGACCTTTATACCAAGATAATTCATCATTAAATATTTCTTCTCCTATTACATTAATTATACTAATCGTAATATCTTGTTTTTGAGTTGAAGTAAAATTAATATTAAAGATATCTGCACTTGGATTTGGGTATACAATTAGACGTTTTATAGAATTATTATTTTCATAAGTATTACTTACAATATTTGTGACTTCAAAAAAAGTAGTATCACTTAAACAATCATTAGCATCTTTTATAAAGCACCAATACCATCCGTTAGTAGTAGGATTTATTGTTGGTGCAATTGCGCCATTATTCCAAAAATATGAATATGGAGCTGTTCCATTTACAATACTTGTTTGTAAAAATAATCCTGATTGACTTATTTGAACAACTGGATCGCCATAGATCGTTAAATCTAATTTAACAATACTATCACACCCATTTACATTGGTATATAGTTGGGTTGCTGTATTATTAGAGGCTGTATATTTTACACCATCAATCCAAGTAAATGATTTGCAATATTTGTGTATGTCAGTACTTGAGCTTGTAGTGTCAATAATTAAGTCAAGGGTAACGATACTATCACATCCACTTGCATTAGCATATGTGAAAGTTGCGGAATTATTTGATGAAGTATAAGTAATTCCATCTACCCATATTAATGAATCACAAGCCTGTTGAACATCAATACTAGTATTTGAATTAGTAATTGTAAGATCAAGTTTTATAATACTATCACAGCCAGTTACAGCTTGTGATAAATACATTGCTGTGTTATTAGATGAGGTATATGTAACTCCATTCATCCAAGTATATGAATCGCAAGCTTGTTGAACATCAATACTAGTATCAGGACTAGATATTGTTAGATCAAGAGTGACAACACTATCACATCCCCATTGAGTAAATCCTACAAAAATCGCTGTGTCATTAGAAGAGGTATATGTAACCCCATCAATCCATGTGTATGGACCACAGGCATATTGAACATCTGTAAAAGTTGCGGAATTATTTACAGACCATAGAGTAAGCGTTTGAATACTATCACAGCCATTTGCAAGAGGAAAGACTTCTTGGTAAACTCCACTTGTGGTGTAAGTAGTACCATTTACTCCCCAAAAAAATGAATCACAAGCACTCGTAGAATAAGAATATGTTAGATCATATGTACAGGTAGAGTGCATTGTAGCTAATGGATTATAGGTACAGGACAAAGTGTCAGTACAACCATATATTTCACCAGAGTTTATAAGAATCATAGGTCTAGCAATGTCATCTACTCCATACCATCCAGATTGTGCCCCTAAACAATTTTCTTCAATATACCAAGTCCCAGTTTTTAAGCCCTCTGATTGCATACCTGATATCCCTACACCAATAGAATCAGTTGGATGTGCATACCCGCCTATAGCAACTGCATAGAGTATTCCATATTGAGGGTCAACATGAATAATAGAGTCAAAGGACATTGATATCCAATAGCCAAATTCATAACTTTGGACAGTATGATCAACTGTTTGCGATATAGGTGTAAAGGGATTAATAAGCCCAGCAGTGGTATCTACTTTATATAACACTCCATACATTTTTGCTCCAGGCACGGTAGAACTACTATCTAAATATACTGATATTGAGCTCAAACTATCAACCGTATAGAATTCGAATGGAGAAGCAATTTGTTGAACTCCACATGATTTGCCAATTGTTTCATACCCTATCAATTGGTCATAATTTTTTCCATATATAGTATCTGTAATAACAGAAGACATTAAAATTGTATCACTACTTGAAATACTATCAGATGTAGCCCAGAAATACATTGTATATATACCTATATTTGAAGCAGTAAACTGTTGATTTGTAATAAATAGATTTGTATCAGTACTATTTAAAGTAACTGGTGTAGAGCTGCTAGAGAATACTTGATTAGATAAACTATCGTATACTTCAACATGAAATTGAACTCCTGATTGATTATTCAATCCAGTATTTGCAATTACCATTTCAAAATTATATGGATTTGCAAGAGCATGTTTGATAGGCTGATAAGTATATTCATCTTCAGTTTGGGATAATAAACCATTATTACTAACGTCTATAATATCTATTGAATTGCCAGAGGATTGTTCTAGTATAATATCGTCAATCATCCAAAAAATTCCATCTCCATTAAATTCAAATTCAATTTGAACATTTGAATTACCAACCACACTATTTGGTACAATTACAGATATCACATCATTAGAGTTATTAGAGAAATTAGCAGGAATATTTGAGTGTAACTGTAGACTAGAATTATATACTCCATTAACATAGAAATTTATAAATAATTGAGATATGTAATTTGCATAAAAGCTATTCATTTTTAAGGTAACATTAGCATAAGGAGATAAATCAATAGGATCAGTCATTAACGTTCCAGAATGAGGGGCTGGATATGGACCACTACCAATATTCGGAGTGCCATTATTATCGTGATAATCAGAGTCAAAAATGATAAATCCATTTGTAAAAGTTGACGAAACTATAGGTCCTGCCATATAACCATAAAACCCTTGACATCCCGTATTAATATTTGGTGTAGTTGTTGGCCCTCTATATTCCCATGGAATATTTGAATTTATCCAAGTTGGCGGAATACCATTCGAAAAATTTTCTGACCAAAAAGTTTGAGGAAAAACAATTTGAGGTAGACAAATAAGAAATAGTAGTAATTTTTGCATATTGTTATTATTTAATATTAATTTTCTTTTCAGTTGTACCATCATTATAGATGTAAATTAATGGGATATTAGTTGATATTTTAGTGACATCTACTTCTCTTCCTAATAAATCAGTAATTCTAATAAGTTCTCTTTTTCCGCTAAAATAATAATTATCAATTCCTGAAATGGTAGAATAGGTAAAGAACTCATACTCTGCTCTTTCTGGCAATAGCGCTATAGCATCATTATTTTCTGCTCTAATATAAAATTTAATATCTTGGCTTGAATTTTGGAATGGCAATACCGCTGAATAAATCCCATCATTTGAAATTAAATCTCCATTAGTACCATCATCAAACATTTGAAAAGATTTAAATTTAGAATTATAAACACTTGTAGTAGCCATAAGCTCTACATTAAATGCTCCAGAGATATTTACAGTAACTAAATTATTTGCCACATTTAGACCATAAATATTTGGAGGGATTAATGATATTTCAGGATGCGATAACAAGAATTGTTTTCTAGCATTAACAGTACTTAAAACTCCTCCAAATCCCCAAGCAAAACTTGCCCATAAAGCACTATTTACATTACTAGAGAAATCATTCATTGAGAAAACTTTATACTGATCTAGAGTAGCGGCGTTAGTTGCTAAATTTTGTAGATTGTTAACATTATTGCTAATTATATTAGGGTCTAGAGATTCATTAATTATTGTTCTTAAATGTGTAGTATATAATTTTCTGTAAAATGGATCATTTAGTAACTTATAAAGCAGGGGTCTTTCATCATATGATGGCGTTGAACCGCCTAAAGGTGGTCCAGTAAAGTATGGATCATATTCATACACATTTGCGGGATTCCAGTAATCCCATCCCATAATAGCACCAACAAAACTATTATCTAAATCCCAAGGGATCATTTGAAATAAACCATCTTTTGTCTGATATAGATAGTAATTATGTACATAGTATGTATTATAGCAATCAAGATTGGAAATTACTTGATTTACTGCAAATGCCCAAAGTGTTCTATCAACATTTAGAACGCTATCAATATTATTGAAATCTGAATTTATAACTCGAATTAATTCAACTAATTCTTCCCACCCATAATCAGACTTCATATCATAACTATTATAGTATAGGGTAGTATCATCACCCATATAATATAAATTAGGAGGCATCGCGTTAGGAGCTCCTACTGTGTCACAAAACCGATCTATATTATCACATTTAAATAAGGGGCCTGATTTTTCATCAAAATGCTTTTCGAGAAACTGTTTATTTATAGATTCATCGTTAACATATAATCCTAAATAATTTCCCTGAACATATAACTTCACTAGGTTAGATTCTCCTGTTGGGAGATAACGCCTATACACATTACTACTTGAAATTTGTTTTACAAATGTTGGATCCATCCATGCATTTGCCAACTTTATTTTTTTGTAATCTAATAACTTCTGACCACCAATAAAATAATTCATATCAATATTGTATGGGACCTTAGGATTTGCATTGTCATTTGGCAAACAAAAGGTAGAATTTCCTTTGTATCTTACCCCAACACTATCATACACAACTCCATTTAATGTTAAACTAGCAGGAATTCTTTCATCTGGAGAATAGTACCATGAGTTAACTAAGTAAGGATGGAAATTAGGGTCGTAGAAATTTAAATAAATGCTCCTTAAAGAGTCTTCATCAAAAAGACCACCAGGGGAATCATATAAATCTTGTGGATTATAAATACTTTGACTAAAGGAATATATTGGAATAAGAATAAAAAAAACAATAGTTTTTTTCATGATTAATTTTTTTGCTAAAGTAAAAAATAGTCATTAACATACAATCATAAATAAATAGTTTAATCAATTTTTAATAATTAGGATAACAATAGCATAATATTGAGTTTTTTAAGAACTAGTATTTCATATCTTTGTCAAAACCTTTTATAATGGCAGCTAAAAGCAAATCAACATTTAGAAAAAGACAACGGGCAAAGAAATTAGATGATAGCTTAATCCGGCTTAATCGATATATATCTAAAGCGGGTATATGCAGTCGAAGAGATGCAGATAAATTTATAGAAGCTGGAGTTGTAAAAGTAAATGGAAAGGTAATTACACAGATGGGCTATAAGCTTAATATTTCCGATGAAGTGAAATTTAATGATGTTACAGTAAAATCTGAAAAGCCTAGATACTTATTGTTAAATAAGCCAAAAAATTATAGCGGAAGAATGGATTTAAGATCTAATAAAAGATCAATTAGAGAATTAATTCACGGCGCTTGTAAAGAAGTTATTCTACCTATTGGAAGATTAGGGAAAAACGACACAGGATTATTATTATTTACAAATGATACTGAATTAGCTAAAAAGTTAACTAATCCTCAAAGAAGAATAAAAGAAATTTATCAATTGAGTTTAGATAAAAAACTAAAATCGGATGATTTTAAAAAAATACAAGATGGCGTTTCAATATATGGGAAACAACTTATCGTTAATTCCGTATCCTATATAACAGGAAAAGAAAAAAATGAGATAGGTATAGACATATCCTTAGGAGGAATAAAAACAATAAAGTTTGTTTTTGAAAAAATGGGGTATCGATTATCAAGAATTGATAGAGTGTACTTTGCTGGATTAAGCAAAAAAGATCTTCCGAGGAAGAGGTATAGGTTTCTTTCTACTAGTGAAATTAATATTTTAAAAAGGCTGTAAAATATATATGACTTTTTTCAAATTTTCGTTATCCGTATTATCATATGAAAATAGTTACTAAAATAATAAACACTTTTTTTATTAGTATAATCCTTACAATATTCCTAGGTATTGGAATTACGTATATTTATGGAGAAAGGATTGAACAAGAGTTGCTTAAGAAAATTCGTGAAAAATCTCTAGCTGAAATACAGGTGAAGGATGTTAACTTGTCATTTTTTAAAAATTTCCCATACGCTTCAATAAAATTAAACGATGTCCTCATAATTGAAAAGGAAGAAAGATATCCTGATACATTATTATATGCTAAAGAAGGTAATTTCCAGTTTAATATTTTTCAACTATTTAACGAACAACAGGAGATCAATAAGATAGTTTTTTATAAAAGCAACTTAAATATAAAATATGATGAAAATGATAATACTAATTTTAAAATAATTAAAGGTGTTGAGAACAAAGAAAAAAGGTTAGGAATAAATCAAATACTCTTTCTAGATAGTAAAATAACTTATTTACATAAAAGGAAAGAAACGAGTATTGAAAGTATAGCTCACAATTTACTTTTAGATATTCAAAAAGATGAGAAAACTAGAGCCACAATATTAGGAGATATATTGATTAATAAATTATTAGTGGGTAAAACAGATTATATTAATAATAAAGAATGTGTAATAGATGCTACTATTTCTGTTTTGGATAATAATATCAATATTGATAATTCTACTTTTTATATTGAGGATGTTGAATGTATAATTTCTGGAGATATAAAAGGGAATAATGTTAATTTAGATATAGAAGCACAAGAGCAGAAAATAAAAAGTGTTTTCACGCATATGCCAGAAAGTTATAAAAGCACGTTTAAATCATTTAAAGCTGATGGATATTTAAGTTGTAATGGGAAAATAATTGGCGAAGTAAGTAAAAATAGTAATCCAGATTTTGAAATGGACGTAACTATAAACGATGGTGTATTTACTTTAGAAGAAAGTTCTTTTAAATTATCAGGCATTAGTATGAAGGCTTATATTGATAATGGGAAAGATAATAACTTTGAAAGTGCTATTATTAAGGTAGATGATTACATATCTACAACAGATAAAAGTTATTTTAACGGCTCTTTTCAGATTAAAAATTTAAATAAGTATTATATTAGCACAGATATCAACTCCAAAATTGATTTGAGAGAAATAAACACTTTTTTTGAGAGCACTCCATTTATTAATATGAAAGGGATTTTATCTAGTAACACAAAATATAGCGGAATATTATCATTCTCTGAAAACATGAGAAAACATTTTTTAGATGCAATCCATCAATCTTCTATATCAATAAAAGATATGGAATTCCAATATATGGAATCTCCACTTGTTTTTGGAATTCAAAATTTAGCTGGAAATATAAATAACAACAAAATATCTGTAGAAAATTCTAGTATTACAATATCAGATAGTGATTTTAAATATCAGGGAGATATAACAAACCTTATATCTTATTTATTAAATGAATCAGAAAAAATTGTGTTAAATGGTAATCTGGAATCAATTTATATAAGATTTGATGAATTAATGCAGATTAAAAAAATTAATTCAAGTAAAACAAAATCAACTACTACATTACCTGATTGGGTGGAATTATACTTCAGCACACAAATTAAACAGTTTAGTTATCAATATTTTATTGCCGAAGACTTAGACTTAAAATTAAGTTATAGTGACTATACTCTTGAAGCAAAAGAGCTAGAAATGAACACTTTAAATGGAGGCATAACAGGAGAAGCTAAATTTTTTGAGTATCCTAATAATTATTTAAAACTTATTACGTCTGCACATCTTGAAAAAATTAATATTAGAGATTTATTTACAGCATTTCAGAATTTTGGACAAGAATTCATAAAAGATAAGCATATAAAAGGAGTTGGTACAGCTGATATACAATTAAAATCTAGTTGGAATCCTGGATTTGATTTTGATCCTAATAAATTAGAATTAAATTCTCACTTAATAATAGAGAAAGGAGAGTTAGTAGATTTCTCCCCATTACTAAAATTATCATCATATGTAAGTGTAGAGGAGTTAAGCAATGTAAAATTTTCAACACTTGAGAACACTATTAAGATAAGTAAAAATAATATAAATATACCAGCAATGGAAATAGAGTCTTCTGCTCTTTCTGTTTTTGTCTCAGGGACACACAATTTTGATAATGAAATTGATTATAGAATTAGGCTTCTTCTTTCAGATTTGCTTTCAAGAAAGTCAAGAGAGAAAAATAAAAGTTTTGATAATGAATTTGGAGCATTAATTGATGATGATTTAGGTAGAACAACTTTATATTTGCGAATGGATGGTACATCTGTGGATCCTAATATATATTTTGATAAAATTAGGATAAAAGAGAAAATAAAAAAGGAAGTAAAAAAAGAGAAAGAAGAGATTAAAAAAATCATTAGAGAAGATATTTTAAAACAAAAAGATACAAGCACTGTGAAATTAGATAAAAATGAAGAAGACATACTGTTAGAGTGGAAAGATGAGTAAAATAAAAGATATATATACACGAAAAAGAACTTGGAAATTTTGGCTGTTAATTTTTGCTATAGTTATTGGTATTTCTTCGCTTTTTGTTACCAATTCTTTAGTCAAAGCTTTGGCGTATGAAGAAAAAAAGAAAATAGAAATTTGGGCTTATGCTACTAATCAAATGGTAAATATATCTGATGATGGGAATTTTTCATTAGCAATTAAAGTAATGGAATCTAATGAAAATATTCCAATAATATTAGCAGATCAGAATGACAGTATACTTAATTATAGAAATATACATCCAATTAAAGAAATAACAGGAGAATATCTAAAAAAACAGTTAGCAATAATGAAGGAGCAGAATGAGCCAATTGAGATACAGGTTTTTGATGATTATAAACAGCTGTTATATTATAAAGATTCTATTTTACTTACAAGACTAAGGTATTACCCTATGTTTCAACTAGCATTAATTACACTATTTATGTTTATTGCATATTTAGCATTTAGTTCTGCAAGAAAGGCAGAGCAAAATCAGGTATGGGCTGGTATGGCAAAAGAAACAGCCCATCAATTAGGCACACCATTATCTTCTTTAATGGCTTGGGTTGAACTATTAAAATCAAAAAACGAGACAAAGGATATAGTATTAGAGATGGAAAAAGATGTTAATAGACTTGAAACTATAACAGATCGATTTTCTAAAATTGGTTCGCAACCAACTTTAGAATCCAAAAATATTGTTAAGGTAATTGAAGAATCGACATATTATCTAAAATCACGATTTCCAGAGAAGGTGTCAATTAAAATAAATGCAAGTAAAAAAACAATTCTTGTTCCTGTATCTATAGTTTTATTTAATTGGGTAATTGAAAATATTTGTAAAAATGCTGTAGATGCGATGAGAGGAGAAGGGTTGATTAGTATAGATATTCAAGAGTTTGAGAAAAGTGTTAAGATTCAATTTCAAGATACCGGAAGGGGGATTGAGCCAGATTTAATTAGTTCTATATTTAAGCCCGGGGTAACTTCAAAGAAGAGAGGATGGGGGTTAGGTCTTTCCCTTTCAAAAAGAATAATAGAAGAGTATCATAAGGGAAAAATCTTTGTAAAAAGCACAATAGAAGGCAAAGGGGCAACATTTTCGATTATATTAGGGAAACACTTATAAACTACAAGTTTCAAGATTGTTTTTCTGAAGATAATTCTGATGATACTCTTCAGCTCTATAGAATTTTTCTGCAACTAGTAATTGAGTGACAACTGGAATTTTTAATTTTAACTGTAAGTTATTTAATGATTTTTCCGCAGTGCATTTTTGAGATTTAGATGTATAAAAGACTACAGAGCGATACTGTGTTCCTTCATCACCTCTTTGCTTATTCAATGTTGTTGGATTATGATTATCCCAAAATATTTGCAGCAACTCATCAAAAGAAATTTTTTCAGGATTAAAATATAAGTTTACGACTTCAGCATGATTAGTATCTCCTTTACAAACATCTTCATATGTTGGATTACCAGAATTCCCTCCAGAGTAGCCAACAGAAGACAAATATATACCAGGAATATTTTTAAAGACCTTTTCCATATACCAAAAACACCCTCCACCAAACATTACTTGTTCTAAATTTACATATGGGATAAATTTAATGCTTAATGAATTAACACAATGACGCGTGTCTTTTCGAGTAATTTTTTCACCGTTGAACACATGCCCCAAATGCCCATTACATTTGGCACAACAAATCTCAGTTCTTATTCTACCATTACTTAAATCTTCTGATCTAACTATTGCATCAAATATTTCATCATCAAAAGAGGGCCATCCACAACCAGAATCAAATTTTGTATTTGATTCATATAATGGGGATTCACAAGCTCTACATATAAAAATACCAGCTTCATATAAGTCATTGTATTCTCCGCTAAATGGAGCTTCTGTTCCTTTCTCAACTAATATTTTTCTTTCTTCATTTGTAAGATTTGAAAAATATTTTTTATTCATAATTAAATATATATAATAGATACAAAAATAAAAAAAGTAACTAATTTAATGTTATCTCTAATAACATCCTTTTTATATTAGCCAATATTTTAAAACAATTTAATTGGCAGGAATTTATATTCATATTCCATATTGCAAAAAAGCATGTATATATTGCAATTTTCATTTTAGGACATCACAGAATGATCAAAAGGAGATGTTAAAATGTATTGAACTAGAATTACAATCAAGAAGAGATTATTTAAAAAATAAGATTATTTCTACCATATACTTTGGTGGAGGGACCCCGTCTTTATTAAACAAAGACGAAATCAAGTCTATTTTAGAAATAGTTAATAAGAATTTCAAATTGAATAAAAATATTGAAATTACCCTAGAATGTAATCCTGATGATTTAAGTCAAAACAAGCTAATTGAATTTAAGGAAGTAGGGATAAATCGCTTGAGCATTGGGGTTCAATCTTTCAATGACAACCATTTAAGTTTTATGAACAGATCACATAGTTGCAAAGAATCAATAGAGGGAATTAAAATTGCAAAAAAAGTGGGCTTTAAAAATATAACTATAGATTTGATATACGGCATCCCAAACCAAACCTTATCAGAATGGAAAAAAGATTTAGAAAAAATGGTTGCATTAGATATACTACATTTTTCATCGTACGCATTAACAGTTGAAGATAATACTAGATTAAATTTCTTGGTTAAGAATAAAAAAGTAAAACCTTTAATTGACAGTAAAGTTAATGAGCAATTTATGTTATTAGTTGATATAGCAAATCATTACGGATTTATTCAATATGAGATTTCAAATTTTGCTAGGAATGAATATTTTTCTAAACATAACACTGCATATTGGGAAAACAAACACTATATAGGAGTTGGTCCTTCTGCTCATTCATACAATGGTTATAGTAGGAGGTGGAACATATCTTCTAATAAAAAATATATAAAAGGGATTATAACTAATGATGATTATTATAAAGATGAAACCCTTACAATAAAACAACAATACAATGAATATATTTTGACATCATTAAGAACTATATGGGGAGTATGTTTTAAAAGTATTAAAAATAGATTCCCTGAAGAAATGCACACTCATTTTAAAAAAGAGGTTGAGAAATGGATAATAAGAAAATTAATAAAAAAAACTGGGTCTATTTATACTCTAACAAGTTCGGGAAAGCTTTTAGCAGATTCAATTAGCTCTGACTTATTTCTTTTAGAGTAGGCTCTTTAAGTATATTTTGAAAATACAACTCATAACTATTAACTATTAACTCCCATTTATAGACAGTATCAATTTTTGTTAAGTTATTTGTAATAAATTCTTTTTTATGATCTAATAAACTTTTGTTTTGTAAAAGGCTAACTAATTCATCTATGTTCGTAAAATAGAATGCATTATTCTCAACAACAGATTCATTAAAATTATTTTTATGTGACAAGATAAAAGCTTTAGCAGCCATTGCTTCTAAAAGTGCTGGATTTGTACCCCCAACAGAATGGCCGTGTAAATAACATTTACTATAATATCTTAAATTATCTAAAATATCTTTATTAAAAATACCGCCCATAAAAACAACATTTCGACTCTTATATTTTGTTTTTAAAAACCCTCCATATGACGTTAAATGATTACCAACAATTATATAAGGGATTTTTATTCCACTTTTAATATATGCATTTATCATCATCTCTAAATTATTCTCTGGTTCCAATCTTGCAATAGTAAGCAGATATTTTTCTTGAAATAAGCCATGGAGTTTTAGAAAATCAGGCTTTGGAGGCTTAACTTTATTTGCTCCATAAGAAATCATTTTTGAAGATCGGTTATATTTTTTTAAAAGATATTCTTTAATTCCATCATTATCTGCAATTAAGTAATCCGAGTGTTTTATCCCGTATTTTTCCAAAGCTTTTATTATTCTTACTATAATTTTACTCCATTTTGTTCTTTTCCACTCAATTCCATCAACATTTGTAACAACTAACTTATCTTTATGATTACAAAAGATAAGTGATAAAGATGCGGTAATCAATCCTAATTCTAGAATAATATCAAAATCTTTCTTTATAGCATCCTTAAGACAGATATAATCATATATAAAATTAGAGATAGAGTTTCCAAATATTTTTTTAGGATTAATTTTTCTTATTAACTCCACGCCTTTATAGTCTGTTTCTTTATAGGAATGAAAATTAGGAGTGTAAACACTTACATCATGCCCTTTTTTTACCAAACCAACTGACAAAAACTCTGCGCATTGCTCAAACCCACCATAATTATTTGGGATACCTCTAGTGCCTAGGATTGCAATTTTCATTTCTTTATAAGTAACATAATTTTGCTAAAATAAATAAAAAAAAGAAGCAAAAAAAAAAGCTTTAAAATCAGATTAGCTTTAATTTTAAATTCAACTTTAAAATTGCATTAAAATATTCTAAAACCTAATGTAAGCCAATATTTAATTTATTTGTATCTTGCAGAACTTTAATGGAGTAATAAATAATGCTTATGAAAAGAAATATTACAATAATCTTTCTGGGAATATTAATTGGATTCTTGGGATCAAAAAGTGTTAATGCACAGTGTAGCGCTTCAATCTCTTTAACAGATACTATTAAATGCTTTGGTGATTATGCAACTATAGAGGTGGTTACAGTTGGTGGCCCTGGTTGGTATGGATATCAGCTTGAGTATGAAATATTTGGAAATTGGTACCAGTTAAGCACACAAACAACATATGATACAGCTACATTTACTACTTTACCAGCAAATAATTACAGGGTTATAATAAACGATACATTAGGCTTGTGTACAACCCAAGCTTATATTAATATAACTCAACCACCAAATATCGTGCCTACATTTACAATTGCTAATCCAAGCCTATGTTTTGGTGATAGTTCTGCTGTTTTAAATTTAAATGTTTTTGGAGGGATATCTCCTTATACTGCAATATTGAATAATGGACAAAGTACACCAATTATAGCTAATACTATTAATTATTTTAATTTACTATCTGGCACCTATCAGGTTGTAGTTACAGACGCTAATGGCTGTGTAAAAACTAGAAATAAAACAATAATATCACCAGCTGCAATTGTCCCAAACTCTGTTATATCATCTAATTATAATGGTCAAGATATTAGCTGTTATGGGGGGAGTGATGGAGCAATTCTTGCTCAAGTTAGCTCAGGGGGAACTGCTCCGTTTCAATTTTCTGTAAATGGAGGTGCTTTCTCATCTAACCCTTATTTTCAAGGACTATCATCGGGTCAACACATAATAACTTATAGAGACACTAATGGGTGCGAAAACGCTGATACACTTTACTTGCTAGATCCTCAGGATTTAAGAGGGAGTATTTCTGTTACATCTGCAATTTCTTGTAATAGTATATGTGATGGGCAAATTGCTTTCACGGTAGACCCTAATTTTCCTGGAACACAAAATTATCAATATTCATTAGGTTCAGGTTTTTATCAAACATCTCCAATTTTTGGAGGTCTTTGTGGTGATTTAGACTACTATATTACTGTTAAAGATATTAATGGATGTACTTTCACAGATTCATTGTTCCTCAACCAACCAGACTCATTAAATATATTCGTAAGTGTATTAAGTAATTATAATAATTGGGGAGTTAGTTGTTTTGGCGAGAATGATGGTATTATTTCTGTTGATTCTGTAATTGGTGGTACACCAACATATTATTATGCAATAGATGGCGGAAACTATGGGACTTCTAGTTTTTTTACTGGCTTAACTGGTGGAGCCCATTCAATTACAGTTGCAGATGCCAGTGGTTGTACACAGTCTGTAAATATTACTATTACTGAACCAAATCCTTATGGGATTTCATTAACCAAGAATATAAGTTATAATGGCTATGATGTTGCTTGTAATGGAGATTGTAATGGGAGTATTAATGTTACTTCAAATGGTGGAGTCCCATCCTATTTATATTCTCTTAATGGAGGAGCATCTCAAGCATCTTCAAATTTTAATGGACAATGCGCTAACAATATGCTTGTTGTTAGTGCAATAGATGCAAATGGCTGCGAAGCTGTAGATAGCATTATGCTCATAGAACCACCTATTTTAACAATACAGATGGATTCTGTAATGGAAAATTGCGGTGCAGGAGATGGACAGGCAATTGCTAGCGCATCAGGAGGAGTGTCACCATATTTTTATTTATGGAATGATGGTCAAACTACACCTACAGCTGTTAATCTTGTTTCAGGTTCATATACAGTTATTGTAACTGATACTAATGGGTGTTCTGCTACAAAAAATGTTTTCGTTATGGGAACAGACATGATACTTTTAAGCTCTACAACACCTGTTAGTTGTAATGGAGGAAGTGACGGTACTGGATCTGTTACTGTTACAGGGTCATATGCTATGCCACTTACATATCAATGGAATGATCCTAATTTTCAAAGTAGCGCTACGGCAACTGGATTATCTTCTGGAAACTATATAGTAACTGTTACAGATGGTAATGGATGTTCAATAAATGATACGCTAAATATATCTGAACCTAATGTTGTTAATATAGAATTAGACTCTATTAACTCATTGTACTCAGTTCCTTGTTTTGGGGACTCTCTTGGTGTTGCTTCAGTTTCTGCAACTGGTGGAAGCGGTCCTGGAACTTTTTGGTTTTATATTGACGCAGCAAATCCACAGAATGACTCTTCTTTTTATGGCCTTCCTTCAGGAAATTATATAATTTTTGTGAATGATGTCAATGGTTGTAAGGATAGTATTCCTGTCCAAATATCTGAGCCAGATGAGATAGTGTTTTCGCTTTCTTCAAATGATGTTCTTTGTAATGGCGGTAGCTCTGGTAACGCTGAAGTAGCTTCAATTTCTGGAGGTACACCAAATTATTCATACTTATGGAATACAGGAGCAACAACTGATAGTATTGGAGGGCTGACTATAGGGACTTATTGGCTAACTGTTACAGATACAAATGGCTGTACAATTTATCCGCCAGATACAGTTATTATAAATGAACCTAGTCAATTAATCACTTCTACTTCATCTACTCCTGCTATATGTGGGGGGACTTTAGCAAATGGAACTGCAGCGGTAAATGTATCGGGAGGAGTTACAAGTTATTCATACTTATGGAATACAGGAGCTATCACTTCTAATATTGGATTATTAGTTTCTGGATCATATACAGTTATTGTAACTGATAGCAATGGATGTATTGCTAACGATACAGTATTTGTGCAACAAGACCCTGAACCAAGCCTAAATGTTTCAGTGCAAAATGTAAGTTGTTTTGGGGCAAATGATGGGATTATTACTCCAACAGCAACAGGAGGAACAAATCCATATCAATTTAGTATTAATGGAGGTAATACATGGCAAAATCCAGGTATACAATATGGACCTTCAGGGCAAGCGGCATACTTTGTGACAGTTAGGGATTCTAATGGATGTGTTGTAAGTGATTCAGTGTTTGTTTTAGAGCCTAGTATTCTTTCTATTGATTCCTTTACAATAAATGAAGTAAGTTGTTATGGAGGATCAGATGGAGAGATAACGGTAAATCATTCAGGTGGTACACAGGGAGGGTTTTCATATAGTTGGTCTAATTTTCAAACATCACAAACGGCTACTGGTTTGAGTATTGGTAACTTTTCTGTTATAGTAACAGATTTAAATGGCTGCACTGATACTTCAAGTATTATTTCAATGACTCAACCCGACAGTTTATATATACAATCAATAACTTCAACAGATGTGCTTTGTAATGGGGGGAATGATGGAGCAGCAGTTGTTAATGCACAAGGAGGTGTTCTTCCGTATTCTTATATGTGGAGTAATGGATCTATTAATCAGAATATTAGCGTGTCAGCTGGAAATTATTTGGTTGATGTAACAGATTTTAATGGCTGTATAGTAATTGATAGTATTACTGTTAACGAGCCAGCATTAATAGTAACAGATTCCTTTGTTATGGATTCAGTTTTATGTTATGGATTTAGTGATGGAGGAGCTACAGTATATATATCAGGAGGAATTACACCATATAATTACCAATGGGATAATGGAGATAATACTATTTTTGCTGATAGTTTGAATGCTGGATATCATACTGTTTCTATTACTGATTTTAATAATTGTTTGCACGTTGATTCAGTGCTGATTTTACAACCTGCCACTTATGTTTCTATAGACTCATTAATTGTAGCTCAAAACACTTGTAAAGATGCAAGTAATGGATCTATTGTTGTGTTAGCAACTGGAGGAATGCCGCCATATACATATTCTAAAGATGGTGGAAATAATTATCAGTCAGCTATTGGGTTTATTGGACTCGCTGAGAATAATTATAATATAGTAGTTAAAGATGATAAAGGATGTACGGCTTCAATTATACAAACAATAACTGAGCCAGATTCCTTGCTTATTGATTCCATAGACTTTAATCATGTAAGTTGTAATGGTTATAGTAATGGATATATTCAAAGTATTTCTGTATCAGGAGGGACACAACCTTATATGTATTCAGTAAATGGTTATGGCCCACATCCTTCATTGGCTTATTTTAATGGTTATGGCCCAGGCAATTATACGGTTGAGGTTTTTGACAATAATAATTGTGTTGTTGCAGATTTAATTATCATCGAACAACCCCCAGTATTAAATTCTAGTATTATTACTTCAAATTATAATGGATATGAAATAAGATGTAATGGAGATAGTAGTGGTTGGATTTCTGTTAATGTAAATGGAGGGGTATCTCCTTACATGAAAACATGGATTGATACACAGGGTGATTCTATACAATCTGGATTTAACATATTATTAGATAGTTTAAATGCAGGCCTATACACTTTAATTGTTGCAGATGCTAATGGGTGCGTTAATTCTCAATTTATTACGCTTAATGAGCCGTCACAACTTATGCATAATACAGTTATAACTCATGTAAGTTGTGATGGATGGAGTAATGGTAATATTACCGATTCCATTTATGGAGGGGTTCCTGGTTATACATATCTATGGAATACTGGTGATACAACATATGCCATAACAGATCTTCCTATAGGGACCTATTCTATTAATGTGACAGATGCAAATAATTGTAAATCTTTAACTTCTGCAATTGTAAATGATAACGATAAGCTATCTGCTTCAATAGCAAACATACAAGATGTAATATGTTTTGGTTATTGTGATGGGATTATTGAGGTAAATATTTCTGGCGGGATGCCTTTCTTTGATTCTAACGGTAACCCTACGTATCAGAATATTTGGAATGACCCTCTCTCGCAAATCACATCTACTGCGATAGGCTTGTGTTCTGATGATAACACATTACAGCGTAACTATATTGATTCTATAACTGATGCAATAGGCTGTCAAGTAGTTGTCAACGGTAATGTTAGTCAACCATTAGAAGTTGAAGTTACTGCTACAATATCAAATGAGATATCTTGTTATGCTGGAAATGACGGTTCTATCCAAGCAAATACAGTTGGAGGATCTCCTGCATACACTTATCTATGGAACAATCAACAGACTGGAAATACAATTAATAATTTAGTTACAGGAAGTTATATAGTTGTATCAACAGATGATAATGGATGTATGGATACTACTGAAATATATTTAGACGAGCCTAGTGATTTAGAGCTCAGTGTTTCATCATTTAATATAAATTGTTATGGTGATAATGATGGTTCTATAACAGCATCTCCTAGTGGCGGTACGCCTATATCTCCTTCAGGTACATATACTTATTTATGGAGTGATGGTCAAATTACTCAAACAGCTAATTCACTTTCTCCGGGGATTTACGACGTCACAGTTACTGATGGAAATGGTTGCGTTATAAGTTCTAGTAATATTTTAGTTAGCCAACCATTAAGTGAGCTTATTGTCACTGTAGATTCAACAGATGAAACATGTGTAATGGATGATGGTACTGCTATAGCAAATGTTTTTGGTGGGACATTACCATATAGTAGTTATAATTGGAGTCCAGGATCACAATCTACACAGATTGCAACTGGCCTATCTCCTGGGAACTATAGTGTTACAGTAATTGATGCAAACGGATGTGTCTCAAATGCCAACACACATATCAATGCATTTGATGCAATTTTTATGCCAGATTTTTCTGATTATTTTGCTGATACAATTTGTCTTGGAGATAATATTACAATCAGCACTTTAAATAATCCAAACTTTACATATACCTGGAATACAGGAGATCTTACTTCTACTATAACAGTTAAACCTACTTCGCCAAGAACAGATTATGTTTTAACAGTGGTTGATGTTGTAAATTGCCCTAACAGTTCTTTTGACGTTACTGCAAGTATTTGGACAAATCAACTTCCAATTATTCCAATTGCAACACCAAATCCAATTAAAGTTGGGGATGAAGTAGAAATACGTGCAGCATCATCTAATAATTACCCTACTTATTTATGGGTTGATGAAAAAGGAGAGTATGTAGCTAATTCTAAAGTTACTTATGTTTATCCTGATGTTAGTACTACTTATTATATAATGGTAGAGGACGCTCAAGGATGTCAAGGGTATGATTCTGTAAGAGTTGTCGTAGGAGTAATAGTGTATGATGGAATTTCTCCAAATGGAGATGGATATAATGATTTCTGGGAAATAGAAGATATTGACAGGTATCCTGATGCTGAGATAGAAGTTTATAATAGATGGGGAGTAATTTTATTTAGCGCTAAAGGAAATACATATAATAATAATAAATGGGATGGTACGCAAAATGGAGAATTACTTCCTGTAGGGACATATTATTATATAATTAACTTAAATAATGACTCTGAATTACAAAGTGGAGCTATAACTATTATTAGGTAAAAATGAATATTATGAAGAAAACAATTATTCTTATTTTGATAATTTCTAATGCATTTTTAGCTGCAGCACAACAATTGCCGCAGTTTACACAGTATATGATAAATGATTATGTATTTAATCCAGCTATTGCTGGTATAGAAAATAATTATCAAATGAAAACAAATATAAGAAATCAGTGGGTAGGAATTGCTGATGCACCTAGAACAACAGTGTTAAGTATATATGGGAAACATCGAGAAAGTAATGTTGGTTTAGGGGGTGTTGTTTTTAGTGATCAGGTAGGGCCAACAAGCAGAACAGGACTTTCATTGTCATATTCATACCATTTCTCATTAACTGATAAGATGAATTTATCATTGGGTTTATCTGGAGGATTTACACAAATAAAAATTGACCCTGGACATCTACATTTTAAACAATTTGAACCGCAAGCACAAAATGGCATATTAAGCTCTTCTGTACCAGATGCAACTTTTGCCTTTTATTTATATACCAAATCTTGGTATTTTGGAGCATCAATTCCTCAACTACTTAATAGTAATTTAGGGTTTTTTGATGATGAATATTTAGAGACATATAATCTAAATCCTGACGGAAGTTTAGATCGTCATTATTTTGTAATGACTGGCTATAAATGGAATGTAAATTACGATTATATAATAGAACCAACTATAATGTTAAAATCTGTTACCCCTGCTAAACCAGTAATAGATATAGGAGCCAAAATAACTTATCAAAATAAATTATGGTTAGGGACTAATTATAGGACAAGTGGTGATATAGGTGTATTATTAGGATATTCAATTGGTAATAGATATTTAATAGGATATTCATATGATATGATTTCGTCTAATCTTGGAGACTATACTTCTGGTTCACATGAGTTTGTATTAGGCATAAAATTTGCTCCTGTTTCAGAAGAACAGATTACAAAATAAATAGCTCATTAATTAATATAAAAGTAAAAACCCCTGCTCCCAGGGGTTTTTATTTGTTGTACTGTTTAGTTTAGGAAAGAAATAGTACAACCCAAAACAAGTATTACGACTTGGGT
>MDSW01091059.1_pt1 | contig 25565 bp, 17 predicted proteins | sample 811171 | NCBI WGS metagenome assembly MDSW01 (sample SAMN05326641, study PRJNA326480) | marine metagenome | isolation source: seawater | place: Atlantic Ocean: North West | collected 2012 | reverse complement strand
GGTGGTGGCCTGTGGCAATGTGCACTGTCATGTTCCCCAGCGCCAGCCGCTACAGGATATTGTCACCGCCATTCGCCTCAACACCCATGTCCAGAGCGCCGGGTTTCAATTGCACGCCAATCGCGAAACCAGTCTGCGGCCGGTGCCGGAGCTGGCGCAATATTTTCCCGCCGAGGCCCTGCGCCAGACCCAGGTCATCAGCCAGCGCTGTACTTTTTCCCTCACCGAGTTACGTTACGAATACCCCCGGGAGGTAGTGCCCCCCGGCCACAGCGCCCAGTCCTGGTTGCGCCAGCTGGTGGCCGCCGGCGCCCAACAACGCTGGCCCGCTGGCGTGCCTGAGAAAGTACAGCAACAACTGGACAAGGAACTGACGCTGATCCATGAGCTGGCCTACGAATATTATTTTCTCACCGTGTATGACATCGTCCAGTTTGCCCGCAGCCAGCGGATTTTGTGTCAGGGCCGGGGTTCCGCCGCCAACTCCGCGGTCTGCTTTTGCTTGTTTATCACCGAGGTGGATCCCGCCCGCAGCAACCTGCTGTTCGAACGTTTTATTTCCAAGGAGAGAAATGAACCGCCGGACATCGACGTGGATTTCGAGCACGAACGGCGGGAGGAAGGGATCCAGTTTATCTATCGGAAGTACAGTCGCCAGCGGGCCGCCCTCACCGCCACCCTGATCACCTACCGCATCAAGAGTGCCATTCGTGATGTGGGCAAGGCCATGGGTTTTGATCGCACCCTGGTGGACCAACTGGCCAAGTCCATCGCCTGGTGGGACAAGCAGGAGCAACTGCCCCAGCGGCTGCAGGAACTGGGCATTGATGTCAGCAACCCCCGCATTCAACAGTTCAAATCCCTGGTGGATACGCTGCTGGGGTTTCCCCGCCATTTGTCACAGCACGTGGGCGGTTTCATTATTGCCGCCGGCCCGCTGGATCAACTGGTGCCCATCGAGAACGCCGCCATGGCGGAGCGCACGGTGGTGCAATGGGACAAAAACGATATCGAAGCCCTGGGCCTGATGAAGGTGGATGTGCTGGCCCTGGGCATGCTGAGCGCCATTCGCAAATGTTTCGATCTGCTGGCGCCACTGCGGGGACAACGCTGGACTCTGGCCACCCTGCCCGCCGAGGATCCCGCCACCTATCACATGCTGCAACAGGGGGACAGCATCGGCGTGTTCCAGGTGGAATCCCGGGCCCAGATGGCCATGCTGCCCCGGCTCAAACCCGCCTGCTTCTACGATTTGGTGATTGAGGTGGCCATCGTCCGCCCCGGGCCCATTCAGGGGGACATGGTACACCCCTATCTGCGCCGGCGCCGGCAACTGGAGCCAGTGAACTATGCCAGCCCGGAAGTGGAACAGGTGCTGAAGCGCACCCTGGGGGTACCGATTTTTCAGGAGCAGGTGATTGAACTGGCCATGGTGGCCGCCGGTTTCAGCGCCGGTGAAGCGGATCAACTGCGGCGGGCCATGGCCGCCTGGAAACGCAAAGGCCAGTTGCGCCAGTATGAAGAAAAGCTGGCCCGGGGGCTGTTGGAGCGGGGCTATGAGCAGAGCTTTGCACGGCGCATCATCTCCCAGATCCGGGGCTTTGGCGAATACGGGTTTCCCGAATCCCACGCCGCCAGTTTTGCCCTGCTGGTGTACGCCTCCGCCTGGCTGAAATGTCATGAGCCGGCCGCCTTCTGCTGCGCCCTGCTGAACAGTCAGCCCATGGGGTTCTATTCCCCCTCCCAGTTGATTCAGGATGTGAAACGCCATGGGGTGGCAGTGCGTCCGGTGGATGTGCAACACAGCCAGTGGGATCACGGCCTGGAACCCGGGGCAGTACAGCCCCCCGGCCAGCCCGCCATCCGCCTGGGAATGCGGCTGGTGAAAAACCTGTCCCGGGCTGGGGCCGAGGCCCTGGTGCGGGCCCGGCAGCAGGCGACATTTGCCAATATGGGCGACCTGCAACGCCGCGGCCAGCTCAGCAAACGGGATATGGATGCCCTGGCCCATGCCAATGCCTTTGCCTCCCTCAGCCCGCACCGGTTTCAGGCCCGCTGGGAGGCTCAGGGCCTGCAACGGGAATCCCCGCTGTTGCAACAGGCCCATCAGGCGGAACCCCGGGTCACCCTGGCGCCCCCCTCCGAGGCGGACAACCTGCAGGAGGATTATCACAGCCTGGGGTTGACCCTGGGGCGACATCCCATGGCATTGCTACGGGACCACCCGGCATTGCAGGGCTATAAACGGCATCAGGATCTCTATGCATTGGGGCACCGGCGGTTTGTCCGTATCGCCGGCCTGGTAACCGGACGTCAGCGACCCGGCACCGCCACCGGCGTGGTGTTCATCACCCTGGAAGACGAAACCGGCAACAGCAATATCGTGGTCTGGCGGGATCAGGTGGAGCGATTTCGGGCGGCGGTGGTGCATGGCCGCCTGCTGAAGATCAAAGGGGTGGTGGAACGGGAAGGCGACGTGATCCATGTGATTGCCGGCCAGATCGAAGACGGCAGTGAATTACTGGGAGAGATGGCCACCCGGTCCCGGGATTTTCATTAATGCCGCAACGGCAAGCGCCACAACGGTGTGTACTGAGCACCCTGCTCCGTGAGCCGGCTCTGATACAACACCACCGACTGCACCGGCAGACTCAATGGCAGTGGCTGAGGTGGCTGCTGCCAGCCCCGGCCCCGGGGCAGCCGCCCCAGGGTCACGTGGGGCCGCAACGGGCGCTGCTCCCGGGGCAGATCCAATGGCTGCAATACTCCGCGAATATTCTGCACCAGTTCGTCCAGGGGCTCACTGCGCTCAAATTCCAGCGCCACAATGGGGGATTTGGCATCGGGGAAACCCATTAGCATACGGCTGTGCAGGGTAAACGCCGGCAGCGGCATCAACAGGGGTTGCAGCCGGCTCTGCAACCGCGCCAGGGTGGCTGGGGGCTGGTCCCCCAGAAAGGCCAGGGTCAGATGGCGATTGCCCGGTGCCACCCATCGCACCCCTCGGTCTGGGGGGGATTGAGCCAGGTCACGCACCACCGGCGCCAGGGCATCATTGACTGAATCCGGTACCGGCACTCCCAGAAAAGTGCGCAGGGTCCGCTGCGAGGTATTGGAATGGATGTCTACGGCCATGGCCCCATTGTCAGCCAAGGGGGTTGAAACAACAATTGAAACCGCCGCAGAAACCACCAGAAAAAAGCCCCTCGCGAGGAGGGGCCAAACCTAGAGAATAAAGCAAGAGAACGAAAGGAAAGAACGCTAGGTGAATCGGCTCAGAATTTATAACCCAGGCCCACCATGTAGGCCATGGGGTCAATATCCACATCGCCTTCAATCTTGTTGCCGCCGGCGTACTTGAAGGTGGCGGTGGTATCGATGTCGATCATCCACACCGCCGCGTTCACCACCAGATTTTCATTGATGGCATAATCGCAACCCAGTTGCAGCGCCAGACCAAAGGAATCATCCACCTCCAGGCTGCGGGCGTCGCCCAGACCCAGAGAAGTGGTTACCGCATCCAGTTCATCATCCACTTCCTCATCAAAGAAGGTGGTGTAGTTCAAACCCACGCCCACATAAGGTTGCAGTTCAGAACCGGCACCCATGGGGAAATATTGAACCGAAACCGTGGGTGGCAGGTGTTTGACTTCGGCGGCATCCACAGTGCCCACCGCACCCAGATTGGCAGTGATGTTGTGAGAGAATGGCGTGGCCGCCAGCACTTCCAGACCGATGTTGTCACTCACCATGTACACAAACGTCAGACCCAACTGGGTGTTGCTGTCCACCCCGGCTTCCGCCGGTGCCACCGCGCCACCCACCGCCGTGGTCAATTTGGTGCCGTTGACCGTTAGCTCATCGCTGTCTTCCTGAGGCTCAACCAGGGCTGCGCCCGCACGGACAATCATATCACCCTGCTGATAAGCCAGCGCCGAGCCGGAAGCCAAGGCCAGGCCCATTGCCAATAAAGAGACTGAAGCGTTTAATTTAGCAGCCATGTTGTTCCTCTACTTTTTGACGTGAAAACAATCGTTTGGAAACTGAATATGTGGCTAGTCTAGAGGTGAACAAAGATGCAATAATGATCTGGGTCAACAACCTTCAACCCAGCGAACAATAAGGCTGTTTCCGAATGACTCAGATCAATTTTTCAAGGGCCGGCGCGATTCTGTTATTGGCCCTCGGTGCGCTTTGGGGATGCAGTGCCACACCGGTGGCCAAGGGCGTGGTGGATGGTGGGCTGGCGGATTGCCCGTCCACCCCCAATTGTATTTCATCCAACGCCAATGACGAGGACCATCGCTATCCGCCACTGCCCTACTCCGGCACCCCGGAGCAGGCCATAAGCAAGCTGATTCAGGTGATCCGGGATTACCCCCGAACAGACATCGTGAAGCAGGACGGACCCTACCTGTACGCCACCTTCACCACCGCCATTATGCGGTTCACCGATGACGTCGAGTTTTATATTGAGGGTGACCGGATTCAGGTGCGCTCCGCCTCCCGGGTGGGCTACAGCGATCTGGGCAAGAACCGCAGCCGCATGAATGATCTGCGGGAGTCTTTTGAACCCTGTTGTACCACGCCCTGATACCCCGGGACGGGGGCATACCCCCAGGCAGGCTAGTGGGACCGTTGCTGCAAGTGAGTCCGGATCTGATCCTGAACGGTGATCGCCAGCTTGTCCGGTTCAAACTTGGAGAGAAAGGCATTACAACCCACTTTCTCCACCATGGCCTTGTTGAAGCTGCCACTCAATGACGTGTGGAGAATCACAAACAGATCCCGCAGCCGGGGATCGTCGCGAATTTCCCGGGTCAGGCGATAACCGTCCATTTCCGGCATCTCGGCGTCGGTGATCACCATGGCCAGCTTTTGCGTTACATCAATGCCTTCATCGGCCCGCTGCTTCAGCATACGCAGGGCCATGGCGCCGTCACTGGCGGCAATCAGTTTCACCCCCAGTTGCTGCAGCGTCTCCCGTACCTGGGCCAGACCCACCGGGGAGTCGTCCACCGCCAGAATCTCCAGGCCGCTGGCCTGCTCTATCACCTGCTGGTCCAGCACCTCCGGATTGACCTGAGTGTTGTAGGGCGACACCTCCTGCAACACCTTTTCCACATCAATAATTTCCACCAGCCGGTCATCCAGCTTGGTGATGGCGGTCAGATAATGGGAACGGCCGGCGCCCTTCGGCGGCGGCATAATGTCTTCCCAGTTCATATTGACGATGCGGTCCACGGACTTCACCAGAAACGCCTGAGTCGTCATGTTGTATTCGGATACGATTATGTTGCAGTCGCTGCGATCCTGAATCGGACCCAGGCCGATGGCGGCGCCCAGATCAATCACCGGAATGGTGCGACCCCGGGTATGGGTGATCCCCACAATATGGGGATGGCTCTGGGGCAGGCAGGTCAACTTGGGCAGGGTCTGAACCTCCTGGATCTTGAACACATTCAGGGCAAACAGGCTGCCCCGGTGCAAATGGAACAGCAACAGCTCCAGCCGGTTCTCACCCACCAGCTGGGTACGTTGATCCACTGAGTCGAGAATGCCTGCCATAATACCGTCACCGCCATCTGCGTTTACTTCGTTCCTATCAGTGTAGACCACCAACCGGGCAGTGTAGACCACCAACCGGGCAGTGTAGACCACCAACCGGGACACGCACTTCCAGCGTCCCATTACCCACGCAAATTGGCCTTGGGGAATCCGGCCTTTCGGCTACACTCAAACCTAAGGACCCGGTTAGTAAAGAGCAGACCCTGTGACCACAACGGTACCCAGCAATATCCTTCTGGCCCGCCAGCCCATTTACGATCGCCAACTGAATCTTGTTGCCTACGAACTGCTGTTTCGCCCCCCTCACCCATCAGACTGGGTGTGGGACGGTGATGTGGCCACCTCTCAGCTGGTGATCAATGCCTTCGCGGAAATTGGTATCGACCAGGTCTGCGACGGCAAGACCGCCTTTATTAATTTCACCCACAAGTGGGTGGTAAATCCACCGCCCTTCGACGCCCAGCATGTCACCGTTGAAATTCTGGAGGACGTGGAGCCCGGCCCAGAGGTGGTTAAGGCGGTGAAAGCGCTGCGGGCGGCCGGTTTTACCATTGCCCTGGATGATTTCGAGTTCGCTCCCAAATGGGTGCCATTGTTGCGCCTTGCCCATATCGTCAAAGTCGATGTACTGCATAAAACGCCGGAACAGGTGGCGGCGCTGGTCAATAAGATCGCCCCGTTTCAACTGCGTTTGCTGGCGGAAAAGGTGGAAGACTACGCAATGCTGGAAGCCTGTAAAGAACTGGGCTTTGAGTTGTTTCAGGGATTCTTCCTGGCCAAGCCCCAGAACCTGCATGGCACCCCACTACCCACCAACAGAATTGTGGTGATGCGGCTGCTGGCGGAATTGCAGGACCCGGAGGTCAGCGTCAATAATCTGGAGGATATCATCTCCAACGACATTGCCCTCAGCACCAAGCTGCTGCGCATCTGTAACACCGCCCGTTACACCACCCAGAGCAAAATCGACAGCATTCGCCGGGCAGTGGTACTGCTGGGCTTGCAGACACTGCGTCAGTGGTCCAGCCTGATCGCCCTGTCACGAATGTCCGACAAACCCAGCGAACTCATATGCCTGACCCTGGCCCGGGCCAAGATGATGGAACTGCTGGCCGGTGCCAGTGGCCGCTCCGATACCGATGTCTATTTCACCGTGGGCATGTTTTCCTTTATTGATGCTTTCTTCGATCAACCCAAGGAGGCACTGCTCAAATCACTGCCCTTTGAAGAGCACATCAACCAGGCCTTGTTACAATTCGAGGGGGAAACTGGTACCCTTCTGCGCTATGTGATCGCCCACGAACGGGGCGAATGGGAGCAGATTGACTGGCAGGATCTGGCGGCCCGGCAGATTGATGAGAGCCTGTTCGAGCAGACCTACCGGGAATCATTGATCTGGGCCACCGGCATCATGCAGTCGCTGTTGGACTGAACCGCCACCACAGACTCACCGGAAAATGCCGCTGGAACTCACTGATATCGGTGCCAACCTCACGGATCGCTCTTTTAGCCGGGATCTGGATGAAGTGCTGCACCAGGCCCGCGCCGCCGGCACTACCCGGATGCTGGTCACCGGCACCAGCCTGGCGGAATCCCGGGCCGCCCTCGCCCTGTGCCGGGAGCATGGGCCCGGGCTCTGGTGTACCGCCGGCGTCCACCCCCACCACGCCAAGGACTGGGACAGCAATGACTACCAACAGCTTACGGCTCTCACCGAAGATCCCCTGGTGGTGGCCGTGGGGGAAACCGGGCTGGATTACAACCGCAACTTTTCACCCCCGGCGCAACAACGCTTTGCCTTTGAGCAGCAACTGGCGCTGGCGGCGGAGACGGGGTTACCCCTGTTTCTGCATGAGCGGGACGCTGCCGGGGATCAACTGAGGCTACTGGAACACTGGCGGGAGCGCATCAGTGGCGGCGTCATCCATTGCTTTACCGGCGACGGCGAAACGCTGCGGCGTTATCTGGCACTGGATCTTTACGTGGGTATCACCGGTTGGATCTGCGATGAGCGCCGGGGCCTGCATCTGCGGCAGCTGGTAACCAGTATTCCGCCGCAACGCCTGCTGGTGGAAACCGATTGCCCCTATCTGGTACCTCGCACCCTGCGGCCACGGCCCCGGCGCAATGAGCCGAAGTATCTGACACACATCAATGAACAGGTGGCGGCACTGCTGAGGGTCAGTCCGGAACAGCTGGCGCAACAAACCAGCCGTAATGCCGCCACTCTGCTGGGGCTGCCTCCGCTTTAACCCTCCTCTTAACCCTGAGCCCCGAGCCTCAATCCAGACTCAGATCCACCACTTCGTCCACAGTGAAGGGCCAGTTCAGCTCGCGGCCATCCCGCTGCCGCCTGAGTACCGGAATCCGGGTGCCATAACGCTCAATCAGGGTATCATCGGTGGCGATGTCCACCTCTTGCACCGCGCAGTACTCCGGGTCCAGATGGGTCTGCCAGATAGCCCGCGCCAGCTCACAAAGATGACAGCCCGCGGTGGTGTAAAAAATCAGGGTTTGCTTCATGGGGTCTCGCTGGTTGCCCGGTCGGCGGGTTGGGATGGGTCACCGGCCCGGTGGCGCCAGTGGCCATCCAATGTAAAGCTCTCCCAGCCCCATTTCAACCAGCGCAGCATGTACAGGGCCAGCCACAGGGACCAGGCCAGCATCAGCGCCCGATACACCCACAGGGGCAGCGCCAGGTACCAACCCGAGGCCAGCTCTCCGGCACCGCGATCCACGAACCAGTGCAATTGAAACTGGCTGGAACCGTTGCCCACAATGCCCATGTCCGGACTGCCTATCAGACCCTGGGGAATGGCCGCCAGCAACACTGCAAAGGTGACGACGGTGGCTAGCACAATCAACACCTGCAGGCCATTGAAGCGCAGCCGCCCCAGCCCGCGCGCCCATTGGGAACGACGCAATTGCAGCAGGAAAAACCAGGCCACCACCACCGGAATACTCTCCAGCCAGCCGGTACACAGGCCCAATAGCAGCAGTATCCAATGCCAGCCACGCAACGGCAGACGCCGGATTTGCCCCAGGACCAGACCCAGCAGCACCAGCACCAGCGCCACCCCCCAGAACAGAATGGCCGGCCCCACTGGGGGCCCGCCCACCCACAACACCCAACGATCCCGGAGTACGCTGACCTGCAGGCTGTGATTGACGTAATCATCGCCCAGCCCCACCACCGGGGAGTGATCCCGCCAACCGGAATTACTGGGTTGCCGCCATTCTATATCCAGCCGGTGGGAGCCGGGGTTGATCGGGATGATGAGCTTGGGGTTGCCCTCGTCCACCGCCAGCGGCTTGTCATCCACCCGCACGGCTTTCACCCGGGCGCTGTCCGGCAATTCGATCCGTTGCTCGGTACCCTTGCTGGTGCTCACCTGCAGACGCAGGGAGGCATTGGATTCCCGGGCCCCCGGCTGCCAGGTCTGCTCCACACGCTGCAGGGTTTTGGTGGTGCCCGCCACCGCCTCGGGCCGGGTGATGACGAGCTTAAGGGACTCGCCGGGATAGGGGCGCCAGCGGGGCTGCCAGCGCCCGATGCCCGATGCATCCTTCACCGGCGCCAGACCTTCCCACTGCAAACGCCAGAGCGGCGATACTTCCAGGCTCCAGTATTCCACCCAGTGGGTGGTGGCAGCCGCCTCCAGTGTCAACAGCGAGGTTTTCTCCAGGGCGGAGTACCAGGTCTGGGCCTGCTGCCCGGGCGCCAGATTCAGTTTCACCGCGCCGTCAGCCACCTGCATATCCTGACTGGTGACCGATTCCCCGGCCAGTAGCGGAATGTCCAGGCTGATGCCCCCTGTCGCGGGGGCCAGCCGCTGCACCTGGGTTTCCAGGTACCAGTTCAGTCCCAGACGCAGGGTACGCCGCACCTGGACCAGGGGCGCCACCGGATCCGGCCGCCATTGGGAGCCACCGGCTTCCGGTCCGGCAGCGGCCACCGCCGCGGGAGGCTGAAAATGCAAGGTGTTGGAAACCATGCGGCCGGCCTCGAACCCGCGCACCCGAAACGCCCCGGGGTGCAGTTCCAGATTATGCAACGCCAGTGGGAACGTCAGCTGAAACGGCGTCTGGCGCCGCAGGCTGCCGCTCAGTACCAGTTGGTGATCCCCCGCCGGTACCAGTACCTGCAGGGTTTGGTCCGGCTGTTGACTCACCACATGAGGCGCGCCATCCAACAGCACCGCATCCAGCTGCCACTGCTGACGACTTTCCGGCAGGGGCCAGAATACCGCTTGTCGGGCATGTACCGTCATGGTCAGCGTGGCCCGCTGGCCCTCGATCTGAAACCGGCTTTTCACCACGGACACACAACCCGGGGTACAGTCCCGGGCTGCCTGTTGCTGCCGCGCCAGATCCTCCAGCATGGCCGCCGGCGGGAACTCGGCCCGGGCTTCCGGCATTCCCGGTAACAGCAGGAAGGCCAGCAGAGTCAGGGCCGACGTTGTCAGCCCCCGTCCCCCGCACCAATGCCACTGGCGATTGCGCCGCCGCAGTCCCAGCAGGGTAATCACCACCAGGACACAGAGCACTACCCGGCTCCAGCTTAAAATACGGTTCTCCGTCGGCTTCAACAACCAGAGAATGACGGTTTCCCCGGCGGTCACCGGACCGGACCAGTGCAGCCGCGCCTGCTGCCAGCGCCAGTGGGGAACCCCGGGCCCGGTCTGGGCCGCCAGATTGGGATCCCGCTGTTCCAGCCGCTGGGGTTCGGATGGCGCCTGTGGTGCCGCTGAGCGGTATTTGGCCACCGCTTCCGTGGCCATATCCGCAGCCATACTAAGGCCGCCGCTGTCCTGCAGCACAGGTGGCGCCGTGGCGGCCCTGTCCCCCAACCGATGCCAGGGCTGCTGCAATTGGGGATAAAGCCCCAACCGGGCCTGCTCCACCATAAAACCGAGCAGCCACAAACTCAGTACCAGTGAGGCCAGCGCCGCATACAGCTGCAACCCACCACGCAAACGCCCCGGAGGCAGCAGCGCCAGTATGGTCAACACCAGAATCACGTTCAACAGCAGATACAGGAACTCATTGGCTTCTGGATAAATCAGCAACAAAGCAACCCCGCACACCAATGCCGCCAGTAAGCCCCGCAGCCGCCAGACCGCCGCCACTGTGATCAGTACCACGAAGACATCCCACACGCTCCAGCTGCCCAGCCAGGTGTTATCCGCGTGATCCACTCCCGCGGTCATCAGCAGGCGCCATCCTGGGGGCAGATGCAAGGTGGCCTGCAGGGACTCTGCGTTGTGTTGCCAGCCCACGGCGGGCAGACGCTGTTTGTGGGTGCCGGGTTTGAGAGGCAGCCGACTCACGGCCTCTGCCTGCAGCCGGGCACTGCGTACTTCCACCCCCTGCTGGCCGTCACTGCGGGTAATCACCTGGGGTTCATCATTCAGGGTCAGCCGCCCCAGCACCATGCGCGGGTCCACATTCAGGCGCCAGTCCCGGTTCATAGTGCCGCCGATGCGATCCTGCACCGTCATGCCCGCGCCACTGAAATCCAGCCACAAATCCCGCTGCACCTGCAGTTGATTGGGAGCCGGCTGGGGGGCGCCCCGCCGCAGCAGATGCAGGGTCATGACCTGGCCCTGCTGCAGCCGATAGGCCGGCCATTGCTGCCACTCCCGGGGCAGCGCAGTCTGGGCCGGATCGATGCTGTCGACCCCTTCCACCCGCACCTGGCGCAGGGCCGGGCGCGGCTCGAATACCCAGACCTCTTCCTGGGGCCAGAAACCTTCGTCACTGGTTTCAAAGAACACCCGGGTCACCGAGGCCAGCCGGTGGGCCTGCAGGCGCACCTGCCAGCGCCCGGCACGCAGTTGAATGCGCAGACGTCCGTCGTTGTCCAGCCGCGCCGGGAGCGGACTGTGCAGGGTCCGCGGGGTAAATCCATCGAACAGCAGTTTACCCAGTAACACCTCTCGGGTTTTGCCCGCCACCTCCAGATCCACCCGGGTTTCCATCACAAAGGGAAGGCTGTCCACCAGATGTCGGTGCACCCGCACGGTGAGTTTGTCCTCCGCCGGCAGTTCCGGTTCCGGCCCCTGATCGGCACCGGCAACCAGCCACAGGCGGCCCGCCTGATCCAGCTTGGGCTGGGCTACGGGGGCACCCCGCAGGGTCAGATCAATTAGCGCTGTAGTGGCCGGAACCCGCAGGAATTCCGGAATTTGCTGCCAGGGGATAAACCCCGCCAAATCATAGTCCCCGGGCTCCAGCCACAGGCCCGGCCGCTCATCCTGTTGCAGAATCAGTCCGGGAACCGCGTTCACCAGAACCGTTTCCGGCCAGTAACCTTCCCCCCCCGGCAATGGCACCCGGGTGGCGGCATATATTTTCCAGTGCTGTTGAAAATGTAGCCCACTGGCGGTGGCCTGCAGATGTAGAATCCCCGGCCACTGACATTGGCGTTGCTGGTAATCGCTGAAGTTGAACGGACAGGCCCACTGGGGTTGATCCCGTAACGCCCACTGCTGCCAGGGCTGCAGTGGGTCCGGAACCGCAGCCTGCAGCAGTCCGGGCAACAGCCAGAGTAATCCCCAGAGCCAGCACCGTGCGCGCGCTTTCATGTTGTTATTCCCCACCACCACTGTTGTCGCCAGCGGAGCCGAAACGGCCCCCTATACCACTTAGAATAATAGTGATTCCCCGACTCTGGGTAGAGGGTGGCAATCAGATCGGTTTTTTTTGAACCGGTTCTCAGGTCAGGCTGGCAATATAGCGGCGAAAATCGTTACCTCGGGGGCTTTGGCCTTCCCCCTCGGAATGCAATCGGCTCACCAGCTCACGTAACAGGCCCGTATTATCCCAGCGGTTGTCCCCGGGCTGCCGGGTGCTGGCCGCAGCCTGCTCCACACTGCGGGCAAAACTGCCCAGCCGGGGCAGCACGCCCTCACTGCGCCGAGGTCGTTCCCCCACCAGGTTGTCGATGGCCTGATAACTGTTTTTCAGCGCCAGCGTTTGACTCTGTTTCAGGTCCACGGAGAATGCCGCCAGTTCCTGAGTGTCCATTCCCACCGCCATGGCCTGATTAAAGGCCTGTTCTACATCGCCTTCATAAAACACCTGCGCCACACTGTTGACCTGGGCAAACAAATCGTTCAGCGCTGCCAGTTCGTTCTGATCCAGCTCACCTTGCACCTGGAATTCATAGGCATTGGATTGGGAAAAGCCGGCGGCTACGCTCTCTGCCAACAGACCCTCTGTCTGCACGCTATTGGCGGCGAAGACTCCCTGCTGCGCGGAACTCACGGTCAGCGTAACCCGGTCGCCATCCCGGGTCACCACTTCCAGGGCAAACTCACGGCTGCGGGCCACCGCCACTTCGCGGCTGCTGGCCTCAATGGTGTTACCAGTGGGGGGTGTTGTCACCAGGCTTTGACCCAACTGCTCCAGGCCGTCCGCCAGTCGATTCACCGTGGCATCAAAATCCGCTTGCACCTGATCCCGGAACAGGCCCTGAGACTGCAGCATATCCCGGGCCTCCCGCAGGCCCTGCTCCACACCCCGCAATGCCTGTTGATAAAGCGCCTGTAAATCGCGGGTGGAAGCGCCGGCGGCCCGCTCCCGGGACAGTCGCTCATCGATAAAGCCCAGGATGCGACCGGCGACTGCCTTGGGGGTGAAGTCGTTGGCGGGTCTCTGGGTTGGTTGGGGGGCGGACTCAGCGGACAAACGGCCGATCACGCCGGCCTGCAACTTGCGGTAGGCTCCGGTCAGGGATTGCTGCACCGGGTCACTCCGGGACGCATCCGGCGCCGGCGACGCTGCGTTGCGGAGGCGCTTTGAGGGTGCAGCGGCTGCCTCATGGCCGGAGCGGCCGAAACCCGCCCAGGGGGGACGGTAAGCGGAATGGGGATGAATGGCTGGCATGGATATCTCTCCTGCGCGCCGGGAGCGCATTGAAAAAGCCGGGGCCCGACTGCCACACAAGACCCTTCGCTGTGATTATCGGCGGCCTGGGGCAAACCTTTAGCCGCCGGTCGAGAAAAATTTCAACGTGAAATCAGCGGATTAGGGCTACTACGCTATGCAAATTCCGGCAATCTGGACCATACTGGATCAAACCATCAAATCCGCCACCACCCGTCGGGCCCCTATTCCGTGAGCTGCTGTCACATCCGTTGAGCTATTACCATGTCCATTGAGCTACTACTAATAGTTTCGCAATTTGTGTTTGTTCTGCTGGTTGGCTGTGTGATTCTGCTCCTGATCAATCGCCGCCAGCGCAGAACCATTGATGAACTGAAAACTCTGTTAATGCGCGTGAAAGAGGATTTAAGTGGCGAGACTCTACTCAACCACTTACGTGCTGAACTGGATAACACCACCGCCCACTGCCGCCAGCAGACAGTGGCGGTACAGGCGGAGCTGACACCGGAGGATATGGCGGTGGCGTTGCGGGCGCAGGCCCTGAAAGCGGAACTGGCCCTGGCTGAGTTGCAGCAAACCGAACCCCGCATCCCCTGGCGCCAGCAGATCGAACACTATCTGGTACTGGCGCAGACCGTTATCGATATGATGCAAGCCCGGGTTGACCAGGCCACTCGCACTCTGACGGAGGTCCACCAGGAGGAACTGGCGGGTAAGGCGGAGATCATCGCCAACCTGGAGCACGAAACCACCGCCCAGCAGCAGCAACTGGCAAACTTGAAACCCCTGCGCGACTGCCTGGCCGAGGCCACCAACCCCAACCTGTCCCGGGAGGACCTGGAATTTCAATTGCACAAAGCCCTGCTGGGACTTTGCGAAAATTTTGCTGACAGCGAAAACCTGCGGGAACTGGTGTATTTGATTCACGAGGCGTTTTATGCCGCCAACCAGGCCACCACAGAAAGCACAGGGGACAGCACCACGCCGGCGGCGACCGCCCCCAGTCCACACTCTGAAAACTGAGTAACGCTAGCGTTTGGGAATTTCCTCCGGCTGGCGCCCGGGCAGCTCCTCCGGTTGTTGCTCCGGGAACTCCCGGGGTGGCTCGCGATTGGGCATTTCCTGGGGCTGGTCCGGTGGAATCTCCACCGGTGGCTCTTGCGGCGGTTGCTGCGCTTGAAGTGACTGGTACCGCATTTCAGCGCCAGGGATTTTCATTGCCCCAGGGATTTTCATTGCCATTGGCATAGGGGACCCTCTTTGGCTTCGTATCTTTCATTCTACAGTTTGCATTGCCCGTTTATTTATTGCTATTTGCATTTTTCTTTCCAGAAACCATATCGCCATAAACCGGCACTGACTGAGCGGGTAAACCAACGGGGTAAAATCCGCTGGCACAGATGCTGCGTTAGGATTATGAACAGGGTTGTCAACGCTGCATGAAGGAGGCGGTTATGCCCTACAGTCGGCTACCGGAATTGCCGGACTCAGTGACCAATGTATTACCCAAACACGGTCAGGAAATTTATAAAGAGGCTTTTAATAATGCCTGGGAGGAATACGCCAATCCCAAAGACCGGCGTGGCAACCAGTCCCGGGAGGCGGTCAGCCACAAAGTGGCTTGGGCCGCCGTCAAACAAAAATACCACAAGAACGACAAAGATGAATGGGTGCGGGATCAGGATTGACCCGCAGCGCCCGGATCAGACTGCAGGATTTACGAAAGTTTTGCAGCTTTTACAGTCAGAGCTTCCCCCCCCCGCTCAAAGAGCATGGCGAAACTCCCAGCAACGGTGTGCGGGTTTGCCGCGGGCAAAATCCAGCGGCAGTGAGGCCGTGGTGACGTCCTTAACCGCATAGCGCTCACTCAGTTCACTGGCCAATTGGAACCGGTTAAAATTGTTGGAGAAGATAAGCAGTCCGCCGGGCTCCAGTCGTTTCATGGCCAGATCCAACAGCTCCACATGAGCGGCCTGAACATCGAAATACCCCTGCATGCGCTTGGAATTGGAAAAGGTGGGCGGATCAACAAAGATCAAATCGAATTGTTCCCGGGTGGTGCGCAGCCAGCTGATGCAATCGGACTGCCCCAGCCGATGCTGGGCCTCAGCAATACCGTTCAGGTGAAGGTTTTCCCGGGCCCAGTTCAGGTAGGTGGGTGACATGTCGACGGAGGTGGATTGCCGCGCACCACCCAGTGCGGCATGCACAGTGGCAGCCCCGGTGTAGCAAAACAGATTCAAAAACCGCAGCCCCCGGCTCTGCCCGGCGATGCGCAGCCGGGTGGGACGATGGTCGAGGAACACCCCGGTATCCAGATAATCATCCAGATTTACCAGCAACAACGCCTCACCCTCCGCCAGCACCAGCCGCTGGCGCCGTTCCGCCAGCTTCTGATACTGACTGCGACCTTTTTGCCGCTGTCGGCTCTTGATGTGGATGCGCGAATCCGGCAGTCCAAACAAAGCCTGCAAGCTGGTAACGGCATCCTGTAATCGCTGCCGGGCTTTTTCCGCGTCCACTTTTTTCGGTGCGGCATACTCCTGCAGGTGCAAATGGCCGTTGTACCAGTCCACCGCCATATTGTATTCGGGAATATCCGCATCATACAGCCGGTACATCAACACCTGCTCCCGCTGAATCCACTTCTGCAGATTTTTCAGGTTTTTGCGAATGCGGTTCAACAGATCCGGGGCCGGGGCCCCGGCAACCGCCTCCGGCCGTGGCGCCGGTGGCGTGGGCACGCAGCCATAGCTATTACGGGGCACCACTTCGCCGATACGCAGAATGCAGCGGATCGGGCCATTAAACACCCGATGAGTCAGGGGCTGTTCCAGCTGCAGGGCATCGGCGTATTCCACCTGGTTGGTAATCAACGCCGCGTGCCAGTGGGGACAATGCTGTTGCAGAGTGCGCGCCAGCGCCCGGTACAGAAAAATCAAATCCACACCACTGTCCAGGCGCTCGCCATAAGGAGGGTTGGTAACCACCAGGCCCGTCTGCTGCTGGCCACCGGTAGACCGGAACTGATGCAGGCCCCGGCGCTCCACATGAATGTGGCCCTCCAGTCCGGCGGCGGCGATATTCCGCAGCGCCGCCTGCACAGACTCACCGTCGGCATCATAGCCACGGATATCCAGGTGAGCAGTTTCCAGACACTCCCGCGCCACCGCTTCCTGCACCACCGACTGCCAGAGTGGTTCATCGTGGCCCAGCCAGGCCTCGAAGCCGAAGCGGCGCCGCATCAGCCCCGGCGCCATCTGCGCCTGCATCATTGCCGCCTCAATCAACAGTGTCCCGGAACCGCACATGGGGTCCACCAGCCGGGGCCAGTCATCCCGCGGCCAGCCGGCGGCCACCAACATCGCTGCCGCCAGGGTTTCCTTCAGCGGCGCCGCGTGTTGCGCCACCCGATAGCCCCGCTGATGCAGCGGGACACCGGAAACATCCAGAGCCACCTGCGCCTGATCTCCACGAAAATGTACATGCACCCGAATATCCGGTTGCCGGGTACTGACCGTGGGCCGATCCCCCAGAAACTGACGGAAATAATCCACGATGGCGTCCTTGGTGCGATAGGTCATGAACTGGGTGTTGATCTCGGTTTTCGGGTCTTTGGACGCCGCCACCGCGAAGCTGCTGTCCAGGCTGAAATACTGTTGCCAGTGGACCTGGCGCAGGCGATGGTAAAAATCCTGCTCGTTGCGATAGGCAAACTCAGCGATGGGCAACAGAATGCGGGATCCGATGCGGGACCAAAGACAGAGCGTATAAAGCGCCCGCAGACTGAATGGCCCCGCCACCACCCCTGAGGTCAGTTCAAACTCCGATCCCACCAGACCCTGCACTTCCTGCAACAGAAAGGGTTCCAAACCACCGGCACAGGTCACTATCAGGCGTTGCTCCGGGCCGTTTGTGGCCTTAGTCTCAGTTTGCATCGGTTTTAAACACCATCTGTAAGTTTATGAATTTTCAATAATCCCCCGCTCATGCTCCGGACATCCATTACCAGGCTCCATGATTGGGGGAGTTTTTATGACAATTTTATTGTCGACAAGGCCGGTAAAGTTCGGTACTAATGTAAGTCCGGCCCAAATCAAAGGGCCTGTCACCACTGACACGACAGCGTTTACCCGACCTATTCAGAAGGAGATTCCTCCCGCTCAAACAAAACACTCCCACAACGACAACAGGATAAAGAGGTCGATCATTTATGAAGAGACAAAAGCGCGATAAAGCCAGCAGAGCCTATGTAAAAGGTTATCAGGCAGGTGTAAGCGGACGCTCAAAAGATTCCTGCCCCTTCTCGGAAGTCGTCGCAAAACAAACCTGGCTCACCGGTTGGCGTGAAGGACGCACTGACCAATGGGAAGGCTACACCGGGGTGTCCGGTATTCATAAAATAGCGAACCTCTGACTGAATAAAAATTTGGTGACCTCTGAACTCTTTCCAGGGTGACGGTTGCCATGACCAAGTTGGACGCTGATAGTTTAATGACAGTTTAACAAATTTTTGATTCCACCGTAGAGTGCCTCCCGCACTCTGGCAGCAGGCGAAGCTGCCGCCCTGAGGCCCCGCCACGGGGCCTCGTTCATTTCAACCGGCACCAGGCCCGCACACAATCAGTAATCAGTGCCGGCCCACGATAAATAAACCCTGTATACACCTGCACCAGAGAGGCGCCGGCCTGTTGCTTCACCACCGCCTGCTCCCCGGACAGGATACCGCCAACCCCAATCACCGGAATCTCCCCCCGCATGTGCTGACACAATTGTTCCAGCACCTGCGTGGAGCGGGTAAACAGGGGGGCGCCACTGAGGCCTCCGGCCTCATCGCCCTGGGGCTGGCCGCTCACCCCTTCCCGGGACAAAGTGGTATTGGTGGCAATCACGCCATCCACCTGGTGCTCCCGGAACTGAGTGGCGATCCGGGTAATTTCTTCGGACGTGAAGTCAGGGGCAATTTTTACCAGTAAGGGCACGGTTTTTCCGTGCTGTTGTGTGAGGTGTTCCCGGGCCTGTTGTAAGCCGCTGAGCAACGCCGACAAACTGTCACCGTATTGCAGTGAACGCAGGCCCTGGGTGTTGGGGGATGAGATATTGACCACCACATAATCGGCGTGGGGATACACTTTCTCCAGACACAACCGGTAATCATCCAGCGCCTGTTCCACCGGCGTATCGAAATTCTTGCCGATGTTAATGCCCAGTACACCCCGATAGCGGCTGCGTTGCACCTGTGTCACCAGATAATCCACGCCCTTGTTATTAAATCCCATCCGGTTAATGATGGCCTGACGGGCCGGCAACCGGAACAGCCGCGGTTTGGGGTTTCCCGGCTGGGGGCGTGGCGTCACCGTCCCAATCTCAATAAAACCGAATCCCAGGGCCCCCAGGGCATCGATGTAATCACCGTTTTTATCCAGGCCCGCCGCCAGCCCTACCGGATTGGGAAAACGCAAACCAAAACATTCAACCGGCGCGGAAGGAGGACCGGGGCGTAACCGGGTCAGGCCCAGGCGATAAGCCAGGGTCATGGCCGTCAATGCCAGGTGATGAGAGGTTTCGGTGGGAAACAAAAACAGCAATTGTCGCAACAGGGTGTAAAACATAAACTCCACCGCCGGAAAAATCGCAGGGATTATACCCCAGGACCCGGATTACTGCAGTTTTTTCACCGCCAGCAGCTTATGGTTGTCATCGAAGTAGATGGCAAAGGTCCCGCGGATACCCTGATGGGTCACATAGGGACGCAGGGAAGCCGCGGGGAACCGCACCTTGCGACCATCACGGGCAGTGGCCACCACCGCGCTGGCGGCCCCCTGGTACCAGCGTAAATACTCCTCCCGGCTGATCACCAGATCAACCAGCAGATGCATCACCGGAATCGCTGTGCAAAGTGGTCTGCGCCAGATCCATCAGCTCCCGTAGCGCTACCCCATACATGGAAAACTCCTTCACCTCCATACTGTGGAATTCACTGATCAGGGATTTCCAGCGGTTGATCATGGGCTCATGATGGGCGGCCCAGTCCGCCACCCGCTGCTCTACGCTGTCGGCGCCTGAACCCAGTTGTAACACGCCCACGGTCAGCGTGCGCTGTTGCCAGTCCAGGTCATCACGGTAGGCTTCCCGGGCCAGGGCCTGCCAGTGATTTTCAATGGTGAGGGCGTTGATTTCCTCGTTAAACCAGTACAGATCCAGGTGCGAGCCCACGGCAAAATACACTTCCGCCACTTCCGTCACCGGCCGGCCGGTGACCTCCGCCGCCTGGATGATGCCCAACACCGGCAACATACTGTCGGCGCCGGCGATAAACGTGGCAAGCTGGGAAGGCACGCCCTTCTCCACATACTGATTGTGACGGCTTTCCCAAACTTCCCGCCGGGGGCCGCTGAGCACCGACGGCAGGCTGCTGGCCACCGCGCGCACCCCCGCCTGGAACCGGTCAATGGCCTCGCGGACATTGACACCACAACGGTGATTGCGCAAAAACCAACGGGTACCCCGCCGCATCAGACGAATCAGCATGCGCATCATGGCCAGCTGCTCACTGGCGTCGATTTTGTGGTCCAGGGTTTCAATCTGATGCCACCAGGATTCCAGGTCGAATACATCCCGCGAGGCGATAAACGCCCGCGCAATATCCGCCACCGAGGCGCCGGCGGCGTCTTTCATCCGGTGGACAAAGGTGATGCCCATGAAATCAACCATGCTACTGGCAACCTGGGTGGCCACAATCTCGCGTCGCAGCTTGTGCCCGTATAAGGGTTGGGGAAAGCGTTCCACCAACACCCGGGGAAAGGCTTTCTCAATTTCGTGGCAGATATAATCGTCATCCGGCAGGGTGCTGTGAGTCAATTCATCCTTCAGAATCGCTTTGGTGTAGGACAACAACGTGCACAGTTCCGGTCTGGTGAGACCCTTACCATTGACGATTCGATCATGCAGTTCCTCATCGGATGGAATATATTCCAGTTCCCGGTCCAGTTTGCCGTCGTTTACCAGGGCGTGTATGTAGCGCTTGTATTCGCCCATGCGATACAAAGTCTCACTGCGGGCCACACTGATGGCCCCGGTCTGACGATAGTTGTTTTTCAACACCAGCTGCGCGACTTCATCGGTCATCTGCACCAACAGCTCGTTGCGCTGCTTAAGAGTCATATCCCCCTCTTGCACCACATCATTGAGCAGGATTTTGATATTCACCTCATGGTCGGAGCAGTCCACCCCGCCGGCGTTATCGATAAAGTCGGTGTTGGAAAGGCCGCCGTTCAGACCGTATTCAATCCGCCCCAGTTGAGTGATCCCCAGGTTACCACCTTCGCCCAGGACTTTGGCCCGTACATCGCAACCATTCACCCGCAGGCTGTCATTGGTTTTGTCGCCCACCTCCGCATTGGATTCCCGGGAGCATTTAATATAAGTACCTATACCACCGTTCCAGATCAGATCCACTGGTGCGGTCAGCAACGCCGAAATCAGTTCATTGGGTGTCAACGCATCGGCGTCGATGGCGAATCGCTCCCGCATCTCCGGAGTGATACGCACCGACTTGGCGGCCCGGGAGAATACCCCACCGCCGGCGGAAATCAGCTCGGCGTTGTAATCACTCCAGCTGGAGCGGGGTAGCTGGAACAGACGTTCCCGCTCGGCATAACTCTGTTCCGGATTGGGCGTGGGGTCGATAAAGATATGCTGATGATTGAATGCCGCCACCAACTGGATGGAGCGGGATTGCAACAGCCCGTTGCCGAACACATCACCGGACATATCGCCGATCCCGATCAGGGTCACCGGCGCGGTCTGAACATCCACCCCCAGTTCGCGGAAATGGCGCTGTACCGAGACCCAGGCACCGCGGGCGGTAATCCCCATTTTCTTGTGGTCATACCCCACCGAGCCACCGGAGGCGAAGGCATCCCCCAACCAGAACCGGTATTCCGCCGCCAGTTCGTTGGCGATATCGGAAAAGGTGGCGGTGCCCTTGTCTGCCGCCACCACCAGGTAGGGGTCGGCATCGTCTTTACACACCACCTGCGGTGGCGGCACCACCTCGCCGGCCACCAGGTTATCGGTAATATCCAGCAGGCCGCGGACGAAGGTTTTGTAGCATTCAATGCCCTCCGCCAGGGCCCGGTCCCGGGAGGCGGTCTTCGCCAGCCGTTTGGGAAAGAATCCGCCCTTGGCACCCACCGGAACGATCACGGCATTCTTCACTTGCTGGGCTTTTACCAGACCCAATACCTCGGTGCGGAAATCCTCCCGCCGGTCGGACCAGCGCAGGCCACCCCGGGCCACCTTGCCGCCCCGCAGATGCACCCCTTCCACCCGGGGCGAGTAAACAAAGATTTCGTAACGCGGCAGCGGCTTGGGCAGATCGGGAATATCCACCGGCGACAATTTCAGGGAAATGTAGGGTTTTGATTCACCCTCATCATCCAGTTGGTAAAAATTGGTACGCAATGTGCCACTCATCATATCCAGATAGCGCCGCAGAATGCGGTCCTCGTCCAGGCTGGCAACCGCGTCCAGTTGCTCCAGAATGGTTTCCCGCAGGCGGGCTTCCGCGGCATCGTCATTCGCCGTAAGCGGAGAAAAGCGCTGCTCGAAAAAGTCAACCAGGGAACGGGTCACCGCGGGATGATTCACCAGGGCGTCCTTGATATAGGTCTGGCTGAAGGAAAAGCCGGTCTGCTTGAAGTAGCGTGCATAGGCCCGCAGCATGGCCACCTGGCGCCAGTTCAACCCCACCGACAGGATCAGGCGGTTGAAGCTGTCATCTTCGGCCAGCCCATGCCAGGAGCGTAGAAACGCTTCCTGAAACTGTTGCTTGACCCGCTCGATCTCAATAATGGCGTCGCCAAAATAGCGCACACTGAAATCGTACACCCAGATGGTCATCGCATCTTTCTTCTTGATCCGGTACGGCCGCCCCCCCAGCACCCGCAGGCCCAAATGTTCCAGCATGGGCAACACATCGGATAACGGAATATTCCGCTCCCGCCGGAACAGCTTGAAGCGCAGGGCCCGGGGATCATCCTCCAGGGCCCGATAAAAAAGTACGGTCAGCGGCTGTTCGGGGGTCAAGCTCTCGATGTGCTCGATATCAGCCACGGCGGTACGGGTGGAAAACTCTTCCCGGTAGCTTACCGAAAACGCGTCGGCATAAGCGGTGTGCAGCACCCCGGCGCGATCCTCGCCAAAACTTTCCAGCAACGTTTCATACAGCCGGTCGGCCCAGCTGCGGGCCAGATCCACCAGCCGCTCCTCCACCTCAGCCACATCAAAGTCCATGCGCGATTCCGGCTTCACCTTGAGTACGATGTACAGGCGGGCCAGGGTGGACTCGGTAAAATAGGTATTGAACTCCATGTCCTCCACATCCACATATTCGTAGAGCACACTTTGGAAGGATTTGCGCAGCGCCGTGGAATAGCCGTCCCGGGGGGTGTAGATCAGGCAGGACAGGAAGCGACCGAACTGGCCCTTACGCACGAACAGGCGCAGCCGCCGGCGTTCCTGAATGTGCAGCACGCCCACCGCGGTCTTCAGCAGTTCTTCGGTGGAGGTCTGAAACAATTCTTCCCGCGGGAAGGTTTCCAGAATCTGCATCAGGCGCTTGCCGTCATGGCCATGGGGCTCCAGACCGGATCCCTGGATCACCTCCCGCAATTTGTGGCCGATAATGGGGAAATTGCGGGGCGAATTATTAAAGACCAGCGAGGTGTACAATCCCAGCCAGCGGTATTCACCGATCACCCGCCCCCGTTCGTCGCATTTTCGAATGCCGATAAAATCCATATACACCGGCCGGTGCCAACGGGAACGGGTGCCGGACTTACCGAATACAATCAGCTTTTCCTCGTGAATCAGCGGCCCTTCGTCGGCCTGTAACAGGTCGAGACTGTCACAGATCCGGGCCACCCCCAGCGCGGTATCCGCCCGCGCCCGCAACTGGCGCTCCCCCTGTTCTTCGACCACGTCATACTCCTGCATGGCCAGAAACGTGAAATGATTTTCCACCAGCCAGGTGAGAAAGGCTTTCACCTCCACCAGGGAGGCCTCGCCCCGATTGTCCGCCAGTTCCCTTACCTCATCGGTAATCGCCGTGGTGCGCTGCTGCATGGGCTGGAAATCATCCACCGCGCAGTTCAGCTCCCGCAGCGTCTCCCGCAGCACGGCGGTTATATCCCCCACCAGGGCGGAATCCGGCTGGCGGTCAATCTCCATATGGATCAACGCTTCCTTATAGCCCTCGGCATCGGGTTCAAAGTTCACCGCCAGCAACTGCCCGTCGGCGTCGCGCTGCACCCGGAATACACTGTTCATCACCGAATGAATGGAAATGCCCCGGTGCACCACATCCATCATCACCGTGTCCACCAGGAAAGCACAGTCCGGCGCCAGCACCTCCACCACGGTGTGGGTGCTCTGCCAGCCATGATCCTCGAAGCGGGGGTTAAACACCCGGATCCGGGGTTCCCGGGTGGGCATGACGCGCAGGAAATTCCACAACCCAACCGTCATGCCGTAGAGATCCTCCACCCGCTTGCGCTGCAGTTCCTGAATAGGCGCGGCGGCATAGTAATGTTGAGTGAACTTCAGTAACTGCTCCGTCTGTGACGGTTGACTGCGATCAAATCGTTCCCTGACCAGGTCCGACAGGCGCTCGATCAATGACAGATAATCCGCGCCCAGCGATAGGTTGACCATAATGCCCCCGGCTGTTTTCCATTAAATATCAGTCATATTAGTCTAGTAGTTGCGACGGATTATGAACACTGGTCAGTAAACTACACTGCTGTGCCCCGGCCCCAGGAACTTTTCCGTCGCCACCCAATCACATAAGCAGTCCGGGAATGGCTGGCAATCGTAGGGTGGAATAGGCATAATTCACCGGATAACTATAAGTAAATTCTGGGAAAAACAATATATTAGCGGTGATTGGCGGGCGCCAGCCCCAGTGCTTGCCAGGGCCTTGGCAGCCCCCGGTGCTGCCATCCCGCCAACACCCCTGGAGTCGCTGTAATCATGTCGAATCGGGACGCCATTCTGGCGCTGAAAGAATCCTTGTGCGAACAGATCATCGGTCAGGGCCATCTGGTGGACAGGCTGCTGATCGCCATCCTGGCGGATGGCCACCTGCTGGTGGAGGGCGCCCCCGGCCTGGCCAAGACCAAGGCCATCAAGGCCCTGGCCCGCGGTCTGGAGGGGGATTTCCATCGCATTCAGTTTACCCCGGACCTGTTGCCGGCGGACGTCACCGGCACCGAGATCTACCGTCCCCAGGACGCCAGCTTCAGCTTTCAACCAGGGCCCATTTTTCACAATCTGGTACTGGCGGACGAGATCAACCGGGCCCCGGCCAAGGTCCAGTCCGCCCTGCTGGAGGCCATGGCGGAACGACAGATCAGTGTGGGCAAGTTATCTCATCCGCTGCCGGACCTGTTTCTGGTGATGGCGACCCAGAACCCCATCGAACAGGAAGGCACCTATCCCCTGCCGGAAGCCCAGCTGGACCGGTTTTTGATGCATGTGACCATCGACTACCCCGATGCCGGCTCCGAGCGCAAAATTCTGCAGCTGGCGCGAATGGAAGCCATGGACCGTCAGCACCGGGACGAGCCAGGCCCCGACCCCATCCATATCAGTCAGCAACAGATTTTTGGCGCCCGGGAGGAAATCCTGCAACTGCATATGATTCCCGATGTGGAGGAATACATCGTGCAGTTCACCATGGCCACCCGCAACACCCTGGCCTATGGGGATGACCTGGCCAGTTGGATTGAATACGGGGTCAGCCCCCGGGGCACCATCGCCATGGATGCCTGCGCCCGGGCTCATGCCTGGCTTAATGACCGGGACTTTGTCACCCCGGAGGACGTGCAGGCCGGTGACTTTGAGATCAAGTGCGCGACCAAGTGTGATTTTGTTAAGTCGGGCCAGGCTGAGTTTGCGGACGCCGAAATGGGCGGCATGAACGGGGCCGGTAAAGCGGCCGTTCAAGCCACACAGGTGCTCGAGGGGCTCTATCAGAAAATGGCTGGGCTGCAGGACCAACTGGCAGCCGACCCCACCGTGGTGGTTTTTGAAGATGCCTATAT
>MDSW01138859.1_pt1 | contig 25570 bp, 23 predicted proteins | sample 811171 | NCBI WGS metagenome assembly MDSW01 (sample SAMN05326641, study PRJNA326480) | marine metagenome | isolation source: seawater | place: Atlantic Ocean: North West | collected 2012 | reverse complement strand
TCAAACCAGATATTTTCTCAAAAATTTTATTTGATTTTTTAAAAAAGAACTTAATCTTTCTTTTTTCTTTATTACTAATATCTGCTTTAATTTCTTTCATAAAATATTTTTTGATTAACGATTTTATTCCCTGAGGTAATATTTTTTTTAAATAAAATATTGAATACAGTTTTTGTAATTTTGTAAAATATTCTGGGTAGACGTAAATTTTATTTTGATTTCTGTCAAGTTGATTAACTTTTTCTTTTTTTAAAAGATCTTCAAATTCATCCCAATCAATTGATAAAAAATTTGAAATTTTTTGAAGAAAGGCTGGTTTATCATTCTTCAATTCTTCATACAAAAAAATACCCACATCTTTTCTCTCAAAGTAATTAAGTAATTCGCTCAAAGTATTGTCATAAAAATAATTACTAAAAAAAGTTTTTTCGGGTTGTTTATTGAGTATTTCTGTATCACTCAAATTTATCAATTCTTTAAAACTTTTCACGCTAAAATTGTTTGAAATTTCTGAGAATGCATGGTGATATTGAGACTCAAGAACATCAAATTGATTTCGTATAACAAAAAAAACCTTAAATTTTATTCTACTATTATATAAATTTAGTAGCTTTTTCATTTTGATTAAGTTTTGAAAGTAATTAATACCATACGTCAAAAATTTTTCTGAGGATATTAAATTTACTTTGTCTTCACTTAAACTTAGATCTTTAAAAAGGAAATCTACATTTTCAATATTTATGTCTTTTTTAACATCAATTTTATTAATAAATGACATTTTCTCATATGAAAAAAAAGGTTTTGAGCTCTCGTGATAATATTTGGGGCCTAAATAATTTATGTTCCCATTTTTTTCAAAAAAATTTTTTTGTAGAAAAGTTGTTCCTGTCCTTGGGTAGCCTATATGAAAAATTACTCTCATTAAAACTATATTATAAATTTGATTTAAAAAATAATTTATTATAATAAAATTCAAATGATTGAAAAGACATTTAGACTAGATATTCAAAGTTTAAGAGCAATTTCAGTTCTTTTAGTAATATTCTATCATTTCAATTTAGTTTTTAATAATCATCCATTATTTTCAGGAGGTTTTATAGGTGTTGATATTTTTTTTATCATTTCAGGCTACGTAATCTCAAATATAATATTAATTGAATTAGAAGAAAAAAAAAATTTTGATTTTATAAATTTTCTTGAAAAAAGATTAAGAAGACTAATTCCAGCTCTATATTTTTTGCTAATTATAATTTTTATTTTTGGTTTTTTTCTTTTAATACCTGAGAGCTTTTCAGAATTATCTAGTGAAATAATTTCTAATGTTTTTATATTATCGAATTTTTATTTTTGGGAAAGTCTTGCTCAATATGGTGCAATTTCTGGGATGGAGAGACCCCTTCTTCATACTTGGTCCTTATCTGTCGAGTGGCAATTTTACATAATTACTTCTCTTATATTTTTTCTTTTTAAAAAAAAATTAGAAAATTATTTTAATCTTTATTTCCTTACTTTATTTGTTGTCTCGTTTGTTTTAAACTTCTTTATTTTAACTAATCAAATAAATTTTAATTTTTTTTTTTCAGGCTCCAGATATTGGGAATTTGTATTGGGAATTTTGATAAGATATAATCAAACTAAAGCTATTATGCTTTTTAGAAATTTTTTAGACGATAATAAAATAAACTATATTCTTTTTGTATCATTCTTTATTATAATTTTTTTTTCGTTAAGTTACCAATTTTTAGAAAATCAAAAATTTTTTTTTATTTTAGCAATGATTAGTTCATCAATTATTATACTCCTTGGTAATACGAAGTCCTATTTTTCAAAATTTTTTAATTCAAAAACTCTTGTATTTATAGGGGGAATTTCTTACTCTATGTATATTTGGCATTACCCAATCGCATCTTTCTTTTATACAACCGGATATGAATATTATTTCAATAATTATATAAAGTTAATTGCTATCTTACCATTATTTTTTATATCAATTTTTTCATATAATTTTATTGAAAATAAATTTAGAAATTCATTAATCATAAATCGTAAAAATTTTTTAATTTTATTTATTTCTTCTTCAATTTTTTTAGTTTTGTTATCTATGATAACAATTAAAAATGATGGTATATTTGAACGTATTAAAATAACGCATCATCAAAAAAATTTTATAATTAATTTTGATAAAGACAGAAAAGATCCTGGATTTTATCCAGAAGCCTTTCCAGCGAAAATTGATGATACAAAAAAAACAATTTTAGTTTTAGGAAATTCACATGGTGGAGAATATTTTGAATTAGTCTCAAACACCAAGTATTTGAAACAAAAATATAATATGATTTATTCCCATATTCAAATTAGATGCTTAAAAAATTTGATTAATGGTATAAATAAAAGTAATTGTTTTAGAAAACTTGATTTTTCTAAAGAAAATGATTTTCAAAAAAAAATTTCATTATTAAAAAAAGTTAACATTGTAATTTTAAAAACTAAATGGAGCGAGAGGGATATAGAGGTTTTGCCAGATGTCATTAAGTTTTTGAAAAAGAAAGGAATAATTGTTATTGTTGGATCAGAAAATCCTTTTTTTAAAATAATAAATAATGAAAATTTTAAACCAGAGAAAAAATATAAAAGCAGTATTCTTGTTCATGCTTTATTTCAAAAAAATACGATTGTAGACAAGTATTATATCTCAAAATCAAAATTGCCAAACAACCAAGACTTAATTAAGATGGAAAAAGAATATTTCAATAAAATTGATTGGGAAAGATATATGCTGAATAATGATCAGCTGAAAAAAATTTCTACTGAAAATGATGTAATTTATTTTAATGATATTGAAGTTTTCTGTAATTTAGCAGCAGAACGTTGTGATGTTTTAGCTGACAATAATAAAATTCATTGGGATGAAAATGGACACACAACTTTGAAATCAAAATTGCACTTGTCAAATAGATTAATTAAAAATACAAAACTTATGGATTATCTTTAATATTTTTAGAGATACTAAGTTACAAGACTTAAGTAACCATGAAAATAAAACGACCAGATTGGACTAAACAATTAGAAAGAAAAAAATCAAAAAAATGGATAGATAAAAATGAGAATTCTGATGAACTTCTTGCTAAAGTTAATATTGCCAATTTAAAAAGTATAACTTTAAATGATATTTTTGCATATCCTGATCTTGGAAAGTTATATTTAGCATTAAGTAAAAATTTAAAAATAAATTATAAGAAAATTTTACTTACAAATGGTGCTGATGGTGCAATTAAACTTGTTTTCGATACTTTATATAATAAAAAAAAATTTACTGTATTGAGATTTGAACCAAGTTTTGCAATGTATAAAATTTATAGTAAACTATATTCAACGAGGGATATTGTAGTTGATTATAAAAATATAAATGGTGAACCAAATTTAAATTTACTTTTAGTAATTAAAAAAATAAAAAAATTTAAGCCAAACTTAATTTTGCTAGCAAACCCTAATAGCCCCACTGGTACATTAATAAATAGTAAACAATTAGAAAATATAATTAAAATTGCAAAAAATAATAATTGTTTTGTATTAATAGACGAAGCTTATTTTCCATACTCTAAACTATCTTTCATAAATAAAGTTAACAAATATAAAAATTTAATTATAGTTAGAAGTTTGAAAGCTTTTGGTTTATCAGGTATGAGAGTTGGTTATTTAATTTCAAATGTTGACTTAATAGAAAAGATTTCAAGTTATAGACCCCTGTATGAAATAAATTCACTGGGTGCTTTTTTATTTTTAAAACTATTAAAGAACTATTCTATTGTAAAAAAATCTGTAAATAGACTTCTTTCAGATAAAAATTATTTTACATTTGAATTAAAAAAAAGAAATATTAAATTTATAAAAAGTTACGGAAATTTTATTCATATTAAAATAAAGAAAAATAGAGAAAAAATTTTGAAAAATATATCAAAGAAATTTTATATAAGAAATAATGAAACGCATAATTCACTAAAAGGTTTTTCGAGAATAAGTTTAACTACTAAACAAAATTATAAGTATATTTTGCAAATTTTAGATAAGTATAAAAATGAAAAGTGATTTAAAATTAAAATTAGCACTTCCTACTGATGCAATCAGCATGGATATTGAAACCTCATTTCTAATTGGTTTAGATTGGGGTATTAATGTTTATGAACTCAAAAGACTTTTTAATAAAAGATTACCATCTTTCAATCAATCAGATGTTGAGTATATAAAAAGATCAGTTAAAAAAAATAACATTAAAATCTGCTCGCTTTCGCCAGGTTTTTTTAAAGATAAAATAGACTCAGATTTAACTAAAAATGAAATAAGTAATTTTGATAAATTATTAGATTTTGCGGATGAATTTGAAACTAATAAGATCATAGTTTTTGGTTTTCAATATGAAAAAGTCGACAATTTTCCCTCAAATAATATTCTGCCTAAAATACTAGATATTTATGAAAAATTATTAAAAAAATGTATCAAAAGAAAAATTACTTTACTCGTAGAAAATGACAGGGGACATTATGCAAATAATAAAAATATTTTAGTAAAAATTTTTCAAGAATTATCAGATGGTAATTTTAAATTGAATTGGGATCCTTGTAATTGTATAGGAGAAAAAGACTCAGAGTTGCCTTTTCCAGATTTTTATAATTCTATTAAAGATAAAATTGGCCATTTGCACATTAAAGATGCAATTAGATTTGAGGAAAAGTTTAAGAATATAATGATAGGCGAAGGTGAAGTTAATTGGAAAGATCAAATAACAGCCTTAAAAAAAGATAATTATTCTGGCTACTATGTAATTGAACCACATTTTGGTCACAGAATTCATAGTACCCACAAACACATTGAGTCATTTAAAAAAATATATAGTGAGGCATAAAACAAAATTTAACCTTTTTGATGATATTAGCAAAAATTTTTCAAAAAAAAAAAAATTAAACAGTAATTAGGACAGGTACCTTGTTAAAAAAACTCTCGATTATTATTGTAAGAAAACTCAATAGTTTAATTAATTATTTTTTTTTAAAAACAAAAATTCCTTGAAAACATACAAAATCCAACTTTGAATCTAAAAAGTCGTTTAAAGCATCCTCCGGCTTCATGACCATTGTTCTACCATGTTTATTAAATGAGGTATTAACAACTACTCCATAACCAGTAAGCTTCTTTATTTCTTTTAGAATTTTATAATAATTTTCATTATCATTCTTTTCAACAAACTGTGGTCTAGCTGTATTATCTATGTGAATTGCTGAAGGTAAAATTTTGGCAAATTCTTTTTTCATTCTAAAAGCGCAAGTCATATGTTTATTTTTATATGATTTTTCAAAAAGTTTTTCTCTATCCTCTTCTAAAATTGATGGACAAAAGGGTTGGAAATTAGGCCTACCTTTTACAACGCTATTTATTCTTTCTTTTGTCTTTAAACTTCTCGCATCTCCTATTATACTTCTATTTCCAAGAGCTCTTGGTCCAAATTCCATTCTCCCTTGAAACAAGCCACCTATTTTTCCCTCAGTTATTAATTTTGCAAAATCTTCATGCCATAAAAAATTTGTAACATCCTCAATTTCAATCTTATCTTTAAATTTTTTAAGTGTTTCTTTAATTTCATCATTATTATAATAAGGTCCCCAATAAGGCATTTCAAATTTAGATTTTTTAAAAGAATCGAAGTTAATCTTTTTCTCTTTTTTTAAACTTAAAATAAGAGCACCCAGACCAGCACCGCTATCTGTCATTGCAGGTATAATATATAAATTTTTTAATCCTGACTCCTCATATAATTTCATGTTGAGTTTGACATTTGCAAAGTTTCCACCTGATAGACAAATATCATAAATCTGGTATTGATTAATTAGTTTTTTGACATAGTTTAAAATTATATTTTCTAAGTATCCTTGAATCGCAGCAGCAATATTTTCTCTACCAATTTCAACTTGAATATTAGAAATATTTTTTTCAAGATAATCGATAACGTCCTCATTAATGATTATTTGATTGTTTTCAGAAATTGAAGTTGAACTAATTAAATAATCATAAAGTTGATTATTTTTTGTAGACCCATATGCCGCCAAAGCTTCGACCTTCCCTTCGTCTGAATTTGGAGTGAAACCCAAAAAAGCGGTAAAAAAAACATATAATCTACCAATTGAAATTACTTCATTTCTAGTATTAACAAAGACTTTTGATGATGTTAATTCTTTTAACTTTTCTTTTTCGCACAAGAAAACTTTTGAAAAATGATCATCACCAACTAGATCTAAAGAAATGCTAAGACATTTATTAAATGGTGAAAAAAAGTATGAACTTATACAATGAGTAGTATGGTGATCGTTAAAGTTTATTTTAGTAATATCTATTTCATTTTGTTCTAAATCATCTGATAAATAGTCTTTAATAGTATCTTTGAATCCTTTCTTTTGATTTTTAAATATTAAATATTTTAAAATCATTGCAAATACACCAAGAGAAAAAGGAATTTTTGCTAAAAGTTTTAATAAAAGATTAAATTTACCATATCCTAAAATTTTTTTTTGCTGTTTTATTTCAGATAGATTAAAAAGTTTTCTTATTTTTTTCTCAATTTTTTTCTTTAAAACAAATTTTGGATTTGAAAAAAATATTTCATTTTTATAACAAAGTGAAAATTTTAAATTATTTTTATCAATGTTTTGATATTTAGATAAACAATCCACACTTTTTTTAATTGAAGTACCATCATGCTTAAAACGTGTTAATCTTTCTTCATCTATCGCAAAAATATTATCTCCATCAAAATAACTTATGGAAGCATCATGACCCATTATATTTATTCCAACAATATCCTTCTCTTTAATCATTGAGCCTCTTTTTTTGACCAGATTTGATTAAAACAGTCTTTAAATTTTTCAGATTTTATAGTTATATCACTATGTTTTGATACGAATTCAAAATCATTTTCTAATAAAATTTTTTCAATAGTTTTCTTGTGATGATAAAAATTTTCATTTACTTCAATAAAAATACTTTTAATTTTTTTTAAGGTTTTGTTAGCACCTTGTAAAATTAAATGTTCGATACCATCCACATCGATTTTTAAATAATCTGGATAAGGTAGAGAATATTCTTCTATAAATTTATCAATAGTAGTTCCAGGTACTCTAAACTTAAATATGGTTTGAATTTTTTTTCCATCATGAGAATAATCTTCTTTGAAAGTTGATAAAGCCCCACCTATATCAATATTAGACATATTCATTTCTGAGATAGTTTTTTTTGTGTACAATGGGTTTGGTATTATTGTTATTTTGTCAGATAAATTATTTAAATAAATATTTTTAGATAAATTCTCAAGATTAAATACTGAAGGTTCAAAACTGAAAGTTTTGGCGTTCATTTTTTTTGATGCATAACAACTATATAAGCCAATATTTGCTCCAACATCATAAAAAATACTTTCTTTTTTGAAATTATCAATCCATTCTATTATTTCAGGTTCTTTTGAAAAAAAGGTTTTTACTCTATAAAGTATTAATTGATTAGGTATATAAAAAGACAGATTTGAATTATCTAATTTTACAATTTTTTTTCTTTGAGAAATTATACTATGAAAAATATCATTTAACTTCAAACTTCGATCAATTTTGAAAATTAATAATGAAAAATGATATACTATCTTTTTTAAAATTTTCATTAAAATTATTAATTTTTTTTTTTCACTCGTTTTTAATATTTTATTATCTGAGTCATTTTAAAATATTTTTATATTTAGAAATCTAATTCTTTTAATTTAAATAATCATAATTTACAACATTTTCTAAATTTCAAATATTTTTACACTTTATCATGTGGTAATAAGATTATATTTTGTTAAAAAGTCATATAGTGAAGCATAAAATTAAAAAAATTAATGTAGGTATTATTGGAATCGGAAGAATTTCTTTACATCATATTAATTGTATCATTTCTGAAAAAAATTTCTTTTTGTCGGCTATATGTGATTTAGATAAAATAAAATTAAATAAATTTATAAAAAAATATAAGACTAGGGGATATCTCAATTATAAAGAGATGTTATCAAAGCATCAAGAAATAAACTTGGTAATTATAGCAACACCTTCTGGGATGCATTATGAACATGCTAAAGATATTATCATAAGATTTAAAAAGAACCTAATTATCGAAAAACCACTCACTCTTAAAATTAGTCAAGCCAAAGAATTATTTAAATTATCAGATAAAAAAGGAGTTAAAATTTTTCCAGTTTTTCAAAATAGATATAATCTTGCGGTTAGAAGAGTAAAAAAATCAATCAAGTTAAAAGAAATTGGTGATATTAGAATTGTAAATGTCAGAGTTAGATGGTGTAGACAACAGCAATATTACAACATGTCCCCTTGGAGAGGAACTTACTCCCATGATGGAGGAGCTTTAACTAATCAGGGTATTCATCATATTGATTTATTAAGATATTTATTTGGTGAAGTAGAATACGTTAATTGTCAAATGAAAACTCTTGGCTCTAAAATTCAAGTTGAGGATACGATTGTAGCAACTTTTGGATTTAAAAATGGTGGAGTTGGAACACTTGAAATAACAACAGCAGCAAGACCTATTGATTATGAGGCATCAATTTCTTTATTAGGATCTAAAGGCATGATTCAGATTGGAGGTATAGCAGTTAATAAGCTTGAAATTTTTACCCCAAAGCAAAATGATATAAATAAGTTTTCTGAAAGCTTCAAAAGAAATTATTATGGATTTGGTCATAAATATTTGTACAAATCAATTAGCAATTATTTCTTCAGAAAAAAAAAGTTTTTAATTTCATATAATGATTGTGTAAAGACACTTCAATTATTACATTGTTTCTATAATTCAGCCGAACAAAATAAAAAAGTATATTTTAAAAATTCGAGAGACTCAAAAAAGTTAGGAAGAAAAAACGACAAAATATCGAAACTATATAGGTTTTATGAAAAATAATGGAAAAGTTTTAGGTGTTATACCTGCAAGACTTGCAGCCTCTAGATTTCCTAACAAACCATTAAAAAAAATTACAAATCTTACAATGTTAGAACATGTTTATTAAAGAGCAAAATTAGCCAAACAAATAAAGTATTTAACAATTGCTACATGCGATAAAAAAATTTTTAATTTCTCAAAAAGTAAAAATTATAATGTTATTATGACATCAAAAAAACACGTGCGTGCATTAGATAGGGTTTACGAAGCATCCAAAAAGTTATCAACTAGACTTAGATTAAAATCAGATGATATAACGATTTGCATACAAGCAGATGAACCTATGCTAGATCCAAAAATGATTGACAAATCGATTTTGTTTTTAAAAAAAAACAAAAAAGCTAAATGTACTCTCTTAGGAATGAAAATAAAAAATAAAGATCAATTTTATGATAAAAATATTTTAAAAATTGTACATAACTTAAATGGTGAAGTTGTTTACACTAGTAGGTCACCAATTCCTAATTGTAAAAAATTTTCGAAAAAAATTGGTGCAAGAAGAATTTATGGTATTTTCGCTTTTAGGAATTTTTTTCTTAAAAAATTTTATTATACAAAACCATCTCCTCTTGAATTGTCTGAAGCATGTGACTCTAACAGAATCTGTGATAATGGTGGAGGACAATTTGTTGTAAAATATAATTATCTAAATTCGTTTTCTGTGGATACAAATGTAGACTTAAAAAAAGTGAAAAAATTTATTAAAAAAGATAAAATTTTTAAAAAATTTAAAATTTAATATGAGTTTATTGTCAGTTGGTGTTATTGGTTATGGTGTAGTTGGAAAAAGAAGAATTCAATATATTTTGCAAAGTAAAAAATTAAAACTGAAATATATATCTGATGTAAAATTTAGAAAAAATTATTCAAAGGATAAAATAAATTATTTTAGAGATTACTTAGATCTTATAAACAATAAACCAAATCTTGTATTTGTTACATTGCCAAATTATTTGGCTGCAAAAGTTACTAAATTATGTCTAAAAAATCACATACACGTTTTTTGTGAAAAACCACCCGGTAGAAATGTGGCTGATATTAAATCAGTTATTAAACAAGAAAGCTTAAACAAAAAAATAAAATTGAAATATGGTTTTAATCATAGATACCATGGCTCTATCAAAAAGGCTAAAAAAATTATTGATGATAAAACTTTTGGAAAAATTTTAAATATAAGAGGTGTTTACGGAAAAAGTAAAATAGTCACTTTTGGTAAAAATGAGTGGAGATCTTCTAGAGAAAAAGCTGGAGGAGGTATTCTGTTAGATCAAGGCATACATATGCTTGATCTAATCTGTTTTTTTGCTGGAAAGTTTAATAAATATAAATCATTTATATCGAATAAATTTTGGAGATATGATGTTGAAGATAGTGCTTTTGCACTAATGAAAAATAATACTGGAATTATTGCATCGATACATTCAACAGCTACTCAATGGAAGCACAAATTCAACATTGAAATTACTTTGGAAAAAGCTACCTTGATACTTTCAGGAATTTTGTCTGGTTCAAAATCTTATGGTCAAGAGAAGTTGATTATTTTGAATAAAAAAAGAGATAAATTTCGTAAAAAAACTTTTAAATACTATAAAGATAACTCATGGAAGGACGAAATATCTGAATTTACAGATATAATATTTAATAATAGCAAAGTGATAAATGGCAATAGTTATCAAGCCCTAGAAGTAATGAAAATGATTCAAAATATTTACAATAATGATAAAGAATGGAAAAAAAAGATTAATGAAAAAAAATAAATTTTTTAAAGATAAATCGTTAAATCTTGTGAGATTTTCTGAAAAATATATTGAATATTTGAGTTTTATTTTAAAACAATTGGACAAAAAAAAAATTGAAAAATTTGAAAAGCTTTTAGAATTAGCTAGAAAAAAGAAACAAACAATTTTTATTGCTGGAAATGGTGGTGCAGCAGCAACATCAATTACAATGGCAAATGATTTAGGATTTGATATTTTAAAAAAAACTAAGATTAAAAAAACATTTAAATTACAAAGCTTAAATGATAATCCATCAGTTTTAACAGCAATAGCTAATGATACAGGTTATGAAAATATTTTTTTAAATCAGTTAAAGATATATTATAAATCTGGTGATCTCTTAGTTTTATTATCAGCATCTGGAAATTCCTTAAATTTAATTAAAGCTTGTAATTGGGTAAAACAAAAAGGTGGTAAAACAATCGGTATTTTAGGCTTTAATGGAGGAAAATTACTTAAAAAATGTGATTTAACAATACATATAAAGACAGAAAAAAATGAATATGGACCAGTTGAGGATACACAATTAATTTTAAATCATATTCTCGCACACTGGTTTCAAAAAAAATACGTTAAGTAATTTTTAATGTTTAATAAAAGCACAACAATCCATTTGGATGATATTAAGATTGATTTGTTTGAATATATTGATGAAAATTCAGATTTTTTAAAAAATCAATATTTAGAGTATGTTTTCGAAATTGGTAATTTGAAACTTGATAATCAAAAATTAAGAAAAGTTTTAGAGTATAATAACCATTCTTTATGGGAAATGTCGCTTATTAATGAAAAAAATATTTATAAAAATAATAATGTTTTCAAAACTATAAAATATTTAGCATTAAGAAAAATTCTTTTTGAAAATATCAGTAAAAAAATTCAAATTTTTTTTCTTGAAAAAGATTTGGAAAATATAATTAAAAAAGAATTTGACACTAAAAAATTAATTTTTTTAAATTCAGAATTTTCATTAAAAAATAAGCTTAAAAAAAGTATAATTAAAAGTGATATATTTAATTACTTATATTTCCTATATTTTTTTATAAAAAATTGCAATTTTTCAAAAAAAAATAAAAGTAATTTTTTAAAAAAAAAGATCTTTATTTTTTCTTATTTTACTCATTATGATAATATCAAATTTTCTAATGGATCCTTTTTTCCAAAACAATGGGCTGGTTTATTGAAATTATTAGATAAAAATTTTAATTTTATTCAATTATTTCTTCCAAATAAAGATTTTAAGTTTTTTTTTCAAATAAAAAGTTTCTTAGAAAATAAGAAAATTAATAATTTGAATGCTCAAAATTTCCTTAATAATATAATTTTTTTTGAATATTATTCTCAGATAAGAGAAAATTTTAAAAAATTTAAAACAAAAGTCTTATTTTCTGAAATAGAAAAATTATTTAAAAAAAATCAAAAATACGAATTTTTTTTCCTTATAAATAAAGATCTTTTTATTTCCTCTTTTTCTGGATATACGCTTTTACAAAATTTACTTTGGATAAGTGTATTTGATAATTTATTATCAAACATTCCAAAACATGATTATGGAATTTTTTTATATGAGAATCAGCCTTGGGAAAAAGCATTAATTACAAGTTGGAAAAAATTTAAACATGGCAAATTAATTGGATATTCACATACAACTATAAATTACTGGCACCTAAATTATTTCAATGCCTTAGATTATAATACCTCAGATAATTTTGAAAAATTTAATCCAAATTATATTGCTGTTTCGAGTCAAACTTCTAAAAATTTTCTATTAAATCAATCAATTAATTCAGAAAAGATTCTAGAAGTTGAAGCGTTAAGATATTTATGGATATTAGAAAAAAATTGTGAGCCAAAAAAGAAAAGGAATAAAGAAATTTTATTTTTAGGAGATTATAAAAATACAACAAATAAAAAATTAATTGAAATTTTGAAAAAGTTGAAGATTTCTCTAATTGATTTAGGTTTCAATATAACTTTTAAACCACATCCTGCAACTTTTGTTAAAGATATTGATAAAGATATTCATCAAACCAATGATGATTTGGAATTAATTGTAGACAGATTTGATTTTGTTATTTCATCAAATACAACTTCAGCAATTATAGAGGCATTAAGTTGTGGTAAAACAACTTTTTTGTTTAAGGATAAAAATAATTTTGATTTATCACCTTTGAAAAATACTATATTAGAAGAGAAAATTAATTTTTTTTATACCGATAAAGATTTACTAAATAAAATTGATAACAATAATGATAAAATCAAACCAATAAAATATTATTATTTGAATAAAGATTTAAATAGATGGAAAAAAATATTAGAAATAAAAAATTAAATAAAAAATATAATTTACTAATAACAGCAATCCCATTCATTCCAATTATTAAAAGGTTTGAAAAAAAAATAAAAAAAAGAGGAATAAATTACACCTTGCTTAAAAGTAGTCAGCAAGTAAGTGAAAAACAATTTTTAAAAATAATTCATAAGTATGATGCAATTTTATCCGGAGATGACGAAATTACAAAAAAAGTAATTGATAAAGCCATAAATCTAAAAGTAATTTCAAAGTGGGGTACTGGGATAGATTCAATTGAACATGAATATGCAAAAAAAAAGGGTATTAAGGTTTTTAATACACCAGGAGCATTTACTAATGGTGTTGCTACTATGGCTATTTCAATGATTTTAGCTTTTTACAGAAAAATAATAATTAATCATAATGACATAAGAAAAAATATTTGGAGTAAATATTCTGGAGAAACGATATTAAATAAAAAAGTTGGTTTAATAGGAGTTGGTAGAATTGGAAAAAAGATTATTGAAATGCTCCAAGGTTTTAAAACAATAAATTATATTAATGATACAAAAAAAATTAATCAAAAATTTTTAAGAAAATTTAAATTAAAACATAAAACGAAAAAGTTTATATTTAAGAATTGTGATATAATCATAATAGCAACAGATTTAAATAAAACTTCATTCAAAATTATTAATAGAAAAACAATTAACTTTTTAAAAAAAAAACCATTGTTAGTAAATATTGGAAGAGGAGGATCTATTGACAACCAAGCTCTATTGAAATCTCTTAAGCAAAAGAAAATTAAGGGTGCTTGTTTAGATGTTTTTGAAACAGAACCATTATCTAAGAATAATCTATTAAAAAAATTTGATAATTGTATTTTAACTAGCCACAACGCTTTTAATACAAAAGATGAAGTTGAGTTTGTAAATAAAAACACCCTAAATAATATTTTTAAAGGTTTAAATGTTAATGCAGAAAATATTAAGAAAATTTAAGAATAAAAGAATAATAGTTACCGGACATACTGGTTTTAAAGGATCATGGTTATCTCTTTGGCTTTATTTGTGTGGAGCAAAAGTGATGGGTTTATCTAATGGAATATTGACAAAACCATCACATTTTAAATCTATTAAAATGAGTGGAAGAATCATATCAAAAAGGGTTGATATTTGTGATGTAAAAAAAATAAAAAAAATTTTTTTAAATTTTAAACCAGAATTTGTTTTTCACTTAGCAGCCCAATCATTGGTAAATAAATCTTATTCAAATCCAATTGAAACGTATAAATCAAATACATTTGGAACATTAAGTGTTTTAGAATCTTTAAAAGTATTAAAAAATAAATGTGTGGTAGTTTTAATTACTAGTGATAAAAGCTATAAAAATCTTGAAATAAAAAGAGGCTATAAAGAAAATGATTTGCTTGGAGGAATTGATCCCTATAGTTCCTCTAAAGCTTCAGCCGAGTTAATAATACAAACGTATATAAAATCTTTTTTTAGTAAAAAAAAAAACTTATCCTTAGCTGTTGCTAGAGCTGGAAATGTAATTGGAGGTGGTGATTGGTCTTTAGATAGACTAATACCTGATTGTATTAAATCATGGTCAAAAAACAAAAATGTTATTTTGAGAAATCCAAATTCAACAAGACCTTGGCAACACGTTTTAGAAGCGTTATCAGGATATTTAATTTTGTCTATTCAACTATCTAAAAATAAAAAATTGAATGGTGAAGTTTTTAATTTTGGACCTTCAAATAAAAAAAATTACAGCGTATTAAATGTTGTTAAAAATATGAAAAAAGATTGGAAAAGTGTATCTTGGAAAGTGGGTAAAAGAAATAAAACTTTTTATGAAAGCAATCTACTTAAATTAAACTCTATTAAAGCTAAAAAAAAGTTAAATTGGAAATGTATTTTAACATTTAGAGAAACAATTAATTTAGTAATAACTTGGTATAAAGCTTTTTATGGTAAAAAATTAGATATGGAAAATGTTTCAATTGACCAAATAAGATTTTATGAAAAGATTTTTGTGAAAAGGATTAAATAAATTGAAAGTTGTTATTTTAGCAGGTGGTATGGGGTCAAGAATATCAGAATACACAAAGTCAATTCCAAAACCAATGATAAAAGTTTTGGGCAAACCAATAATCACACGAATAATGGATCATTATGCTAGTTATGGTCATAAAGATTTTTATATAGCAACAGGCTATAAATCTAAAATTATTGAAAATTACTTTAAAAACAAAAAAAATAGAAAATATAATATTAATATAATTAATACTGGTTTGAACACTATGACAGGGGGAAGAATTAAGAGATTAAGTGAATATTTAAATGAAACTTTTTTAATGACTTATGGAGATGGTCTATCGAATGTTGATATAAATAAATTGATAAAATTTCATAAAAAAAATAATAAACTAGTCACTTTAACCTCAGTAAGACCACCAGCTAGATTTGGAGCAATTAAAATAATGAAAAATCATGTAAAATATTTTCGTGAAAAAAATAGTTTGGATGAGGGTTGGATAAATGGAGGTTTTTTTGTAATTGAGCCAAAATTTTTAAAGTTTATTAATGGTGATAATACCTTCATGGAACAAGAGCCTTTAAAAAAAATTTCAAAAAAGAAACAGTTAGTCGCATTTAAGCATTATGGTTTTTGGCAGTGTATGGACACACTACGAGACAAAGAAATTTTAGAAAAAAAAATTAAAAATAAAGAGCATCTTGAAACAAAATAAAATTCTTATTACAGGTGGTACAGGATTTATTGGATATCATCTTGCTAAAAAATGTTTAAAGCTAAATTGGTCTGTAGATAGCATTTCAACAAATTTGCCAAAAAAAATCAGAAAATTAAAAAAAGTAAAGTATATAAAACTTGATATTTCAAAAAAATTAAAAATAAAAAAAAAATTATTGTCTAACTATGATTATGTAGTCAATCTTGCAGGTTACGTAGATCACTCTAATAAAAATAAAACTTTAAGAAGTCATTTTAACGGGTGTAAGAACATTGCTGAATTTTTTTTGAACTCAAAGATTAAAAGATTTATACAAGTTGGTTCATGTATTGAGTATGGAAAAATTAAATCACCTCAGAAAGAAAATGAAGTAAAATTTTCAAAAACTTATTCATATTATGGAAAAGCAAAATCACTTAGTACAAAATTCTTATTAAGTCTTCACAGAAAATTTAATTTTCCGTCTACAATTTTAAGATTATATTTAGTTTACGGACCAAAACAGGATCTAAATCGTATAATTCCAATTACAATAGATAATGCAATTAAAAATAAAGAATTTGATTGTTCTCCAGGAAATCAATTAAGAGATTTTATTTATGTAGATGATTTAATTGAAGCTATTATTAAGGTTTTAAAAAATAAGAATGTTTCTGGACAAATTATAAATATTGGCTCAGGAAATCCAATATCTATAAAAAAAGTAGTATTAAAAATCTGTAAATTAACGGGTGGAGGAAATCCTAAATTTGGAAAAATATATTTTAGAAATGATGAAATTTTGAAATTGTATCCAGATATCTCTAAAGCAAAAAAATTGTTAAAATGGCAACCTAAAGTAAGTTTTAATAGAGGTATATTAAAGACTATAAAGGTTTTTAAAAAGCTTTAATGAAAAAATTATATTTGATTAGTAATGACAAAATTTGGTTCTCAAGATTCAAATATACATCAAATAATGATTTGAATAACATTATTTCATCTTTAAATCGAAGTTTTAGTATTAAATTACTATGTAGAAAAAGTAAAAAAAAAACCAGTTATAAATTAAATCAAAAAATAGATTTATTAAATATTAAACAAATAAAAGAAAAAAAAATAAATGTTCTTATGATTTCTATTTCACCTTATAATTTTTTTATTTTTTTTCTTCTATATTTAAAAAATTTGAATTTCAATGGATTTGTATATTTAAGAAGTGATGGTTTCATGGAATATAGAATAAAATATGGAATATTAGGGTATTACTTTTATTTTTTTATGTTTTTTTTTATTAAAAAAAAATTAAAAATAATTTCCTGTTCAAAAAATTTTAATAAAGTAAAAACAAAAAAAATTGTACATCCCTCAGAATTAAATAATGAATGGATCAAAAGAAAAAAAAATAGAGAGATAATAACCACTGATTTACTTTATGTAGGAAGATTTAAAAAAGAGAAAGGTGCTTTTTTTATTTCTAAAATATTCAAAGAATATTTAAAAGAATATAAATTAACATTAGTTGGTACAGAAAAAAAAATGATTAGTAAAGAGTTTTACTCAAAAAATATAAAGATTTTTGGACCTATTATTGAGATTAAGAAACTAATAAAAATTTATGACTCTACAAAGATTTTTATCTTGCCCTCATATACTGAGGGTTTCCCGAAAGTTATACTGGAGTCTTTATCCAGACTTAAACCTGTTATAATTTTCAAAGAAATAAAACATGTTATGAAAGGTAGAAAAGGTATTTTTGTTTGTGATAGGAATGAAATAAGCTTACAAAATAAAATTAAATATATTAACAAAAATTATCACAAAATCCAAAAAACAATGTTAAAAAATTTTTTTTACACAAAAAAAAATTTTGAGAATGAGTTACTCAAAATATTAAATAATGAATTCTAATTTAGACATCTCAAAAATTTTTTTTAGTTACGGGATAGCATTATTTCCTCTATTTTTGTTATTAGGTCCCTTAATTTCTGAGATATTCTTAATGCTGATTATTTTTTTTTCATTTTTTATTATATTTAAAGATAAGAAGTTTGAGTTTCTCTTAAATAGATTTTTTATTTTTTTTTTACTTTTTTATTTATCCACTGTTTTTTCGACAATTTACAATTTTTATAATTTTGAATATTCAAAAGGAGGAATTTTTTATTTTAGAATACCTTTATTTGCATTATCTATATGGTTTATTTTAGATAGATATAATTTCTTTAATAAAAAAATAATTCAATTTTATTCAATTCTTTTTCTAATTGTTATCAGTGATGCTATTCTTCAATATTATTCAGGCAAAAATGTTTTAGGTTATGAAATTATAAAAAGTAGGATTTCAAGTTTTTTTGGTGAAGAATTAATCTTAGGTAGTTTTATATTAAGAATAATACCAATTTTCATGATTTATTTGACAATGAGTGATCTTATTAATGATAAAAAAATCAACTATTTTTACTTAATAATAATATCATTAGCATGCCTAGTTATTTATTTGTCAGGTGAGAGAACTTCATTTGGTTTATTGATTATTTTTTTTTCAACTTTATTTTTTATGGTGAAACATTTAAGAAAATTTATTACTTATATAGCAATTTTGTTAATAACTTCAGCCTTAATCACATCTTACTTGAAAACATCAAGCAAAATTGATCCTGCAAATAGAATGTTTGAAAAATCATTAAACCAAATTACTGGTAAAGGCGAGGAACGATATGAGAAACATAAGAAAAAAATATTTGATAAAGTTTATATTTTTTCTCATGACCACCATGGTCATTATGTTTTATCTTATAAAATTTTTAAAGATTTTATAATATTTGGAACAGGGGTAAAAGGCTTCAGATATCTCTGTAGAAACAAAATTTATATTTTAGAAGATAACGATGGTTGCTCTACCCATCCTCACAACACTTATGCACAAATTTTGGTTTCAAATGGTGTCGTAGGAATGATGTTATTATTACTGGCTTTTTTTTATATTTTAAAAGAAATATTTTTATTTAAAAAAAAAAATGATGTCGAATATAACTGTAATAAAATTTATATATCTAGTGCAATAGCAGTCTCAGCTATATTTGTTAATCTCTGGCCTATTGCACCCAGTGGGAATTTTTTTAATAACTGGTTATCTATGATATATTTTTATCCTATAGGTTTTTATTTATATTTTAAAAATAAAAAATGAGTAAAAAAACAGTCAGTATTATTGTAAATTGCTACAATGGCGAAAAATATTTACAAAAAACACTTAATTCAATTTTAAAGCAAAAATTTAAGAATTTTGAGGTAATTTTTATTGATAATTGTTCCACAGACTCAAGTCCAAGAATTTATAAAAAGATTAAGGACAAGCGGTTTCATTATTTTAGAACAAAAAAAAAAATTAGTTTGTATGCCTCAAGGAATCTAGCTTTAAAAAAGTCAAAAGGTAAATTTATTGCCTTTTTAGATGCAGATGATTGGTGGAGTAATGATTATTTAACTTTAAGAAAAAAATTTTTCAAATCTTCAAAAATGTATGGTTTTTCATATTCTAATTGTTTTCATTACTTTCAAAATTTGAATAAGTATGAAACTTTTTATCATCAAAAAATGCCATCAGGCTACATTTTGGACAATTTGTTAAAATACTATTTTATAAAAATAAGTTCCGTCATTATCAAAAAAAATGTGCTGAAAAAGTACCAATTTAATCCAGTTTATAACATAATCGGAGATTATGACTTAATTCTAAAAATTGCTGAAAGATATAAAGGTATGGGTTTTCAGAAAAAATTTTTGAATATAAGAATTCACAAAGATAATTTTACTCATAATAATAGAAAAATGTTTTATGAAGAATTTTTATATTGGATTAAAAATCAAAATTTTAATAATAAGATATTTAAAAAAAATAAAGATTTCCTTTTTCAAAAATTAGAATATTTAAGACTTATTTATCTTTTGCATAACAAAAAAAGATTAGGGTTAATCCAAGACATTTTAAAATACCCCAATATCTTATTAAAGTTAAAATTAATACTAATTTTCATTTTACCTAGATTTATATTAAGATTTAAGCATAAATATTCATAAATTATTGTATTATTAGAGTCTAAATTTAAAATAAATGAATATTGTTTTTTTATCGATTTTTATATTTATATTTAATTTAATAATTTTTGTGAAATTTGAAACGATATCCAAAAATTTCATATTTTTTGATAAACCAGATGGTGTATTAAAAAAACACAAAAAACCAACATCACTGATAGGTGGATTAATAATTTTAATTAATACGTATTTAATTATTTTTTTTTTAAAAGTTTTAGAATTAGACAATTTCTTTGATGATCGGTTTATTTATTTCATTATTACAATAAGCACATTTTTCTTTTTGATTGGATTTATTGATGATTTAAAAAATTTGAGCCCAAATAAAAAATTATTTTGGATTATTTTTGCAATTGGTTTGACTTTGTATCTTTATCCAGAAATACGACTTAATCATATTAAAATTTCTTTTTTGAAATCGTATATACATTTTGAATATTCTTTCATATTTCTCATTTTTTGTTATGCACTTCTCTCAAATTCATTAAATATGTTTGATGGTATTAATCTACAACTTATATCTTTTACAATTTTTATTTTTTTAATTTTCATAACTAAAGGTTTTGTCTCAATATTCTTTTTATTGTTATTAATTTGTTTAATTTTTTTAGCTATTTTAAATTATCAGAATAGAGTTTTTCTGGGTGATGGTGGATCATATTTGATAAGTTCAATTATTGGGTCAGTTTTTATTTATCAATACGATAATTTGCAAAATTTTTATTATGGGGACGAGATATTTATAATATTATTAATTCCGGCAATTGACATGTTAAGACTTTTCATTTTTAGATTGTTGAATAAAAAAAATCCATTTAAAGGCGATCTTAACCACTTGCATCATTTGATTAATAATTACACTAATAACACAAATAAGACTTTAATGATTAGTGCAGGATTATTTATTTTACCTTATATAATGTTAATAAATAATTTTAGAACATATAATATCTTATTTTTTATTTGCTTAGTTTATTTTTGTTTAATTACATTTTTGAGGTTTAAAAATAATAAATGAAAGCTTTAATTACGGGGGGTGCTGGTTACATAGGAAGTACTGTATCTCACCATTTATTAGATTATGGGCATGATGTTACAATCATTGATGATTTATCAACTGGCTCAAAACAAAATATTCCAAAAAAGGCGTCATTTTTTAAAATTGATATTGCTGACATTAAAAAGCTGGAGCAAATTTTTTTCAAAAAAAAATTTGATATCATTTATCATTTTGCTTCATTTATAGATAATGAAGAATCTCTAAAGTCTCCAAAAAAATATTTTCATAATAATTATAAAAAAAGTAAAATTTTTATTGAATGTTGTTTGAGAAATAACATTAACAAATTTATTTACTCATCGACTGCCTCTGTATATGGGGACAAATTGAAAAAAATAAAAGAAAACAATGAATTAAAACCCTTATCACCTTATTCAAAATCAAAATTGAAAATGGAAAATTTTTTAAAGAAAAAAAGAAATAAGATAAATTGTATTATACTAAGATATTTCAATGTAGCAGGAGTTGATAAAAAATATCGTTGTGGTTTTAGTATAAATAATAAATCTAATTTGATTGTAAATTTATGCAGTGCAAGTGTGAAAAACAAATTATTTGTAGTAAATGGTAATAATTTTAATACAAAAGATGGAACAACTATAAGAGACTATATACACGTAGTTGATTTGGCTGAAATACATTTATTATTAGCTAAAAAACTTCTAAGAAAAAAGATTTTTAGAGTTTTAAATTGTGGATATGGCTACGGCTTTTCCGTCAAAGAAATATTGGAAAAATTTCAATTAATAGAAAGAAAGAAAATTAAGGTAAAAATTGGCAAAAGAAGATTAAATGACATTGCCTTATCTATTGCTGATCCAGTAAAATTAAGGAAATACATTCTCTGGAAACCAAAATATAACAATTTAACGCACATAGTTAAATCATCATTGAATTGGTATAAAAAACAATCAAGATAAACATCAAAAAATTTTAAAGATGATAATTTTTAAAAACAAAAAAAAATATCTAATATTATTAATCTTAATAATTATATTTTTTACAATATTTATTAAAGTAACAAATATAGTAAGATATGGTTATGATAGACAAAGTAAAGTAATTGAATTTGTTAAATCAATTATTCCAAAGCACTACATTGGAAAAATAAAAAATACTATATTTACCATTCCCAATCTGAAAGCAAGGAACGAATTTTTAAGTTTACAAGTAAGGAAATTTGAACAAGGGTATGAAGGACAAAAATATAAGTCAAATGAGTATGATTTAGATGGACAGAAATTTAATGTTAATTATTTTTTTACTCCGTTTAAAAGATTAGATGTGAATTTAGGATGGAACGCTCAAAAGAACTCACTCAGAGCCCATTATGCTGAGATTCAAAAAGAAAAAATTTTTTTAATTTCTGGTGAAGGTGAAACAATTTATTTTGATAAAAAAAACTTACTAAACGATAGATTAAATTATCAAAAATTAGACAATAATATTAGTGAATTTTTGAAAGAAAAAGAATTAGAGTTGATAGGAATAAGAGATTTACATTTTCATAATGATCAAGTCCTAATATCTTTGATTACTAAAAGTGACAAAGGAATAACAATAGATATTTATGGTGCAGAGTTAAATTTTAAAAAATTGATATTCAAAAATAAATTTAAAATAAATGAATATTGGCAAGAATATAATGTATTTTCTGGAGGTAGAATCGAAAAATTTGATAATGAAAGTATTTTATTTTCGATTGGATTTTCATATGTAAAAAACGCTGCTCAACAATCAGACAGTTTATTAGGTAAAATAGTAAAAGTTAATTTAAAAACAAATACTCATGAGATAATATCAATCGGACATCGCAACCCTCAAGGCTTAAAATATATCAGACATAATAATTTAATTATAAATTCAGAACATGGCCCAAAAGGCGGGGATGAAATAAATTTTAATTATCTGGATGAAGCAAATATTAACAAAAATTTTGGTTGGCCAATTGCATCTTATGGTGAACCATATTTTGGACCAAACTTGTTTAAAAAAAATCATGCTGATCATGGCTTTGTAGAACCAGCAATTTACTTTACGCCATCGATAGGTATAAGTGAAATTTTGTATTTTAAAAAAAATCCATTCTGTAATATGAAAGAATGTGTCTTAGCAAGTTCTTTAAGAGCTAACTCAATATATTTTATGAATTTTGATAATGGTGATAAAAATTTGATTTTGAAGAATAGAATTCACTTAAAAAGAAATAGAATTAGAGATATAGACTATGATGAAGATTTAAATTTAATAATAATGTTAAGTGAAAATATACCTTCTATAGTGACATTAGAAAAATTGTGATATTTTGGAAATATTTTTATAGAAAATCGATTTAACAGTATTCATCTTATTTTTTTTCATAATAGATAAATCCTCTAATATTTTATTAAATATATTTTTAATATTTTTATTACTTGTTCCTCCTACTCTCATATTTATTGTAAATCTATCTAAAAAAAAAATTTTGATATTTTTTATTTTTAATAATCGAATCATAAAATCGTAATCAGAGGAAATCTTTAATTTTTCATCGTATACTCCAACTTTATCTAGTAATTTTTTTTTAAAAAATAAAGTTGTATGTGGAGGCATCCACCCTTTATTGATTTTATTTTCAATCTCTAAATTTGATTGAATACCCGGCAATAAGCTTGATTTCCATTTTCTGATAATTTTTTTTGTGTCTTTTTTTTTTGTGTAAAATAAATTAGAAAATAATACATCTATCTTTTTGTCTAAAAAAATTTTTCTCACATCTTCAATGATATTATTTTCAATGAATTCATCATCTGAATGCAGTATTCCTACAACTTCACCAGATGCCTTTCTTAGACCCTCATTTAAAGCTCCATAAATGCCAATGCTTTTTTGCTGAAATATTCTTTGGGATTTTATCTTATATTTTTTTGCAATAGCTAAAGTTTGATCATGAGAGTTATTATCTAAGATAATATGCTCTAAATTTGTACAAGATTGTGAATAAATTGACAAACAACAATCCTTTATTGTTTTTTCACTATTATATGTGCAGGTTATAAGACTTACTTGCATTGTTTGAATAAATCACTACAGAATATATATTTAAAAAATAATAATCCAAATGAAAAAAAAAATAGCCTTGATTTTTGGTGTAACAGGTCAGGATGGAGCATACCTATCAAAATTTCTTTTAAAGAAAAAATATAAAGTTTTTGGTGTAAAGAGAAGATCATCAATAATCAATACTCAAAGAGTAGACGATATTTATAAAGATATAAATTTAAAGTCTGATTTTGTCCTTTGTTATGGTGATTTGACTGATGCCTCGTCAATACATAACTTAATTAAACAGATTAAACCAAATGAAATTTATAATCTCGCAGCACAATCACACGTTCAAGTTTCATTTGAAGTTCCTGAATATTCTGCAGAAGTAAATGGATTAGGAGCATTAAGAATTCTGGAAGCAATAAAAATTTTGAAATTAGAAAAAAAAATAAGATTTTACCAAGCAGGAACTTCAGAGATGTTTGGTAGAACAAAGGAAAAGTTTCAAAATGAGAGGACACCTTTTTATCCAGCAAGTCCTTATGGAGTTTCAAAACTTTTTGCACACTGGATAACTATTAACTATAGGGAAAGTTATGGGATCTATGCTTGCAATGGAATATTGTTTAATCACGAAAGCCCAATTAGAGGAGAAACGTTTGTTACCAAAAAAATAGTTCAAGGTTTAGTAAAGATTAAAAATGGTAATCAAAAAAAACTTTTTTTAGGAAATTTGTATTCTAAAAGAGATTGGGGACACGCGAAAGATTATGTTGAGGCGATGTGGAAAATGCTTCAACAAAAAAAAGCTGAAGATTATGTCATAGCCACAGGAAAGACGATGACTATCAAAGAATTCGTGAACAAAGTGTCAAAAAAAATAGGTATAAAATTAAAATGGGTAGGTAAAGGAATTAAAGAAAAAGCAATAGATGTTGAAAATAAAAAAATTATAATTGAATGCAGAAAAAGATATTTTAGACCTGTAGAAGTCGATTTTTTAAGGGGTAATGCACTAAAAGCAAAAAAAATGTTAAAATGGTCTCCAAAAACATCTGTAGATAATCTTATAGATGATATGATTCAATATGAATTATAAACAACATTATGGTCAATAAAAATAGCAAGATTTTTATAGCTGGTCATAATGGTATGCTGGGCTCCTCAATATTGAGAATATTGAAAGAAAAAAAATATAAAAAAATAATCACTATAAATAGAAGTAAACTTGATCTTAGAGATCAAAATTCAGTAAAAGATTTTTTTAAGATTAAAAAACCTGATGTAGTAATAATAGCTGCGGCAAAAGTTGGGGGAATAAAAGCTAACATGAATTTTCCAGCAAATTTTATAAATGATAATTTACAAATTCAATCAAATTTAATTTTAAATAGTTTTAATTTTAGGGTTAAAAAACTAATTTTTTTTGGGTCAAGTTGTATATATCCAAATAATATCAAAGAAAAAATAAAAGAAGATCAAATAATGGTAGGCCCTCTTGAGCAGTCTAACGAAAGTTACTCAATTGCAAAAATTGCAGGTAT
>MDSW01180583.1_pt1 | contig 25574 bp, 18 predicted proteins | sample 811171 | NCBI WGS metagenome assembly MDSW01 (sample SAMN05326641, study PRJNA326480) | marine metagenome | isolation source: seawater | place: Atlantic Ocean: North West | collected 2012 | reverse complement strand
GGTCATCCTCCCCGGCCTCGGCAACGCCTCTGGCGATTACGACGCGTTCGCGTCCGATCTCACCTCCCGCGGGTTCCACGTCACGGTCGCGGAGGTGATCCGCCCCGACTGGCTCCGCAACGCCGCGGGCCTCGCGGACGCCGCGTACTGGCGCGGCACCCTCGCCCCGCGCCCCACGGTGGACTGGTACCTGGACCGGATCGCGTCGGCGATCCGCTCGGCCAAGGCATCCTCCGGCGCCGATCGCGTCGCGTTGGTCGCGCACAGCGCGGGCGGGTGGATGGCGCGCGTCTACCTCGACGCCTACGGCGTCCAGGACGTCCGCGCGCTCGTTTCCCTCGGCTCCCCCCTGAACGCCGTGCCCAAGGGCGTCCCGGGCGTCGTCGACCAGACCCGCGGCATCCTCACGTGGGTCGGCGAGAACTGCGCGACCGCGGCGGATCTCGGCGTGCCGGTGACGTGCTTGGCCGGGCGGTGGCTCGAGGGGCGGGCGGAGTTGGCGCTCGCGGAGGGGGGGTTCGCGAGCGGCGTCTCCGGGTTCGTCGTCGGGCAGGGGTACAAGCAGGTGTGCGGGGACGCGGGCGCGTGGGGCGACGGGATCACGCCAGTGGTTACGGCGCATCTGGACGGCGCGGAGAACGTCACGCTGGAGGGCGTGTTTCACACCCCGCTCGGGAGCGACGACGAGAGCAGGCCGTGGTACGGGAGCCCGCGCGTGTTGGACCAGTGGGTGGAGAAGCTAAGATAGAGCTATACCTACGAGCAGAGGTCGTCTGGCTGGTGAGAGAGAGGTGGGCGTGAAGGAGAGAGGGGGATCGAGAACAGAACGAAGGTCCGACTCCCGTTTTTATTTCTTCAGACACTTGTCACCCGTCAAACCGCTCATCATCCTGCACGTCGTCAAGTCTCGTTGTTGCCCGGGCGGGACGCGCGCTCGACATCGTCAACTCCGTTCGCTTCGCTCCCCCTCACTCTCTCGCGCGCGCCGCGTCCGGCGTCCTTCGCTCGATTCCTTCGCGCGATGGCGAAGGGCGGCGCGGTCGCGTCGGCCGTCGTGACGGCGCTCTTTTGGGCGGGGGGTGGCGCGGGGGCGTGGTGGTGCGCGCGCTCGGCGCTCGCGCATTTCGAGTTGGACCTCCTCGCCGCGGTCCCCGCGCTATGGCTCCTCCTCGACCTCGCGTGCGCGTGCGCGTGCGTGCTGTTCCTCCGACGCGACGCCGCCGCGGAGGCGTTCGCGACCGCGCACGAGCTCGCCCAGGCGCGGTTCAACCTCATCTTCAACGCGCTCGTCAAGGCGGTGACCGGCCGAAGCAGGCCCGGCATCGTCGACCAGTTGGTCTACGGGTTCCTCTTCGGGCCCTTCGTCGCCCCGCCCGTCGCCGCGGTCACGTACGGAGCCGCGGCCGCGAAGGCGGGCGGCGCGTGGGCGGTCGCCGCCGTCGCCGTCCTCGACCGCGTCGCGGCGACGCACCCGGAGCTGGCCTCGAACGTCTCGAGGGCGGTTCGCGTCGCCGCGGTCCCGGCGATCGTGGGCGCGATCCACGGGCGACGCGCGTGCCGCGCCGTCGCGATGTACGCGTGGGCGCTGCCGCGGTACTTCGCGCTCGCGACGGGGTACTTCCTCTACGTCCCCGTCCACTGGCTCGTGGTCGAGCCGTACAAACGCGCGTTCGCGAAGAAGCCCAAACCCCCGCCGACCGCCGCCTAGGCTAGGAGGAGGCGGCGACGCGGGAGCGACGGATGGATGAGGACGGGGGCGGGAGGCGAATCTACTTTCCTCCGTTTCATAAGTAATGGGGAATCTGATTTTATCGACGCGCGCGAGCGCCGGGACGCGGAGGAGGGGGAGGGGAGGGAACGGGCGGAGGGGGGAGGGGAGGAAGGGGGAGGAGCAGACGACGGGAGGCGTTCGATGCCGCGTGCGCGAAAAGAGAGCCGGCGAGCTCAGTCTAGACTAGTCCTGAGAGCGGATGCCGCGCCCCCGCGAACACACTAGACTAGCGAGTCTCGAGGTGCACCTCCGCACTGGGCGGCCCCGGCTGAGCATCGTGACTGCTGCTCGCCCTGCGCGCCCTTTTCTTTTCCGAACGACGCTGACATCGGCCGCCTCGGCCCCCTCGCCCGCCGCGGGTTCCGGGCGTTCCCCTTCCCGCGCTCAGCAGTACGTGCACGGTTGCACGCCGCTGGTCTCCACGTACTCCGAGTAGAGTTTCATGGCGGCGCTGTGCAGCTCCGCGTGCTCCTCGCGCTCCTCCGGCGGGCTCCACTCGCTCACGGGCTGCCACAGGGGTTTGACGTACGTGATCTTCGCCTCCGCGGTGGCGGGGAGGGAGAAGAGCGCCGCGACGCAGAGCGCGAGCAGGAGCCACGCCCTCGAGACGAGAGGGGCGGAGGGTGTTCGAGCGCAGGCGCGCATCGTTCCCGGCGGGGTTCGAGGGGCGCCCGCGCGAGGTTGGAGTGGGGCTCGGGGAGGGGCGGATCAAACGGCCCACCGCGAGCGCGCGGGTTCAAAATTTCCGCGGGGACGGGTCGCGACCCGCTCGAGTCGACCGGCACCCGCGTCGGTCGAGCCGCCCGTTGATCGGGCGAGGCTCAGGTATAGGTCTATGAAAAAATCCCATAATTCGCGCATGATGACTCATCACCACATCGGAAGTGATGTTGGACTTGTCGTCCGTCTTGTCTCTCCCCCCTCCCCCACGCGCCGCGCACTTCCGCGCGCGCGCACGCCCGCTCGCCATGTGCGCCGCGTTCGCCTCGCGCGTGTGCGCGGCGCTCCCCTTCGCGCTCGTGCTGACGCTCGCGGCCTTCTCGCAGCTCCCCGGGCGCTCGGAGAGCACCATCGCGCTCTTGCAGAACGCCGCGTACCCGGACGTGGCGGACGCCGCGGCGACGTTCGGGCCTCGGATCCCTCGCGCGGGGCTCACGGGGACGCTCTTCCTCGCCGCCCCGCTCGAGGGCTGCGCCCCCCTCGCCAAGCACCCGGGCGGGCCCTGGATAGCCCTCATGGAGCGCAGCGAACCCTCCGCGGACTGCGGTTTCATCACCAAAGGTGAGCGCACGCCACGACGGGCCGGGGTCCCCACCGAAAACCTCCCGTCCGTTGTTTTTTCTCCCGAGTTCTCCGCCCCGCGACACCCACTCGTGAACGTGTTGGGATGCTTTTTCTCGCGTCAGCACGTAGAACCTCGAGAAGAACCTCGTCTCACCGTCCCCCCACTCCCCCTTCCCCCCCTCCCTCGGAAACCCTCACCCCCACCTTAAAAACCCCCAGTTCGCCACGCGGAGGCCGCGGGCGCGATCGCGGCCGTGGTGTACGACTACGTCGAGGGTCCGCTCATCCCGATGGCGCGCCCCGACGACGACCAAGGCCCCGACGCGGGCATCCCCTCCGTCTTCGTCACCGCTTCGGGCGGGCGCGTCCTCCGCGCGGCGCTCTCGGGACCCCTCGGCGGCGCCCTCATCACCCTCCGCGCGCCCCAAACCTTCGGCGACTGGCCGAGCCTCCTCGCGGGCGCGTTCGTCGCGTGCCTCGTCGCCTCCGCCGCGCTCTCGGCGACGTGCGGCGGAGGAGGCCCGGGCGGAAACGACGGAGACGACGCGGAGGCGGCGGAGGCGCGACGGCGACGACGCGACCGAGAGCGGCTGCTCACCGCCGCGCAAATCGTCGCCGCGACGGAGACGTGCGTCTTTTCCTCCGCCGACGCGTCGATCGGCGCCGACGGCGATACGACCGGCGATGGGTCCACGAACGGCGATGGATCCGCGGAGACGGGGACGTGCGGCGCGGCGAACAACGGGACGCGGACGACGTGCACGGTGTGCCTGGAGGAGTACGAGGACGGCGACCGGCTGCGCGTGTTGGCGTGCGAGCACGCGTTCCACGAGGCGTGCATCGACCCGTGGCTGCGAACGAAGCGCGCGTGCTGCCCCTTCTGCAAGGCCGACGTGAGGCCGCCGCCGAAGAAACGACGCGGGAGGCGCGGGCGGAGCGCGAACGCGAACGAAGGCGCGAACGCGAACGAGCGCGGGGCGAACGACGTCGACGCGGAGGCGGGGGGGGCGGCCGCCGACGCCGACGACGACGACCTCGCGGCCCCGCTCCTGAGACGCGCGGAGGAGCGTCCGAGCCACGAGGAGGAGGGGGAGGCGGCGGCGGAGGGAGGGCGGAGACGGAGGCGGTGGGGGTTGCGCGCGATGCGCGACGTGTTGGGCTCCGTGGTGAGACCTCTCGCGAGGAGGGGGCCGAGGGGGGGTCCGCGGGCGGCGGCGTCGGACGACGACGACGACGGGGCTGGGCGAGAAGACGCCGTCGTCGACCTCGAGGCGGGCGAGGCGGAGGCGGGGGCGGGGGCGTCGGACGCGTGATGCGAGCGAAGGTGGTGGTTTTGAGTTCGTTCGAAGTTCGTCCGTGGCACGTCTACGCGCGCGGGGTGATCAGGGCGCGAACTCGCGGCGTTCACCTTCTCCGACGCGGCGGGCCCTTGGTGAAGGCGAACGCGACGTCCACCTTCTTTCCCAGGAGCTCCGATCCGTTCGCCTCGTCCACCGCCGCCTGCGCCTCGCGCTTCGTCTCGTACTCGATCAGCGCGTAGCCCTTCGCGAACCCCGTGCGCCGGTCGAGGTTCAGGTGCAGGTTCTTGACCGGGCCGTAGTCCGCGAAGTGCTCCTGCACGTCCTCCTCCTGCGCCTCCTCGTGCACGCCCGTGACGATGATGACCCAGCCCTCCGCCGACCGCGCGGGGGCGCCCGCGCGGTCCGAGGACCCGTCGGGGGCGGCGTCGGGGAGCGTGTCGTACGCGGCGTCGAGCTCGGCGTCGAGCTGCTCCTTCGTCTTCGCGTGCCCGCGACCCTGCGGGGTGAGAGGAGGGGCGGGGGGGCGGCGTCAGGGAGGCGGGGCCGGGGGCGGATCGCGGCGGTGGGGTGACCTAAAACGCGACGCGCGCGAATCCGCGCGGGGGGAGACGGACGCACCCTCTGTCGACGCCCGCCGCGCGCGGGGGGCGGGGCGCCGTCCGTTTCCATCGCCGCGTCCGCGCCGCTCATCGGTGCGAGAAGAACAGCGCTGAAGTGCGCGTTCATCAATGGACGCGGGCGAACGCCGCGAGGACGCGGCACCCGCGAACGTCGCGCGATGGCTCGCGCACTCGCGTCAGTGCCGCGACGTCGCGCCGAAAACACACGCGGGTGCCAAGAGTTTTGATTCGAACTTCCCCGCGCGACTCGCCGCCCTCCCCGGCATACCGCACCCGCGCCCGCCTCGACGCACCTCGTCGTCGCTCCGCACGCTCGTCGCAGCGTCTTCGACTCGCTCGTCAGACCCACTCCGACCGCTCACGATGTTCGAGGCTCGTCTCGTCCAGGGCAGCCTCCTGAAGAAGGTGCTCGAGTCCATCAAGGATCTCGTCACCGACGCCAACTTCGACTGCTCCAGCAACGGGTTCGCGCTGCAGGCGATGGACAGCTCGCACGTCTCCCTCGTCGCGCTGCTGCTCCGATCGGACGGGTTCGAGCACTACCGCTGCGACCGTAACATGACCATGGGCATGAACCTCACGAACATGGTGCGTCGGCGCGCGAACCGGACGCCTCCGCGCGATCGTCTTTCGGGGAAAAAGCGTTTGTTTTGAAAAAGTGGGCACGCCGCGCGGGGCGCCTCCCCGGGGAGCCTCCCCGGGAACGCGGCGTCGACGCGCCCGCGACCGCTCGCGGGCGGCGCCGCGCGTCGCGACGAGCGATTCGCCCCCGCGGCCGCGTCTCGCCGACCTCTCCTGACCTCTCGTCCCTTTCCCTCGCCCTCGCGCCTCGCGACCGCAGTCCAAGATGCTCAAGTGCGCCGGCAACGACGACATCATCACGATGAAGGCGGACGACACCGGCGACGTCGTGACCTTCATGTTCGAGTCCCCCGGTACGAACGCGAGGCCTCCCGGAATTCCTCCCGTCGCGGACGCGTGACCCTCGACCACCGCGCCGACGCGCGCGCCCTCCCGGGGCGCCCCGGGAGCGTCGACGCTGGCGCGCTCGCCCGTCCCCGACCGCGCGCCCGATCGCGCGAGATTTCAAATCTGGCTGCGGGTGCAGCCCCCCCACCACCCTCCCCTCCTCTCCCCGGTATAGTATTCTGAAAAACGTTCGCGTAAATGTTTTCCTCGCCCCCCCCGGGGACGGGGACGGTTCTCGTCTTCCCCCTCCCTCTCACCCTCGATCCCACCCCTCACCCTCTCGAACCACGCCGACGCCATCTGCGATCATCATCCTCCAGACCAGGATAAGATCTCCGATTTCGAGCTCAAGCTCATGGACATCGACTCCGAGCACCTGGGCATCCCCGACACGGAGTACGCGGCGACGGTGAAGATGCCGAGCGCGGAGTTTCAGCGCATCTGCCGCGACCTCTCCTCCATCGGCGACACGGTGACCATCTCCGTGAGCAAGGACGGCGTGAAGTTCTCCACCGTCGGCGACATCGGCCAGGCGAACATCACGTGCCGCCAGAACACGTCCGTGGACAAGGAGGAGCAGACCATCATCGACCTGCAGGAGCCCGTGACGCTGACCTTCGCGCTCAGGTACCTCAACTCCTTCACGAAAGCCACCCCGCTCGCGCCCACCGTGCAGCTGCAGATGTCCAAGGAGCTCCCGGTCGTCGTGCAGTACCTCATCGCGGACATGGGCTACGTCAGGTACTACCTCGCGCCCAAAATCGAGGACGAGGATGCGGGCGAGGCGTGAGTGTGAGCGTCCGAGCACGCGCGAGAGGGTGGACGAGCGCGCGTCCAGAGGGGAACACCGACCAACAATTGTTAGAGGAACGCGATTGCATTTCGCGACGCCGCTATTCCGGCGTCTCTCGTCACCCGTCGCGTCTCCCCTCGCCGCCCACCTCGGACCCGCGCCTCGACCCGAACGTCGCCTTCGGTCCCGCGCGCGGGCCCTTCGGACGCGCGACCGACCGAGAGGACGGTCTCGGCGCGCCGACCGAGACCGAGACGGGCGAGACTTTTTTTTCGTCTTCGTCCCCTTCGTCCCCTCCGTTCGCGTCCCTCCGCTCGGCGTCCAGATCCAAACGCTCGACGCGCCGCGCGACGTCCGGGACGCTCGCCGCGCCGAGCCCCGACTCCATCGGCGACGCCGCGTCGCCTCCGTTCGCGTTTCGGTCGGGCGTTCGGATCGCCGGAAACGACGCGGCGTACCGCTCGAGCGCCGCGCGCGCCGACGCCATCGCCGCCGCCGCCAAGTCCGCGACGGCTTCGTCGCGGGGGGGAGCTCGCGCATTTCCCTCACCCTCATCCGACCGACGCGCTCCGCCGAGCCCGCGGCCGTTCGCGCGTTCCGAAAGCCCCCTTTCCGCCGCCTCACCCGGAGTTTTCTGGACGCGTTCGCCATCGCCCGGAACGCCTTCGATTTTCGAGACGATTCGCGACGCCTCTCGGCCCTCCGCGTCGCGGTGCCTCGCCCTCGCGCGCCTCGCCGCGTCGCGCTCCGCCGCGAGCCTCGCCTCGGTCGCCGCGAGGGTCCCGGTCGCGCCGCCGAATACGCCGCCGATCCCCCCGCCGCCGCGCACGGACGCCATCACCGGCGCCGCGGGGATCCCGGCGCGAGCGACGATCCCGCCGCGGTCGAGCCGGTCGAGCCCGGCGCCGTCGCCGCCGCCGCCGACGCCTTTTTCTCGCGCGTCGCGCGGGTCGGCGGCGAGCGCGGCGCGGACGCGCGCGATCGACGCCGCCAGCGCCGCCTTCGCCGCCTTCGCGTCCTCCTCGAACTTCACCGCCACGTCGAAGCAGGTTGTTTCGGGTTCGGGTTCGGGTTCGGGTCGTCGCCCGAATCGCGGTCGAAGGTTCCCCGTTCCCGTCGGGCTTCTTCGCGTTTTTTTCCTTCCCTCCGTCGGCCCGGATGCGTCGTCTCCCCCCTCGTGCGCGTCGTCGTCGGACTCGGAATCATCTCCCTCCGACCCGGAATAATACTCATCCTCTCCCGGGGCCGCCGCGCTTGCACCCGGGGCCACCCCTAGGAACCCGAACCCCGCGGGGGTCGCGGGTCGGCCCTCGCGCGCGGCTCTCGCGACGCGCCCCGCGTCGACGTCGACGCCGGCGGCGCCCAGCCGCCGCGTTACGTCGCGCGCGCGAATCGCCTCCGCGGGGTCCAGCCCCTCGTCCAGGTCCGCGTCGCTCACCGCGACGTCGTCGAGGTACGTCAGCGTCGGGAACGCGCGGAGCACGGCGCGGCGGTACTCGAGCGTCCCGAGCTCGTCCTCGAGGGCCGAGGGGACGCACGGGTTCGGCGCGAGCCTCAGCTCCGCGAGTGACTCGCACTCGGACCCGAGCGCCGCGCAGACGCGCTCGAGCTCGCTCGCGTCGACGTCGCACTCGGAGAGGTCGAGCGTCTCGATGGAAGGTAACGCGGCCACGAGCGCCGCCCCGGCGAAGAGGGGGGGAGGAGGAGGGAGCGGAGACGGGCCGCGAGTCGCGCGGGCGTCGTTTTTTTCGCCGCCGCGTCGTTCGCTTCGTCGCGACGACGGGGCGTTTTCTTTCGCCGCGCCGTCGGCGTCGTCGGCCGGCGATTCCGGGGGCTTGAACCGTCGACACCGCGCCGCCGAGAGGTCGGTGAGATTTTCGAGCCTCGGCATCTTCTCGAGCGTCGCGATGGAGTTCCCGTCGAGCGCGAGCGCGTCGAGGTTCTTCAGCGGGGCGAGGTGCGCGAGCGCGTCGGCGTCGATTCGGTTGTCCGCGACGTCCAGCTCGGCGAGTGACGCGCACTTGGCGAGCGGCTCGAGGCTGGCGATCGCGTTCCCGGCGCACGCGAGGCTCTCGAGGTGATGCAGCGTCGCGAACCCCTCGAGCTTCGTCAAGCCGCACCGCGACACGTCCAAGCGCGTGAGCTGCGTCAGGCGCCCGACGAGCCTGCTGGCGGACCCGAGGGCGTTCCCGTCGACGCGCAGGTGCGTCAGGGAGCGTGCGAGGGGCTGGACGCCCTCGAGCGTCTCGAGCGCGTTGTCGCTCACGCGGAGCGTCTCGAGCGGGGGCCACGCCGCGCCCGCGAGCGAGCGCACGCGGTTGTCCGAGGCGTTCAGCGCGCGGAGGCGGCGCATGGGGGCGAGGCCCTCGAGCGTCTCGATCGCGTTGTGGCTCACGTCGAGCGTCGCGACGGCGTCGAGGAGGGACGCGATCGGCGCGGGGACGGACGCGAGGCGACGGTTGCGGAGATCGCACGCGAGCGCGACGCGCGGGTCCGCCCCGCCGCACGCCTCGCGGAGCGCGTCCGGGGTGATGGTGACGGAGGCGGAGGCGGAGGCGGAGGCGGGGTCCCCGGACGACGCGGGGGCGCGCGAGGCGGAGGAGGGGACGCGCGATGCGCGCGTCTTCGGGGCGTCGTCGGAGGGGACGCGCGTCGACGACGGAGGGTGCCGTTCGCTGACTTTCGACGCGGACGAGGAGGGGGGCGGCCGCGCGGCCCCGACCGAGGGCGGCCTCGAGGGAACCCCCGATCGGGCCCGCCGCGAGGTGTTCGGCTCGGCGCGCGCGCTCCGGTCCATCGCGCGCCGTCCGCGACGCGCGTCGCGCCGCGCCGCGCGAGCGGATCTGCCGAGACGGGTTTGCCTCGGACGGAGCGTTCCCCCCGCCGGACGACTAAAAGTTGTCCGGGCGCGCGGCGCAGTGAACTCATCAAGTGATGACTCCGATCGAGACGGCACTTTACCCTCGCGGACGGACCGGACGCGCCCCTCTCACTCCCCGCTCGCGCGGCGGCGATGCTGCTGGCGATGCGCGCGGCGGCCCTGTCGCGCGTCGCGACCGCGCGCGTCGTCGCCCCCGCGTCGCGCCGGATCCCCCGCTCCGTCGCGTCGTGCGCGCGGCGCCGGGCCCCCCGCCGCGCCGCCCCCGCTTCTCTCGCGCCTCGCCCCCGCCTCGCGCCGCTCCTCCCCTCGCTCGCGCGCCACTCGGCGCGCGCCGGGGCGGTGGACGGCGGCCCCGACGATCCGGACGTCTCCTCGTCCTCGGATCCGGACGTCTCCGCCGCCGCCTCCGACGATGATCCGGACGGCGTCACCCTGGGCGTCCTCCGCCGGCGCGTGGACGCGCTGACCGCGCCCGTCCGCGCGGCGCTGGACGTCGTGGACGTCCCGCGCCTCGCGGCGACGCTCGCGGACCTCGACCGCCGCGCCTCCGAGCCCTCGCTGTGGGACGACCCGGCGTCCGCGAAGGCCCTCATGGCGCAGCTCGCGGACGTCAAGGCGCAGCTCGCGTCGGCGAGCGCGTTCGAGGCGAACCTCGGCGACGCGGAGACGGCGCTCGAGATGATGCTCGACCCGAGCGACGGGGTCGGCCGCGACCCGTCCCTCGTCGCCGAGGTCCTAAGCGCGTGCGACGCGTTGGACGCCGCCCTCGACGCGTTCGAGACGCGGCGTCTGTTGGCGGGGAAGTACGACGGCATGGGCGCGGTCGTGTCGCTGTACGCCGGCGCGGGGGGAACGGACGCGCAGGACTGGACGGAGATGCTCGAGGGCATGTTCCTCGGGTGGAGCCGACGGCGCGGGTTCGACGCGACGGTCGTCGCGCGCGCCCCGGGGGAGGAGGCCGGGATCAAGTCGGCGACGATGGAGATCCGGGGCGCGTTCGCGTACGGCGCCCTGACCGCCGAGCGCGGCACGCACAGGCTCGTGCGCCAGAGCCCGTTCAAGAAGGACGCGACCCGGCAGACGTCGTTCGCGGCGGCGGAGGTGATCCCGCTCTTCGAGGAGGACGACATTGCGGCGACGTTTGCGCTCGACGAGAAGGATCTGGAGATCACGACGACGCGGTCGGGGGGCGCGGGCGGGCAGAACGTGAACAAGGTCGAGACCGCCGTGCGGGTGAAGCACGTCCCCACCGGCGTGACGGTGCGGTGCGAGGAGGAGCGCTCGCAGATGGCGAACAAGAAGAAGGCTCTCGCGCGCGTCGCGGCGAAGCTCGCGGCGATGGCGGAGGAGGCGAGGGTCGAGAGCGTGAACGAGCTCAGGGGCGACGTGGTCAAGGCGGAGTGGGGGCAGCAGATCCGCAACTACGTGTTCCACCCGTACAAGATGGTCAAGGACACGAGGACGGGCGCGGAGACGAGCGACGTGGAGGGGGTGCTGAAGGGGGACATCGACGCGTTCGGGAAGGCGTTCCTCAGGTTCAAGGAGAAACAGAGGCGCGAGGAGGAAACGGAAGCAGAAGCCAACTGAAGGAGGACTGCGTCTACTTTCGGCGATATTATTACTAGTCTAGTCTAGCTCTAGAGTCCTATTGTCCTATTCATATTCCATCGTACAGTCGCTCCGCTCCCTTCCGCGTCCTCTTCGCGCGCGTCCTCTCGATTGCTGTTCTACAGGGTTCGCGTCGGTCTCCCCACGCCTCTGAAGCGCGTCGCGTACCTCGCGGCGACGGCGTCGGCGCCCTCGAGGGGTCTCGGCTTCGCGGCGCCCCCGCGATGAACGACGACGGCGTCCGCCGCGACGCCGTCGCGGCCCGTGGCGCGACAGGAACAGTGCGCGTACGTGAGCGTCACCGCGGCGGGGTCCTCCCCCGAGCTCGAGCGCTCCGGCGGGGCGATGAGCATCGCGACGTGGTCGCACCGCGCGCGGCGTCGGGAAATAACGGACGCCGAGGCGCTCGAAGACGGAGGACCGCCGGGTTCGTCGTCGTCGTCCTCCGGGGACGACGCGTCGGATCCATCGTCGCCGAAGAAGAGGAGGTCGCCCGGGAGCGCGTCCGCGGGGTCGGGCACGTCGACGCAGTGTTCGCGCTGCTGGTGGGCGTCTCGCGGGATGCGCGGCGGCGCGGAGGTCGAGGACGCGGCGGTGGGGGCGATCGCGGACGCGTACGCGGTTTGCACGAGGCCGCTGCAGTCGAACCGCGGGCCCAGGCATCCTCCCCAGAGGTATTCGTACCGATCGCGCGGGCGGGCGGCGGGGAGCGCGCGGAGGACGAAGGCGACCGCGTAGGCGCGGTGCGCGGGGGTGATGGGGAGCGCCGAGGAGGGGGGCGAGTCCGCGGTGCCGGTCGCGGGGTCGCGAGGGTCGTCGTCGTCGTCCGCGAACTCGAGCTCGTCCAGCTTCACGTAGCCGGCGTAGCGGTCCTCGAGCAACTCCACCTCGAGGATGCCCGCGGAGCCGTCGCGACGCGCGCGGAAGCGGCGGCCCGCCGCCGCCTCCGTGGCGAGAGAATCGCACAGGGGCGTCTCGTACAGAGACGCGGGGGCGAGGAGGCGTTTCCACCGCGCGGGCATGTGCCGCGCGGTGGAGGAGAGAGGCGCCGCGCGCGCCGGGCTCTCGCCACGGCCCCGGCGCCGCAGACGTCCTCCACCTTTCTCACCTTTCGAGAGGGTCGTTCTTTCGTCGGTGATAACGGTATGCGCGTGAACTTTTTTCCCGACTAAATACTCGTGTGATCTTTCTCCTCGCCATGGCGCACGTGTTCGTTGGTGCACTGCTTCGGTAGAGGCGCCCGAAGTGTTCGCCAGCTCACCGATTTCCTTCCCTCCACGCGGGAGCGCGTCTGCCTCCGAGCCTCGTGCCTGCTGCTTCACTTCCCTCGCGCGCGGCGGAGGGACGCACCGCGCGCTCGCGGTCGCGGTCGTTTCAGGCTCGGCTCGGCGCGTCGGCGCTCGGGTTGCTCGTCGGCGGCGCGCGATCGGTGGCCGTGATCGCTTCACTCGCGTGCATTTCGTTCGCGCGTACAGTGTTGAGCTCGTCGACCCGCCGCGATGGTCGGGACGCCGTGGGTGTTCGCGAGGGGCGTGAAGAACCTTCTCTCGCCCACGATGCACCGACCCGACGCGGACAAGACTCCCGACGACGCCTCCTCGTCGCGGCCCGGGAAGGAGCGATCGCGCCGCCGCCTGGACGCGGACGCGGGGCGCGACGCGTCGGATCGATCGAGCGCCTCCGAGGATTCCCACTCGAACGTGTTGAACGACATCACGTTCCTCGACCGGACGACGTCCATGCGCCAGCGCGACCAGTCGAAGCGCGACCCCGCGGTCGACGAGGAGGATGAGGACGGGGAGTTGACGACGGAGGCCCTCGCGGCGCGCGAGCGTCGGTACGAGCGGCGGTGGTACTCCATCGATCCGGAGGGGTCGTTCAGGAGCAAGTGGGATCTCGCGCAGGCCATCATCCTGGCGTACATCGCCCTGACCGTTCCCTTCCGCGTCGGTCTGAAGCAGCCCGCGGAGGGCGGGTGGTACGTCCTGGATCTGATCATCGACCTGTACTTTTACGTCGACGTCGTCCTCAACTTCGTCACGGGTTTCGAGGAGTCCGAGCCCGACGAGGCGATTGACGGTTCGCTCGACGACGCCGGCCGAGTCGTCTACGACCCGGCGGCGATCGCGAAGCACTACGCCCGGACGTGGCTTCTGATCGACGTCGTCGCGTGTTTGCCCATCGACATCGCGATCCGGGTCTCGGAGGACCGGTTCGTGTGCTCGATGTCGAGCGGCGGGTGCCCGACCGCGGAGATCGGCGAGGAGGACGATTCGTCCGGGCAGCTCCTGCGGATGTTCAAGATGCTCCGGCTGTTCCGGCTGATGAAGCTCCTGCGGCTGGTGAAGATCATGCGCCTGATGGAGCGGTACCAGGACGACCTGTTCAAGTACATCGCGTACCTGAGCGTCGTGAAGCTCGTGATGATCATGCTGTACGTCGGCCATCTCTTCGCGTGTTTTTTCCACTACTTCTCCGTCGACGACTGGCGCACGAGCGAGGAGAATGCGCAGATCGCCGACGGCACCCTGACGCCCTGGCTCCGCGAGTACTTCGACGACGCGGACCCGACGGCGAAGGACGTCGTCGACCGGTACATCGCGAGCATGTACTGGGCGTTCACGACGATGACGACGGTGGGATACGGTGACATCAGCGCCGTGACCAGGGTCGAGCGCGTCATCGCCATCTTCGGCATGATCATCGGCGGGTTCGTCTTCTCGGCCATCATCGGCACCATGGCGGAGGTGATGGGGAAGACCGACCTCAGCCGCAAGGCGCACTCGCACAAGATGGAGTCCGTCGCGGCGTTCATCAGGGACGAAAACTTACCCAAGTCGATGTTCAAGGAAGCCCTCGCGTTCTTCCGGAGGCAGACCGTCGAGGGGTACGATCGCGCGTCGCTGCTCCGCGAGCTCCCCTTCGAGCTCCGGAAAAAAATCATGTACCACTCCTTCGCGGACGTCATCGAGCTCGCGCCGCTCTTCGACGTCGCGCCGGACGTGGGCGTGGACGCCACCGTGTTCGTCACCGAGCTGTGCAGCCGCCTCCGGCCCGCGACGTACAGCCCGAGCGAGCTCGTGTACGCGTCGGGGGAGATCGGCTCGACCATGTTCATCCTGCGCAAGGGCCAGATCGAGGTGCTGGACGATGCCCCGGGGGGGGGGGCCGCGCATAACGGCGAAAAAGAATCCGCCGCCGTCCTCGCGACGCTGGATCCGGGCGCGTACTTCGGCGAGGGGTGCGTGCTGGGGGACAGAAGGCGCAGGGAGAACATGCGCGCCAAGGGGGTCGTGGAGGTGTGCGCGCTGTCCGCGCAGGACGCGGAGGCGATGCTCGAGTTTTACCCGCACCTCGACCGCAAAATCACCGGCGCGTTCCGGAGAAGAAGGCAACTCTTCGAACGCTTCCGCGCCGCGCGCGTCGCCGAGCCGGACCTGAAGCTCAGGGAGTTCGTGAGGCGCAACCTCCCGGACGGCGACGCCCCGTCGTCGCGACCCGGGTCGCCGCGGTTCGAGCGCGCGGGCTCGTCCCGGGGGAGCGAAACGATCGAAAAGTCGGCAAGCGCGGCGAGCGCGGCGGGGCGACTCGCGGGGGGGTGGGCCGGCATCGCCGCCAAGACGACGAAGGATCTGCGCGGCGCCGCCGAGGAAATCAAATTCGCCGCGAACAGTTCGGGGTCGACGAGGCCGGGGCTCAAGGCGCGACCGCCGGACCCCACGCTCGCGCTCGCCGACGCGGAGGTGGAGGCAGCGGGAGGGGGGGAGGGGGGCGGCGGCGGCGAGGGAGGCGCGGCGGCGGCGGCGGCGGGGAGGACCCTTCCGGCCGCCGCCGCGTCGGTGAGGGGGTCCGCGACGCAGGCGCTCATGGGACGGCGCGTCGCGGAGATGGCGGAGAGGCAGGCCGCGCTCGAGCGGAAGGTGGAGGAGACGCTCGAGGCGGTCAAGAGGTTGGAGACGCTCCTCGCGGAGCGGCGGTGACGAGGCGTTCTCTTCGCGCGAACGCTCTCTCATACTTTCCTCCTTTAAGAAAGTACCAATCGCCCGTCGCGCGGACACCCACTCGCCGATCGCCGCTATAGCCTCTCCCCCCACCACCTCTTCACCGTTTTCATCGCCCCCGGCGGCGCGCCCGGCTCCGTCTCCGTCACCTCCACCGGCTCCGCGTCCCGATACGCCGCGAGCATCGATCGCACCAACGCGGGCGTCACCGGCGGGTAGCGCGCCGCGAACCTCGCCGCGACGCTCTCGACGCTTTCCTCTTCGCGACCCCCGGTGCGACCCCCTTCGGCTTCGGCTCCGCGACGCCGAGTCGCCGCGCCGTTCGCGCCGACGCTGCCTCCGGACGCCTCCGCGAAGGCCTCCCTCGCGATCTCGCGGAACATCGCCGCGGCGTCGCGGAGTTTCATGGGGGGGACGCGGTCCTTCGCCGCGGCGGCGACGCGTCTGGCGCGCTCGGCGGCGCGGCGGTGGCCGGAGATCTCCAGCGTGGTCATGGAGATGGCGCCCGCGAGCTGGTCCATGCGTCGCACGAGGGTCGCGTCTTTCTCCTTGACGCGCGCCTCCACGCTCGCGGTGGGGGCGGGGACGACGGGGGCGAGCGTGCCGTCGTTCGGGCGGACGGGGCGGAAGAAGGCATGGCGCGCGCGATCCTCCCCGGAGAGGGCGCGCGACGAGGAAGACGCCGGCGAGATGTCGGAGGTGTGCCCCGGGGGGGCGTCACGGTCGCCCGGGAGGGCGCGAGCGAGCGAAGACCCCGAGCCGGCGTCGGGGAGCTTGCGACGCGACACCGACTTGCCGACAGCCGACGCGCCCTTCGAGCCCGAAGACCCCATCCCCTCGGGTCCTCGAACAGCGCGCGCGTCAGCGGCAGTGAAGACGCCTCGAGCATGCCAAGAGTTGGACACTCCAGTAGTCAACTGAAGTTTGACGGGGGCGCCGTGGACGTCGCGCGGCGCAACTTCGTCCCGGCGGGTTATTCGAGAGACGACGCGCCTCGATCGCTCGCGTGTCGGCGCCGCCCGCCGACGGCGTCTCGGCAGTGCCTCCCGCGCCTCTCTCGCGGCGGTCGCTCGAGCGCGACTGTCGCGCTTTCGCCGCGCGTCCCCCTCGCGACGCCGACGTCGCTCCGCCTCCCGCGCTCGTCGCGTCTCGGCGCGCCTCCGCCTCGCGAAGCCGCGGCGGCCCCGCGCTCCCGCCGCCGCTTTTCGTCTCTTCTCTCGGCGCGAGGATGAAGTTCGACGTGAACATCTTGCGGTACATCGAGAAGGACGCCTGGCGGGTCCTCGTCTCCGTGGAGATGGGCATGAAGAACCACGAGCTCGTCCCCGTCGAGCTCGTGAACGCCATCAGCGGTCTGAAGCACGGCGGGGCGTACAAGTACGTCCGCGAGCTCCTGAAGCACAAGCTCGTGCATCACGAGAATCAAAAGTACGACGGCTACCGCCTCACCCCCCTCGGGTACGACTTCCTCGCCATCAAAGCCTTCGTCAACCGCGGCGCCATCTCCGGCGTCGGCCGCCGCATCGGCGTCGGCAAAGAGTCCGACGTGTACGAGGTCATCACGCCCGAGGGCGAGACGCTCGCCCTGAAGCTCCACCGCCTCGGCCGAACCTCGTTCCGCGCCGTCAAGTCCAAGCGCGATTACCTGCGCGCCACCAACACGCACACCAACTGGCTGTACCTCTCCCGCTTAGCCGCGCTCAAGGAGCACGCCTTCATGAAAGCGCTGGGAGACCACGGCTTCCCCGTCCCGGTCGCGGTGGACGTCAACCGCCACGCGGTGCTGATGTCGTTGATCGACGGCGCGCCGCTGACGCAGCGGTACAAGAGTCGGTGCGCGGATCCGGGGAAGGTGTACGCGCAGTGCGTCGAGCAGCTCGCGCGCCTCGCGCGGTGCGGCCTCGTGCACTGCGACTTCAACGAGTTCAACATCATGTGCAACGACGCGCTGGAGATCACGGTGATCGACTTCCCGCAGATGGTGTCCACGAACCACCCGAACGCGGAGGCGCTTTTCCTTCGCGACTTGCGATGTCTGCACAAATTCTTCCTGCGGCGCTTCGACTACCGCCCGGAGGACGACGAGGGCGCCGCGCCGGACCCGAAGTTCTTCGACCACGCGAGGGGCGGGGTCGGGCACGGGGGCGGCGAGGGCGTGGAGAAGTCCCTCGACGTGTCGCTCAGGGCGAGCGGGTTCACCGCCGCCGCGGGGCGAGACCTCGACGCGTACAACGGAGCGAGGGAGGCGAAGCGGAACGCGGAGGAGAACGAGGCGCCGTCGCGTTCGGACGAAGAAGAGGAGGAGAGCGGGGAAGAGGACGAGGAGGAGCCCTCGCGTTCGGACGACGACGAGTCCGAGGAGTCTGAGGACGGCACCGGGGGCGCGTCTTCGCGGTTCGGGTTCGTGGAGAGGGGGGACGAGGAGTTGGAGTCGGAGGGCAGGGCGGACGATTCCGGGGACGATCTCGACGACGAGGACGAGGATCCGGAATCGGCGGCGGCGGCGGAGGCGGCGGTGGCGCGCCTTTACGGCGGCGGCGGGTCCGGGTCCGGGTCCCGCGGCGCGTTCGCGTCCGTCCCCGAGGACGCCCCCGCGCCGGACCCGCCGGACGGCGGCGGCGGCGGCGGCGGCGGGAGCGGGTCCGAGTCCGATTCGTCGTACGATTCCGGCGAGGGCCGGCGCTCGAAGCGGTGGGCGCGCGAGGCGGCGGCGGCGGCGGCGGCGGCGGCTGCGGCGGCGCGAGGCTCGAGGCGCGGCGCGCTCGACGGCGTGTCGGTGGCGTCGTCTGCGCGGTCGCGCGCGGACGCGGGGAACGACCCGGAGCTCGTGCGCGCGAGGCTGAAGAAGCAGGCGGCGAAGGGGAGGGCCAAGCCCGGGGGGAGTAAGTCCGCCGGAAGTAGGAACCACACGAAGGACCGGGGGGGCAAGCGAGGGGCGAAGGGGCACCAGTTCAAGTACGACGGGTACGGGGGGCAGGCGACGCTCTGAGGGAGGGGGTCTCAAGAAGTGATGCGGTTTGAACGCGCGCGTCGCGTCGATGCGCCTTCGTAGTCTACAAATATCGCGGCGGCGGTTCGATCGTATCTCGACGCGCTCGCGACGAGTCGCGCGCGGGTTCGCGTTCGGGTCGGGTTCGGATCTCGGCGCGGCGCTTTGTTTTAATTTTCTTTTTCGCGGCCTTTCTCGTCGCGGCGTTCCTCGTCGCGGCGTGGGAAGCGTTCACTCGGGGTCGTCGCACGCGTCGTGGCCGGGGCACTCGTTGCGCTTGAAGTATCGGAAAATTTTCCTTCGCTCGTCGACGTTGTCGAGCCTGACCCGGACGAACATCTCGGGCTCCTCGTCCTCGCAGCTGAAGATGGGCCAGGACTCGAACACCGCGCCGTCGCGTTCGTACACGTCGGCGTCGACGTTCTTCGGGTCGGCGCGCTCGAGCGCGAGGCTCTTCGAGAACCAGAATTCGGCGGCTCGCATCCCCCGCGCCGTCCAGGGGAACCCCCGCTCGCGCAGCCATTCGAGAAACGCGAGGTCGCCGAAAATGGCGGCGAACGCCGTGGGGAGGGTGCACGTTTCGCACGCGTTGTGCTCGTGCTCCCACGACGCCGTGTACTCGTACAGGAACCGGGCGTTGTCGAAGCGACCGCACTTGACGGCGTCGCGGAAAAGCGCGGCCTGGTGGCGCTCGAAGAACGAGGGCGGGTCGTGGATTTCCAAGCCGCGAGCGAGCATGCCGACCGTGCCCCGCATCGCGATGTGATACACCTCCTCGAACGGGATCATCCCGGGGGTGGCTCGGCGGGCCTGCTCGTCGAGGAGCCAGTGGAAGACGCTTTCATTCCCGTGGTCGATGGCGACGGACACGGCGTGCGCCCACGCCGGGCGCGGGTCGTCGAACCACGGCGGAGCGCACTCGAGAACCTCGGGAACGTACTCGGTCTCCCAGGGGCAGCCGTTCGCGACCCCCCACTTCACGAGGTCGAGGTTCCCTCCGCACGCGGCGCACGCGAGGAACTCGCCGTGCCACGCCACGGGGGGGGGCCAAGGGGGCGCCACCGCCTTGCAGTGCCTGCCTGCCCTGCGCAGCAGCTCGCACGCGCGGAAGTTGCCCACGGCGGCGAACGGCAAAAGGGCTTTTGGGGTGAGGCCCAGGAGCACGTGCGCGTACTTCGTGTTGCGGCCGCGGAAGTACCCGTGCGTCGCGAGCGTGTAGAGGACTTTCATGCGCAGTCTCGCGAGATCGCACGGGAAGATGTCGTCGCACAGCGTGCACCCGAAGCTTCCTTTGGGCCGCTTCGGCATGCGCGTGCGGGCCTCGACGGAGTCGTACGCTTCGGTGCCCTCGAGAGCGAACTTCAACAGAGTCTTGTCCACGGGCGCGAGCCGCGAGAGCACCTCCGCTTCGAACACCTCGGGAAGCTCGGTGATGAGGCGGCCGAGGAGCGGATCGTCGTCCGTCATGGGCGACGTCGAACGCGAGGGGGGACCGCGTCCCATCGTCGCGCGCGCGCGCGTGTGCGCGACGTCTCCTCCGAGAAGAGCGCGGTTCTTGAGGGGGCGTTTGAATCGGAATTTTAAAAATCTACTGTATCGGTTTTCTCCCGCTCCCTCGGCTCAGGAAACCCCCCGCGCGGGTTCGTCGTCCCGACGCGCGCGGTCCGCGGGTTCGACCCGCGCATGCCGTCCGAGCGGCCCCCCCGCGTCGAAACGACGGTCCCCGGTCGCGACGCGCGCTCCGAAGCTCTTTGCGGCCGTTTCGGATCGCCTTCGGACGACGCTGCGGGTGTGTGGCGGACGAACTCTCCCCGCCCGCCCCGCGCCACTTCGCGCCGCGTCGGCGCCCCCGCCCCGAGCGCGCGCCCGCCACGCCCGGACGCTCCCGGCGATGCGCGCCGAGGACCTCGAGCCGAGCCCCGCGAGCGTGCTCCTCGCGGAGCTCCGGTCGCGCGCGAGCGAGCGCGCGGCGAGCGCGAGCGCGTGCGCGAACGCCGCGGACGCGGACGCGTCCCACGCGGGCCCCCACCGCGGCGACCTCGGCGCGGCGCCCATCCCCGAGCACCTCTCCGACTGCGCCGAGTCCGAGGACGCGCCCGGGAACCCGACGCAGCACCACTCCTGGCTCGCGATGCTCGCCGCCGAGGACCGCGCCGCCGCGCCGTTCCCGCCCCAAGGCACGCTCCTCGACGACCCCGCGCTTTACGATCCGTACGCCCTCCGCGACCCCCCCCCCCGCCCGGTGGCGGCCACGGCGGCGGCGTCGCGCGCGGCGTCTTCTCGCACCTCCGAAGGTCGCACACCGTCCCCCCGCGCGCCGAGGCCCCCTTCGACGCCGCCGCCGCGGCATCGTACCACCACCACCACCACCACCACCACCACCGCGCTTACGCGCGCGCGACGAGCGACGCCGCCGCGTCGCACGACTTCTTCGTCCCCCTCTCCGCGGCGTCGCCGCCGCCGCCGCCGCGGCCCCCGCCGCGCAGCCTCGTCGACCGCCTGAAATCGTCCGTCGCGGAGGACCCCGACGCCGTCCCCCCCGGGGCCGCCGCCCCGCCGCACCCGGTCGGCCGCGGCGCGCGGCTCCCCGGCGCCCCTTCGATTCGGCGCTCGAGGAGCTCCCCCGCGGCGACGAGCGAGTACTCCGACACCGAGCCGTTGCGCCGCGGCGGCGAGGCGCTCGGGTTCGGATTCGGCGCGTTCGGGTCCGGGGCGCCTCCTCCGCCGCCGCACTCCGCGCCGACCCACGGCGCTCCCCACCCCCCCCCGGGTCCTCCTCCGGGTTCTTCCCCCTCCGCGCCGCTGTATCCTCCCTCGGGCGGGTACGAGATGACGGTCGCTCGCACGGACGCCGAGCGTCTCGCGGCGCATAGGGCGGCGCGGGCGCAATTATCCGACCCTCGTCCGTTTGGTTTTTTGGGCGTGACGCGTCCCGCGTGGACGACGCGTTGGGAGGCTTGGCTCGACGACGCCCAGAGCGGCGCTCGCGTTTTTCTGGGGAGTTTCGACGCGAAGGAGAGCGCCGCGCGGGCGCACGACGCGGCTCGGATCAAGCTGTACGGCATGCCTCCTGAATGCGGCGCTTTGAACTTTGACGCGTCGGAGTACGCGTCGACGCTGGCGGAGATGACGGAGTGCTCGTTCGAGGACTTCGTGCGCGCGCTCGTGCGCCACGGGTACGGAGGGGAGAGGAGGCTCAGCAGGTTCAGGGGCGTGCACGCGGGCGCGGAGGGAAAGTGGGAGGCAAGGGTCGAGGACGAGTGAGCGAGCCGCGTGACGTGGAGTGAGGCGAAGGAGGGGAGCGCGTCGACGCCAAAAGACATTTTTGCCTTCTGAACTTTATAAAAAGGCCCTCCGTCGCGTCGCGCCTCAAAAAAAGTATGTCGGGGAGTCGAAGAGAGTCTCAGTCGTACTCGTCTCGAGTCTCAGTCGTACTCGTCGGACGCGTCGTCGTCGATCCCGAACCCGTCGTACGACGCGCGCTCGTCCTCTTCCATCGAGTCGTCCCCCGGAAACCCCCTCGCCACCCTCGCGTCGTCCTCCGCGCCGGTGATTCGCGACAGCTCGCTCATCATGCAATCGTCCGACTCCTCGCGAACCCACCCCTTGTTCCACGAGTTGTTCGCCGCCTTCCCGCGCCCGCCGCGCCCCCGCCCTCGCCCCCCGAAGCCCTCGTCCCTGGAGTCCGCGCTGTACCGCTGATCGTCCGCGCCGAAGAAGTCCACGCCGCTTCCCCCGCTCCCCAACCCGAACCCCCGCGACCCGCCCGCGCCGCCCCCGACCCCGAACGCCCCGGCGGCGCCGACGCCGTCGCCGAGAAAGCCGCCGCCCCCCGGCGCGCCGAAGCTCCTCGCGCGGATACTCCGCGCCTGGTCCTGGAGCGCGCCCGCGAGCCTCGGCTCCATCCCCGGCGCGTGCGCCTCCGCGCCGGGCGGCTTCGCCTTGAGCCAGCGCGTGATGACGTTGCCGGAGAGCTCCACGCGCCCGCGCTCGAGCGAACCGCCGTAGTTGAACCGAAGCCGACGAAGCAACACGACGACGCGATCCCCCGTCCGACGCAGCCGAGCCGAGTCCCCCCCGGAATCGCCGCCTTTCCCCTCCGCCTCTTCGCGCGCCTCCATCTCCGCCAGCTCGTCGTCGCTCAGCACCCTGAGCGTGACGTTCGGGAGCTCGACGTCGCCCTCGCCGACGCGCGAATCGGCGTACCGGCGGAACACGCGGAGCAGCGTCAGCACCGCCACCTCCGCCGCGGCGGGGGGGAAGTCGCGGATGTCGTACACGTGGTCCTCCTCCGGGTGGAACTTGGGCACGATCCCGAGCGCCTGCGCCTCCTCGTACAAAATCAGCGCGCGGAGCGGGTAGTACCGCCGCGCGTCCTCGTGCGCGTCGTCCTCGTGCGAGACGTCGCGCATGAGCGTCCGGGCGGCGGACGCGGACCGAGATCGACTACGCGAGGAGCCCGAGGGCCCCGCGTCGCGATCGAAGGCGCGAAGCGCGGGGAGCGTCGGTGGGCGAAGACACGCGAGCACGGCGCTGAACGTCGCGACGCGGGGGCGCACGCCCGCCACCGTCGCCTCGTGGTACGTCGCGATCGCGCGGTCCGCCCACTCCTTCCACTCCGGCGAGTGATCCTCCTCCTCCACGTGCTGCGCTTCTTTCTCTTGGTCGGCGCGGCGCTGCTTCTTGGCGTTCTTGGTACACTCCGGGTCGGTGAGCTCGCGAATCTTCATCAGCGTCACGCCGACGACGACGTTCAGGCTCACCTCGTCCGGCTCCCTCCCAGCCTTGCGGCTCCGCTTGTACGTCTCCCACGCCGCGTCCGCGTCCCCCGCGCGCGCGCACGCGGTCAGGAGCTCGCGCCAGGTCACGGCGTCGAGCTCCAACCCGCCCGCGGTTTCCATCTCGCGCGCCGCGCGAAGCGCGCCCTCGGCGTCCCCCGCGCGCCCGCACGCCACCACCAGCGCGTTGAAGACGTTGCGGGTGAGCGCGACGTTCGCGTCGCCGGCGCGCTTCGCCTCCTCGAAGTACGCCCACGCGCGCTCCGGGTCGCGCGTCGCCGCCGCCGCTCGAATCAGGCATTCGTACGTGGACGCGTCCGGCGCGAGCCCCGCGGCCTCGAGGCGCGCCTTGGCGGCGTCGGCGGCGTCGGGGTCGCCCGCGCGCGCCGCCGCCGACAGCAGCGCGTTGTGCGCCTCGAGCGGCGGCGCCAGGCCCATCCCGCGCATCTCCTCGAGGACGCGCTCGACCGCCACCGCGTCCCCGCGCCGAGCCGCGACGCCTGCCTCCGCCGCGAACGTCTGCGAGGTGGCGCGGAGGCCGTCCTCGGCCATCTCCCGCCGAGCCGCCGCGCAGAGCGCGCGAGACTCCGCCGCCGAGCGCGCGCACCGACCCGCCGCGTCGATGAGCGTCGCGTACAGCATCGCGTCGGGCGCCACCGACTCCGCGCGCGCGTCGCGAACCACCGCCAAGGCGCGAGAGAAGGCCGGGTTCGATCTCGCCGAGTGATTCGCCGAGTGATCATCGTCGCCGAGAGAATCTGATTCTTCCGCGGCTTCTTCCGCTCCCAGGAGGCCGCACGCTCGGACGGCGGCGGCGTAGACGACGGGCGACCGGGCCACCGCCTCCGATTTCGCGTACAGCGCCATCGCGCGCGTCGGTTCGCCGGCGTTGACGCACGCGGTGATGAGGCTCGCGTACGTGTACGCGTCGCACTTCACGCGCCCGCGCTCCATCTCCGCGAACGTCTCCGTCGCGCGGTCCAGCGCCTCCCTCGCGACGGACCTGGACGGGGGTCGTCGTCGCGTCGTGTCGCCGCCGCCGCCGCCGCCGCCGGAGGAGGAGGGCGCCCCCGCCTCGGCGAACGTCGCCGCCCTCGCGCACGCCGAGAGCAGCGAGTTGAGCGCGGTGGCGTCCGGCGCGACGCCCGCGTCGTCCATCTCCTCCCTCAGCGCGAAGCACCGCCTCAGGAGCCGCCTGATCTCCTCCGACCGCGCGTTCGCGTTCTTATTCTTGTCGTTCTTGGCGACGGCGTGGACGCGTCGGCTGAGGGCGTCCATGAGGGCGCCGTAGGTCACCACCGTCGGCTCGACGCCGTCCATCTCCATCCTTCGGAAGGTCTCGAACGCCTTCTCGAGCTCGCCCGCCTTGGCGCACGCGGAGATGAGGGTGGTGTACGCGCGGCAGTCCGGGTCGACGCCCGCGTCGTACATCCGCACGAACGCGGCGAAGGCGGATCGCGCGTCGCCAGCCTTGGCGCACGCCGAGAGGAGCATGTTGTACAGCCTGACGTCCGGCGCGTCGACGAAGGCGACGAAATCAAACGCCACCGCCACCGCGCCGCGCTTCGCGCACTGCGTCAAAAAACTCTTGTGCGAGACCCTGGTCTCGAGCCCCTCGACGCCGGCGTCGCGAGTCGCGCGCAGAAGCTCGAGGGCGTTGTGCAGGCGCCCGCCCCGGACCAAGGTCTCGTACAACCACACGCGACCGCTTCGGTCGGCGTCCGCCAGCTGTACGACGTCGGCGGGGGGCAACGCGGGGAGCGCGGCGAGGAGGTCCGCAAGGGGCGCGCCGTCGCGCACCGCGGCGACGAGGTGCGCGGGGAGGCGGTGGTCGCGGTCGCGCGCGCCGTCCTGACCGCCCTTCCGGGTCTTGACGAACCGGGTCTTGTTCGAGCGGGAGGGATGATCTTTCGCGCGAAGCGCCGCCTCGCGGCTGTGGAACTCATCCTCCACGCGCACCGCGGCGCGCGGGTCCGAGACCGCGCTCGGGACGACGACGTCCGAGCCCGCGCGGGGGGCCTTGGGGGTGAAGTTCGGCTCGACGCGGTTCCGGCCGTCCGCGCCCGGGGCGACCGCGCGGGGGGCGCGGTCCTGGGCGCGCATAGGCGCGGCGCGAGGCGCGACCCGACCCAGCCGCCGATTCGGGGCCACGGAAACCCCCGACGAGGTGGCGCCGCGCGACGCGCCGAGGCTCGAGGCGCCGCCGCACGTGCGCGCGGCCGAGGAGGCCGCCGTCATCGCCGCGGCGCCGCTCGACATCGCGCCGGGACGACCCTCGGCGACGCCGCGAGGAACCGCGAGGACGCCGCCGAGGACGAGCGGCGGCGGGATCTCGAGCCCTCCGCGGCCGCGCACGCGTCGCGAGCCTCCTCAGGGAACGATTTCCACCGCGCGCGGCGCTCCGGGGCCCCTCTTCGAAGGGGCGTCTCCCCGCCCGACGCGCCCGCGATCCGGCGGCGCCCGAGAGCTCGCGAGGGCGTCCGCGGGAGAGTCCTTGCGCTACGTTCGGCCGCGCGGGGAGAGGCGGGGCGCGAGACGCTTTGGCGTCGCGCGCGCGAGCCCCGGCGTTCTCGGGGGGG
>MDSW01104107.1_pt1 | contig 25576 bp, 13 predicted proteins | sample 811171 | NCBI WGS metagenome assembly MDSW01 (sample SAMN05326641, study PRJNA326480) | marine metagenome | isolation source: seawater | place: Atlantic Ocean: North West | collected 2012 | reverse complement strand
CGCCGCCGACGCGCTCGGGCGCGCCCCCGCGCCCCCGCGTCCTCCTCCCCGCCCCCCGGGCGTCGCTCGACCTCGACCGAGGGTCGAGCCCCGACGGTGCGGGCGCGGGCAACGCGGACCCGAGCGCGGCGTGCCCGGTGTGCCGAGGCACGGGGTGGAAGCCGTGCGGGCAGTGCGACGGCACGGGGGTGAACCAGGAGGATCTCTACGGGGGCAAGTTTCGCAAGGGCGACCAGTGTTGGCTGTGCGCCGGGAAGAAGCGAACCATGTGCGGCAACTGCGTGGACCTCACCGACACCTTCTGAAGGCATCGAACCGCCGTACTTGGGTACGAGTAGGCCCTCACCGCCGCGTACTGCTCCGGTGCATCAGGTGTACGAGTACCGGCGTACTCTCGGCGCTCGCGCGCGTCGCGTGGAAACCACCCCCTCGTACGAAAACGACGCCCTCGCGGCTCTAGTAGTATGATATCATCATCGCTCTTCACCCCGCCCCGTCTCCTCCGTCCCCCTTCACCGCGCGCGCCTCGACGCACGTGTGCCACCATCCGCACGCCACGTCCGTCGCCTCGCCCCCCCCCGGGATTCGAACCCGGGTCGGCGCGAATCGCGACGCGCGATCGTCGCCGCCCTGGCCGAGCTGCCCGCGCGCGCCCCACCCCCACGCGAACACCGCGCCGTCGCCGGTGACCACCGCCGCGTGCCGCGAACCGCACGACACAGACCGCGCGAACCGAGCGAGCCCGCGGCGGTCCCGCGGAAGCGCCACCGGCGCCGGCGTCGCGGAGCACCCGACGCGTTTGCGGAGCACCCGTTCGCGTTCGCGCGCGCGTTTGCGTTTGCGTTTTTTTTTCCGCGTCTTTTTTGTCCTCGCTAATAAAACATCCGACTCCGACTCGGACTCCGCCGACGCCGTCTCCGCGTCGTGCTCTCCGAGTGACGAGTGGGAATCCCGGTCGGAATCCCCCCCGTGGTGCTCGTCTCCGACGCCGAGCTGGCCGTCGGCGTTGCTTCCGAAGGCGTACGCGGCGCCGTCGCGCGTCGCGACCAGGGTGTGATGCGTTCCGGCGGCGGCGGCGACGACGGGGAATCCCTCGAGCGCTCGGACCGGTCGCGGCGCGGCGGCGTCCTCCGCGTCGCCGTGGCCGAGCTGGCCGTGGAGACCCCACCCGAACGTCCACAGGCGCCCTAAAGCGTCGATGAGGACGGCGTGGCGCGCGCCCGCGGCGACGCCGACGATGCGAGGGGTACCACCGGTGAGGAGAGGGAAGCGGAGGGGCGCGCATCGGCGACGAAGATCTTCGGCGTCTTCGCGCGGCGCCGAGACGTCGTCGTCGCGGCGGGTCCACGCGGTGCCGTCGTCGAGGGCGAGGACGAGGTGGTTCTCGCCCGCGGCGAGCGCGCGGACGCGCGCGTGCTGCTGCTGGGAGGGCTCCGCCTCCGCGGGGGGGGTGTTCTCGTCGTCGGCGCGGTCGGCGCCGGGACCCGGCGGCTCGGGCTCGAGCGCGAGCGCGTCGTCGTCCCGCGTGGCGTCGCCCATGACGCGCGGGACGCCGCGCGCGTCTGCGAAGGCGACGCTCGCGTACCCCGCGGCGGCGAGGACGGGCGAGGGGAGCGCGCGGCTTCGAGCGGCGAGGGTGTCGCCGAAGTGGTCGCCGGCGGCGTCCCCCCAGACCTCGAGGCCGTGGGACGTCGGGGCGCCGTCGGGATCATCGTCCTCGCCCACCTCGACCGCGACGAATCCCCATCCCCCGGGGAAGACGCGACGCGGGGCGCGGGACCCCGGGGGAGCGAGGCGCGTCAGCGTCGTGGCGTCGAGCGCGTCGTCGCCGCGAGGCAGGAACCCGCACGCGTACCACTCCCGCCCTCCCCGCCGCGAGGGGGGGGAAGGCGGAGGCGCCATCGCGCGGCGGGAGGTGTGAGTCTTCCGAGGACGAGGTCCTTCCTGTACGCGAGTAGGCACCGCGCCGCGCAGCATTTTGCTGACATCGTCTGAGGAGTAATCTCGCGCGCGGCGCTTGAGTTGAACCACTTGATCGATCCGGGCACCTTCTCGGACGTTCGCGAGGGTTTGATCGTTCGCGCGCCACGCCATTCCGATCGGCGCGTCCGTCCGCGACCGATCCGCGCCCCCCCCCGCCTCGCTCGCCCTCGGACGCGCGATGCGTATCCCCGCGACGGAGAAGGAGCGCAAGGCGCTCAAGGTGGCGGACCTCCGCGCCGTGCTCGAGGAGGCGGGCCTGGACGCGAGCGGCACGAAGCCCGCGCTCCTGGAACGTCTCGAGGCGCACGTCTCCGCCGGCGCGTCCACCGGCGCGGCGGACGCGCCCCCCGAGCCGGACGCGCCCCCCGAACCGGACGCGCCCGCGCCCGCGGCGCCCGCGGAGGTCCCCCCGCCCCCGACCGCGACGGAGGTCCCGCCCCCGCCCCCGCCGGGCGCTTCGGCGGGCCCCGACGCGGGCGGCGCGGATGCCGCCGCCCAGGCGCGCGACGATCCCGAAGAACCACCACCCGCGGAGGAGGAGAAGGAGAAGGAGAAGGAGGAGGAGGAGGAGGAGGACGGCGGCGAACGCGCGTTGCTGATCGCCGTCGCGACTCCCCCCCCGACCGAGCCTGTCCCCGCGCTCGCGTCCACGGCGGACGACGCCGCGCTCCTCGCCCTCGCCTCCACCATCTGCGGGGTGGCCCCCGTCGCGGCGAAGGTCCACCGCCCCGAGGGGGCCGCCGCCGCCGCCGCCGCCGCCGAGTTGGAGTTTCCCTCCGAGCGCGCCGCTCGCGACGCCGCGGCGGCGCTCGCCGCGGACCCCGCGTTCGCCGGCGCCGCGATCGAGACGCTCCGGCGCGCGCTCTGGCCCGACGAGGAACCGCTCGCGGACCCCGCGAGCGCGTCGGTGTACGTCGCGGGGGTTCCGAGTCAGATTGGCCCCGAATCCGTGCGACAGATCTTCGCCACGTACGGCGCGTGCGTCGGCGTGGACGCGGGGCTCGGGGGGGAGAAAAATCTGACGCGCGTGACGATGGCGACGCGCGAGGGCGCGGAGACCGCCGCCGCGGCGCTCTCGGGCGTGTACAAGTTCGACGAGACGCAGGAGGCGCCCGTGACGGTGTACCGGTGCGACCCCGAGCGGGGCGGGGGCGGAACCCCCTCCTCCTCCTCCTCGCGCGCCGCCGTCGCCGTCGGGGAGAAGCGCAAGCCGGAGGAGGACGGCGCGGCCTCCGCGGCGGGCGGCGGCGCCGGCGGTTCCTTCTCGTCGCACCAGCTCCTGGCCGTGGGCCTCCCCGCGGACGCGACGGAGGCGTCCGTCGCGGCGCTCTTCGACGGCGGCGGCGACGGCGCCGCCGCCGCCGCGGGCGCTTCGGTGGTCGTCGGCGCGCGCGTGCTCCCGGATCGCCGCGCGGCGTTCGTCTGCTTCGCCGACCCCTCCGCGTGCGCCGCCGCGCTCGAGACGGCGAGCGGGCTCACCCGCCCCGCCGGGTCCGCGGTCCCGGTGACGTTCGTGCGCGTCTCCGCGGCGCTCGAGGATCGTCCGAAGAAGCGCCGGAGACTGGCGACGGGAGGCGCGGCGACCGGGGCGGGCTCCGGCCCCGGGGGAATCCCGGGGTGGCCCGCGGTGCCGAAACCCGGCCCTCAGTACGGCGACCCGAGCCCGAAGATTTACGTCGGGTCCATCCCGTCGCAGTACGACGAGGAGACGGTGCGGAGGATCTTCGAGACGGTGGGCCCGACGCGCGAGGTCAAAATCCTGCGCCAGGCGGACGGCCGGCACAAGGGCAGCGGGTTCGTCACCTACGACGACGTGGAGGCGGCGAACCGCGCCATCCACTTCATCGATAACCGGTACTCCCTCATCGCGCCCAACTTCCCCTCGCAGAAACCCATCTACATGAAGTTCGCCAGCGTCGGCGGCGGGAGGGGGCGGGGAGGCGCGATGGGGGCGGGCGCGGGGAACGCCGCCGCCGCCGCCTACGGCGCGGCGGGAGGGGGGGTCGCCGCCTACGGCGCGTACGGAGGGGCGCCGATGGGCGGGCAGCAGGGCGGGTACGGGATGGGGATGGCCGCGCAGGCGCAGTACCACCACGCGCAGGCGGCGGCGGCGGCGGCGGCGCACTCGCAGTACTACGCGCAGTACTACGCGGGGCAGCAGCAGCAGCAGCAGCAGCAGCAGCAGCACGCGCATCAGTATCAGCAGTATCAGCAGTACGCGCAGCAGCAGGGGGGGTACGCAGGGCAGCACGCGCAGTATCAGCAGCCCGCGCAGTACGCGCAGCAGCCGGGCGCGTACGCGCAGCAGCAGCCGGGGGCGTACCAGGGCGGGGGGGCGTACGAGTACCCCCCGCCGCAGTGAGGAGGCGCGCGACGACGAATGTGATCACGGATATATACGCGAGCGTGCCGACGTCCATCGGGATTTTATAGAAACGGTCGCCGGTGGCCGAGGCGACGCGAGTCGCTTTTCGTCGCCTCGTCGCCTCGAGTCGCTTTTCGTCGCCTCGTCGCCTCGTCGCCTCCTCTCTCTTTTACGAGTAGCTACGTGTTTTGTTTTCGCTCAAAAGTGTCGGTGCGCGCGAGTGTCGGAGCCTTCGCGTAAAGGCTCAAGGCTCTTTCTTTCGCGCGCGTATGTACCTTCGAAGGGGGGTGGGTCCGTCGCGTCGCGTCGCGCGCGGGGCTGTCCGTTTCTCTCGGTACGGATGGATCAGTACGGCGCGTGCCTGCCTCCGCCTCTTCCTCCGCCTTCGCCTCTTCCGCGTCCGCGTCCGCGTCCGCGTCCGCGCCCGCGCCCCATCATGTAGGGCGGCATCATCATGGGCATCATCATGCCGTACGGGTTGAACATGCCTCGCCCGCGGCCGCCTCGGCCGCCGCGGCCGGCTTTCATCCCGGGCACGTTGGTGCGCTTGGCGTTGACGCGAATCTTCCGCCCGTGGATCTCCGTGTCGGAAAGCGCGATGGCGTTCGGCACCGCGTCCGCCTCCAGGAACTCGACGTACGCGAACCCCTTGGGGTTGTCGTACTTATCGGTGAGGATCGTGACGCGGTTGACCGTGCCGCACGCGGCGAAGTGCTTCTGGAGCTCCTCGGGCGTCGTCGCGTAATCGACGCCGCCGACGTGCACCGACCGAGAATCCGCCTCCTCGCGGTTCGCGTTCGCCTCCGACGCGTCGGGCGCCGCGTCGGCGCCGCCCTCAGCCTTCTGCTCCTCCTTCAGAGCGTTCGCCTCGTCCTCCATAGCCTTCAGGCGAGCCTTCATCTCGCGGAGCTCCTGGGTGAAAAAGAACGGGAAAAGGTGAAGAGGGAGGGGGAAGAGAGGGCTTCGTTTGTGGGTGGCTCTCGGGCTCTTTTCTTTGTTGTTTTTTTTTGGGCTGGTTTTTTTTTTTTTCGCCGCGCGCGCGACGGTCATCTTGTTTTTTGATTTTGTTCGTTCGCGCGCGCACTCGTTGGCTCTTCTCGAGTCCCGGCGACGCGCGCGCTCGTCGGCGAGCGCGCGGCGCGTTCGCGGGACGAGAGTCGCGCGAACGCGCCGCGTGTTCACGATCGCGTCGCGTCGCCGGGTTCGATTCTTTCGCCTTTTTTTTTCGTCGAGTCAAACAAACGCGGGCCACCTTTTCTTCTCACGCGCGGCGTTCGCGTCGCGTCGGTTCGGGGCCTCTTGTGTGTGGTTGACCACCTCGGTCGTAAGGAGAGGGCGGGCGGGCCGCGCCTCCGTTCACCGCGCGAGGGCGCGCGGGGTCCCTCGGACGGGCGCCGTCGTGCGGTCCCTCGCGCGAGGGGTGTTCGAAGCGGCGATCGGCGGGCGCCGGAAAAGCCGCGAAAAGGGAGCCAATTACGAGTCGGCGGCCGCCACGTGGCGGGTCGCCGGGGTCTCGTCCGCGGGGTCGCGCGCGCGCGGGCGTTCACGCACCGCCGATTCTTCTTCGTCCGCGTCGTCGCCGGCGCCGTAATCCTGATCGCGGGGTGGGGGAGGGTCGGCGAGGCGTGAGCGAGGCGCGGGGTGGACGATCGGATCCGCGCGCGCGTCTCGGAGGCGGATTGTGGATTGGGGGGGAAAAGAAGCGACGCGGGGATCGGACGCCTCCACGCACCACGTCGTCGGCCATGACCTCGTCCTGCGGCTCCTCGGCCGTCGCCGCCTTGGAACGGCTCGCGCGGGGCATCGTGAGAGACGGGTCACGCGCGTCGCTCGGGGGCGGTGCGCGCGGGCGGAGTGGCGACGAGCGACGCAATTCACCCCTCCGAGGCGTGGGCCCGGCCAACGCGCTTCCGGTCGCGGGTCCGACCACTTGACGAATAAATCGGACACGTGGCGGGGGGCGTTGCGTGATGAGACGGTGCGGATACGCGTGCTTTCGTTTCCGGCGGGTGTCTGCTTTTCTCGGGGACGCTTCTCTCTCTCTCTCCTTTGATCTCTCTCCCCTCCGCGCCTACGCGTCCTTGACGTCTTCCGCGTCCACGTCTATGGTCCCCCCGCCCGCGTCCATCGCGGATTCGGCCCCGGCCGCGGCCCCGGCCCCGGGCCCAGGCCCGGCGTCTTCGAACTCGGCGATCATCACGTCTCCCCTGTCGAAGGGCGCCGCCGCCTCCGCCGCCGCCGTCGCGTCCGTCGCCGCCGCCCCGGGGCCCGCGTCGTAGTCGCCCCCCCTCGTGACGTCGACGAGCTCGATCACCTCCCCCGACCCGACCACTGTGACCCTGACGTCGACCGTGAACTCGCCGTCCGCGTCGGTCGTCGAAGAGGCTTGCACCTGCGCCTGCTTCCCCGTTCGCATGCCCTGCGCGACGAAGCCGACGATCGTGGTTTGCACGGTTCTGCCGTTGAGGGACTGCGAGTTGTTGGACTGGGACATGGGCGGGGTGACGTTGATGTCCTCGCCGAGGGCTCGGCGACACCGCGCGTCGTTGCACACGGCGCGCTGCGCGGCGTCGTACGTCACCTCGGTGCTCGCCGCCATGGTGTCCATCTGCTCCTTGAGCGAGCTCGCGGCTTTGTTGATGAGGCCCGACGCGAGCCTGCCCACGATCCCGTCGCCGAAGATCTCCTTGCGCATGTCGTCGCTGATGACCGCGTTCGCGTCCGCCTTTCGCTTCTCGATCGCCGTCTTCTCCTACTGCTTCTTGATCGCCTTGAACGGATTCAGCTTGTCCAGGAGGCTCTCGTCGTCCGAGGAGCCGGACGCGGCGCGGACGACGCGCCGAGCGGCGAGTCGCCGGGACCCGCGCCAGCCTGGACGAGGACGCCACGACCGCGGCGAACGCGCGAGGGCGGGGCGAGGCGGGGCGAGGGCGGCCGCGCCGGCGGCGCGGCGGGACGAGCTCGCGAGCGACGGCGCGTGGTGCGTGGCGAACATCGAGGAGGGCGCGACGAGCGCGAACGGCGCGCGCCGAGGAGTGGAAGGAGCCGACGCGAGACGGTGGAAATTCTTTCCTCGTCAGACGCGCCGGGGAAGTTGGCGGGCGGACGAATCGTGATCGATCCCTCACCCCGCGCCCTCTGTCGCAGCAGCGATTTTTTTCTTCGCCCGCCTTCGAACCGGCGTGGGCGCGACGCCGGCGGCGGTCCAATCGCGCCCGCCCGTTCCCGCACTGAAGCCCGCGCCGATCCCACCTCACGTGTTTCGCGCCCGCACGAGCGAAGCACCGAGATCCAGCTCCCCATCGCGCATGGAAGACGGGGGTCGCTGAGGGTTCCAAGGATCGGGTCGGGGCAATTTTTCGTCGGCGGACTGGCAGAGGGCGGGAATTGCGTGCGACCGGGGTTTCTTCCTCCCCCCCCCCTCCCCCCCCCCCGCGTGACCCGGGAGGATGGAGGAGCTCGTGGTCGCCGCCGAGGCGGGTCTGCGCGCTCTCGTGACCGCGGCGGATGACTTCGCGGCGCCGCTAGTGGCGGCGCAGCGCGCCGCGCTGGACGACGCCGTCGCCGCCGCCGGCGCCACCCCGCCGTCGGCTTTCGAAGGCGTTCGTTCCGAGTTCGAGGCGAAGCTGCGCGAGCTCGAGGGCGCGATCGCGGCCGGCCTGGCGAAGGAACGCGCGGCGATCGACGCCCTCGGCGCGTCCGCTCGCGCCGCGGGCGAGGACACCGCCGAGGCCGTCGCCGCGCGCTTCGACCCCGCGCGCGTCGCGCTCGGCGAGCGCCTCCAGGCGTCCCGCGCGGCCGCGGAGACCACCCTCGCGTGGCTCGAATCGAAGCGCCCCGCCCTCGCCGCCGCCGCCGCCGCCGCCGAGACGAAACCGGAGCCCCCGAAGACCGACTGGGCCGCGGACGACGACGACGACGAGGACGCGCTGCCCCCTCTCGCATCCATGGGATGGGCGGACGACGACGAAGACGACGAACTCCCGCCGCTCGACCCGTCGCTGGCGGCGTACGAGCCCCCCCCCGGATCCCCCAAACGAGGCGGAGGCGGAGGCGGAGGCGGAGGCGGAGGCGATCGAGGCCGACGCGGCCAAGGCGGCCAAGGCGGCCAAGGCGGCCAAGGCGGCGACGTCGGGCGCGGGAGCGTCTTCTCGCGCCTCGGCGACCGGCCTCAGAAGGAGTCGCCGTGGAACCGCGACGCCCCGGGCGGCGGCGGCGGCGGCGGGCGCGGCGGGCCCCTTGGCCCGGCGATGGACCCCTCGCCGCCGGGCCGCCGCGAGTCCGCGCCGCGTCCGGGTCCGGGTGCGCCCTCCCGCCGCGACGCCGTCAACCCGCACGACCTGCACCGCGAGCAGATCCGCCTGGCGCGCGAGCGAAACCCCGACGGCGCGCCGTCGAACCGCCCCGTGGCCCGCGCCGGGCAGCAGCGGAGCGGCGGCGGAGGCGGCGGCGGCTCGGCGGGTCCCGGGGGCTCCTCGGGCCCGGCGGAGGTGGTGTACCTCTCCCGCGAGGCACAGCGCGAGGCGGCGCTCAAGCGCGAGGAGGACGCGGCGTGGCGGACGGCGCGCGCCCCGCTCCGCGAGTTTTTTCAGAAGTGCGAGAAGGGCGCGCCGGTGGCGCCTTCGGCGTGCCGCGAGATGCTCGAGGCGCTCTCCGAGCCGCCGCTGGCGGAGGGCCGCCTGGCGCCCGTCGCGCGCTCGGCGTTCGCGACGGTGGCGGCGCCGAGCAAGACGGGGATCCAGCGCTCGGGCGAGGACATCGAGTCGGCGGTGCGCGGGGTGGTGAACCCGCTGTACCATCTGCTGACGTACGGCGTCAGCGTCCCGGGGGGAGGCGGCGCCGGGTCCACCGGCGCGTTCATCGCCGATCAGATGGAGCGCGCCGCGACGAAGCTCCTCGCGAGCGCGCTCGACGTGCTGGCGCAGGGCGAGACGACCAAGGCGAGCGTCGAGAGCGCAAAGGGGATCGTCGTCGTCCGGGAAAAGATCAAGGAAAAACTCGGGGGCGGGGGCCCGAACGAAAAGGAAAAGCGCGGGGCGGCGGCGAGGATCCCGGCGAGGATCCCGGCGAAGGATCCTCCTAAGGATAATCGGGGGAGGGACGTCTCCGCCGCCGAAGGAGGATCCCCGGGATCCGCCCCGGGAGCGCCTCGCTCCGCGCCGGAACGATGGGGGAAGGCCGAGGACGCGAACAACGAGCGCTTTCCGATCCAGCGGCGTCAGAGCCTCGAGCACGAGCGGAGGGATAACGCCGCGCCGGGCCGCCGGCGGAGCGTCGACGGCGGCGGCGGCGGCGGCGTCTTCTCGCGGCTGGGCGAGCGCGCCCCCGCGCCCAAGCCCCAACCGACGACGAGGGACGGCGCGTCGGAATCCGCGCGACCGCGCGTCGTTCCCAAGGTGGTGATTCACAGGCCCTTCGAGAAGGACGCCGCGCCCCCCGCGCCGAACGCCGCCGCCGCCATCGCGGGGAAGAGGGTCGGCCCCGCGGGAGGAGGAGGAGGAGGAGGAGGAGGAGGAGGAGGAGGAGGTTCGGGACCCGGCGGTCGGAACAAGGGCGACGCGCCACCCGCCAAGGATTCGGAATCGCGCGCGCGCGCGCCCGCGCCCGCGCCGAGGACGAACAGGGCGGGCGGCGGGAAGGACCACCCGAGAGACAAGCCCGAGACCAAGGCGGCCCCCGCGGGCGGGCGGGGCGGGCGGGGCGACGCGAAGGGCGGCGGCGGGACCAACGCCAAACCGGCGGCGGAGCTCCCGCACCCGAAGCCCGCGGGCGCCTCGCCGGCGAGCCATCACCCCAAGTCGGAGCTGCCGCACCCCAAGACGACGCCGCCCAAGCCCAAGGAGCTCGCGGGTTCGAAACCCAAGGAGGCGCCCGCGGAATCGAAACCACCCAGGGAGGGAGGAGCCGCCCCCCTGGACGAGTGGAGCGCGCTGGACGAGGAGCTCGAGAAGGCGGAGCGCGGCGGCGGGAAGAAGGGGAAGCGCGCGGCGAAGGCGGCGGACGGCGCCGCGGCGGACGGCGCCGCGAAGCCGGCGCCCGCGACGAGGAGAGCGTCCGCCGCGTCCGAGCTCCCGCACCCGAAGACCGCGCCGCCGGCGCCGAAGCCCAAGCCGCAGCCCGAGCCCAAGCCGTCGCCCGCCGAGAAGGAGAAGGACCCCGGCGGCGGCGCGGCGGGGATCCCCGCGCCCAAGCCCCCGGCGCCCAAGCTTCCTCCCGGGAAGGCGGCGGGCGGCGGCGGCGAGCGGAAGGATAAGGATCCCCCCGGCGAGAAAGCCGCGGGGAGCGCCGCCGAGCGCGATTCCCTGGACGACGTCCTCGACGAGGAGCTCGCCAAGGCGACGGGCGGGTCGGGGAAGAAACACAGGCGCGGCGGACGGAACAGGAGCGGAGGACAAGGCGGCGGGAAGTGAGGAGGCGCGACTTTTCGCGACGAGAGGGGCCCGCGCGGCGCGGGAGCGGCGTTTCGCGCGAGATTCGGAGGCGAAGACGGTCTTTCCTTTCGAAGTACGAATGAATATCAATCAATCATCTCACGACCGACGACGGGCGGCGATCGGCTCGGCGTCGGAAGGCGAGGCGTCGCGTCTCGACCGGTCGTCGACGCGTCGGGGGTCGACGACCTCTCTCGGTCATCACTTGGCGAGGATCTTCTCGAGCATGGCGTGTTGCTTGCGCACCGCCGCCTCCAACGCGGCGACGCGGTTGGCGAGCGCGGCGGTCTCGCTGCCCGAGTCGAGCTTCTCGAAGGTCTCCTCGTCGGCGCCGCCCGTGGCCTTCTTGAACTTCTGCACGGCCTTCTCCGCGGACTCGACGAGCTGGCTGATGACGGACATGCCGCCGACGATGCCGATGATGGTGCCGGCGAGCGCCAGCGCCCAGATGGCGATGATGATGTCCACGATCTTGCCCTCGGTGGTGTCCGGCTCGACGTCCGTCAGGGGGTTCGGCAGGCCGCAGAGCATGGAGGTGATGTAGTAGAACCCGTCCACGATGTCCCACCCCTCGACCTCGGCGAGGATCAGGCCGAAGATGAAGGAGATGGCCAGGACGATGACCGGAACGACGATGAAGACGAAGAATAAGAAGATGCCGAGGTTTCGCCAGAACGAAGGCTCGTGCTCCCCCGCCGGCTCCTCCTCCTTCTTCTCCGCCTCCGCGGGCTCGTCGCCCACCAGAGATCCCATCGCGCGCGCGGGGTTGACTTTCGGCACGATGCGCGTGCGCCGCGTGCGCTAAAAAATGTGCGCGGCGGGGCGCGACCGCCAGGAACCCCACGGAATCGCGGCGCCACCCCGGCAGAAAGCGTTCGACATGTTCGTGACCGATAAGGAAGTGCTGCTGATCTGGACGCTACACTGCCTTCAACCTGCCACTGGTCCATCAGTCCCCGGGGGTGAACGCTGGCGCGTGACAGATGACAAAAATTTCTCGGCTCTGGTTGACAATGGGAAAAAACAACCGGCTCGCTCCCTCCGCTTACGCCCACAGCCTCTTCTTCGTCCCGTCCGCGAGTTTCGCCGCGTCCGCCTTCTTGTGCGTCGCCCTGAGCTCCCTGCTCGTCATCGGGTACATCTTCGGCGCCCTCCGTCCCTCCCGCGCGCCCGTCCAGTACGCGCTCGGCCGGTGCCTCCGCCGCGTCTGGCGGAAATCCGCCGTCTGCTGATACATCCCGGGGCCGCGATTGTAATCGTCGCTCGTCCACGGCATCCTGTGCGTGTCGTCGATCATCGTCACCCTCGGGCTCGACCCGAAGCCCACGCTGCGCGCGGTCCGCTTGGTGCTGAGCGCCTGCGGGCCGACGCTGTGAACGACGGGCGCGGTTTTCAAAAACTTCTCCCCCGTCGGCGAGTACGCGCCGGCGTACTGGCGCTCGTCGAAGCCTCTGCCGAGGTACTGCATGCGCGTCGCGCGGTGCTCGCGCGGGAGGGCCTTGTCGATGCGCGCGGCGGGGAAGACGGTGGCGTCGCGGTGCGTCGGCTGGCGCCCGAAGGTGGAGCGGTTCGCGCCGCGCGCGGAGGCGCCCGTGAGTCGGTCGACGTCCGCGACGGCGGCGCTCGCGTACGGATCGTGGTGCGGCGCGGGCGCGCGCTCGCGCCCGAGCGTCTCGCGGCCGAACGAGTGGGTCACGCCGGAGCGACCGAACGAGGACCAGCGGGGCTCGGGCGCGTCGTGCGCGCCCGGAGGGGGGCGCTGGAACTTCGGCTTGAGCGCCGCCTCGTGCGCCTGGAGCATGTCGCGCGCGTACGCCTCGCCGAAGAAGGGCCGCGTGTCCGCGAGGCGATCGACGCGCGAGAACTGGAACGACGGCTGGTTCTTCGCGCGCGAATCCGCCTGCTTCCCAAACGCGCTCCCGGGGCCGTACTCCGAGGGGCCCAGGCGCGTCGTCGCGCTCGAGGCGAACGCGCGCGCGTCCAGCGTCGATTCCCCGGAGTCGTACAGCGCGGGGAGGCGCATCGTCGAGGGCATCGCGCGCGGCCGAGGCACGCTTCTTTCACGCGCCCGACGACGGCCCGCGGATGCGCCGAAAGCGCGCGTCTCCGCGATCGATAAGGAGGCGTTCAACACGAGCGCGGGGAACTCGCGGAAGGGCGCGGACGAGACCCCGCGGAGGCGTCGCGCGGGCGAAACGACCGCCGAGGGGGGCGGGGTCGAGGCGCGCGACGAGATCTGACGCGATCGAACGGCGTGGGTGGCGGGGAGAAGCCGCGCCTGCACGCACATGTCGGTCGGTCACCAAGACGCGAGGGGTGGTTCGGATGCACGGCGACCCGCAGGAGCTGTGGGTAGCCTGGTTTGAATCATCGAACCGGCCCACGCTCCGAGTTCCGGCGAACTCTTTCGATACCAAGTCTGACCCGCGCGGGTCAGACCCGCTTGTGCGACAGGGATCGAACCTGGAATCTCCGGTTCCGACCGGCGCTGCCTCACTGATCCACCCAAATATTCTGTTACCCAAACACGATCGAGGGAACGCGTTCAAGCTCGACGATTGAAACACCCAACTTGAGTGTGATGTGTATGAAAATGAAATCGACCGGGTGGGCCCGATGAAAACGATGCACACGAAATCACCCAAAATCTCATCAATCACACTCTGCATGGGTGTTTTTGGGTCGATCCCTGTTATGGCCGGAGAATTCACACAAATTGGGAAAATCGCCATTTGTATAAACCGGCCCATTGCTTTGCAAAATTTTGCCAATACATTGCAAGAAAAATCTAAACCGTGATTCAGGGTTCACATGCCCCGTATATCGCGTAGAGTCGGACTCGCCTCCGTCACTGCACTCCGTTTTTCGCGTTTTCGCGAACACAACAACGACGCGCGCCCCCCACCCGCCGTCACACGACGCCATGACGTCGCCTTTCCACGCAGGCGACGTCGGGTCGGCGATCGCGCTCGCGAAGGCGAAGGGCTTCCCCCTCCTCGTCGCCGTTCACACCCCGGGCGACGCCTCGAGCGACGCCCTCGAGTCCGTGTGGCGCGACGACGCGGTCGCGTCGGAGCTCCGATCGCGATGGGTCGCGCTCAGACTCGAGCGCCTCGACGGGGACCGCGGCGCGGACTTCCGCAGCTTCGCCGCGCTCTTCCCCGTCGCCGGCGCGCACGCGGTCGTGGCCATCAACCCCGGCGACGGCGCCGTGCTGTTCGAGCGCGGCGCTCGCGCGGAGGAACGGGAACGGGAACGCGCGCTCGACGCGGACGAGTGGCGCGCCGAGATCGCGCGGTGCCGCGACGCCTTCGACGAGCGCGCCCGCGCCGCCGCGCTCGCCGCGCTCGCGCGAATCGCCGCCGCGGGGCCGCTCCCGCCCCCGGCGGCGAACGCCGCGGCGAGAGCCGACGAGGCGCGCGCGACGACCGAGCGCGACGCGGCGCCCCGCGCGCCCGCGCCCGCGCCCGAGACGCGACCCGCCCGCGCGACCGACCCGACGAGAAGACGGAACGAACCGACGTCTCCCGAACGCGAACGCGACGCGCCGCCGTCGAAGCGTCCGGTCGCGACGCCGCCCGCGAAGGAGGCGCCGCCCGAGTCGCCGCCGCCTGAGGAGCCCGCCGAGGAGGAAGAGAAGCCCACCTCTTTTCGGGCGACGACGTCCGTTCGCGTCTCGGTGGCGCCCGCCGGCCCGTCGCTGACGCGGGACTTCCCCCTCGGCGCCGTCGTGCGGGACGTCGTGCGGTTCGTCGCCGAGGAGACGGCGACGCCGGAGGCGCGCGTCAAGCTGTACACTACTTGGCCCCGGCGCAGGATCGACGAGACCGACCCGTCGCGAACGACGCTCGAGTCCCTCGGCCTCGGCGCGAGGATCTCGCTCGTCGCCGAGACGAGGGGCGCCGGCGGCGGGGGCGGCGCGAGAGGGAGAGCGGCGCACTCTCCCCTCGCGCGGCGGAGCGGCGCGGGCGTCTCCGCCTCCGCCTCGGCGGCGCTCGGGGGCGTCTTCTTCTTGCGCCGCCTCGGCGATCTCCTCGGGGCGCTCTGGGGTTGGATCTCGACGTTCCTCGGCCTCGGCGATTTCGCCTCCCCCGGCGACGGTCCGGGAGGACCGGGGCGAAGCGGCGCGTCGTCGCCGGCGCCTCGCGGCGGCGGCGCGTCCGGCGCTCGACGCCGCCCCGCCTCGGGCGCGGGCCCTCGCGGGAACGTGCACACGCTCGCGTCGCGCGGCGGCGGCGGCGGCGGCGACCCCGACGACGAGTCGACGCGGAATCGGTTCGATAACGGGAACTCGACGCTGTGGGGCGGCGGGGGCGACGATCCCGGGGACGACGGCGGCGGCGGCGGCGGCGGGGACGTGAGCGTCTTCTGACGACGGGAGGCGGCGAGAGGCGCGGACGTCCGATCGACCCGCCGCGCCCCGGGGGGGTTTGAAAGGAAAGGTAGGGAGGGGGGTGTTTGTGTCGCGCGTTGAAACACCGAGAAAGAAGGTGGACTATTACGTGGGGGCGGTGTCGTGCGACGCGCGTCGGTTTTCGGGCGACGGGCGGCTCGGGACCTCTTCGCTCTCTGGGTCTTCGCTTTTCATCCCGCCACGCCTCTGAGCCAGACGTACCAGAAGGCGTACATGCACCCCAGGACGAGTCCCGGGGCGCCGAAGAGGATGATGAAGAGCGCGATGAAGACGAGGAGGTAGAATCCCTCGGAGAGCCACCCGTTTTCTCCTCGCGCGGGGGCGCGGAGGCTCTCCGGGTCGAGTCCCTCCTCCGCGCCGCCCGAGGAGTAGTAGCGCCGGATCGTGACGCGCCCCTCGCCGTCCGCCTCGCTCTGGGTGATGATGACGACGCGCTCGCCCGCGTCGGGCCCGAGCGGGCGCATGACGACGGTGAAGTCCTCGCGCGCCTCGCCGCCGCGCCGGGCGCTCGGGGGCGGCGGGGGCGGGTCGGGGAGGTTCGCGAACACCTCGCCGCAGAGCTCGCACGTGCGGTCGCCCTTGTGTCGCGTCCACGCCTCCATGCACGCGCGATGGCACGGCGAGCGACACGCGCACCCGGGCATGATCACCTCCTCCTCCTTCGAGCCGCCGCGAGCGCCGTCGTCGAGCGCCACGTCCTCCTGGCACACGCGGCACCGGTCGCCGGCGCGCGCGGCGAGGGAGGCGCGCGCGCCCGCGCCCGCGCCTCCCTCGGGACCCGCCGACGGGGACCGCCTCCCCGCCTCCTCCGCGGCGGACATCGCGACGACCGGGCGCGGACGGAGGTGTGCCGCCGGGGCGAGACCACGACCGAGACGTCCGGCGGCGCGTCGTCGCGTCCGAGGAAACGCCAACCCCGCCCCGAGGCGACGAAGCGAGCACGAGGGTTTTATAAAAACACGCACGATCAGACGGACATATGATATCACATTCCCAAGACCCTCAGACCCTCAGACCCTCTCCGGGGCGCGCGATCGTTCGGCTCACTCGATCGTTCGGCTCACTCGGCTCACTCCCTGGCGACGTGGTGGGTGCTCGCCTGGCTCGTCGGGTACACGAGCACGTCGCAGATCTGCACGCGCCCCGGCCTGGTGACGGCGTAGACGATGTTATCCGCGACGTCCTCCGCGACGAGCGGCCCTCCGAACTTCATCCCCTCGTACACCCCCGCGGCTTTCTTCTCGTCGCCCTTGAACCTCACCTTGGCGAACTCCGTCTCGACGAACCCGGGGGAGATGCTCGTCACCCTGACCGGGGTATCGAACAGGTCCTTCCTCGCCGCGTAGGTGAACGCGCTGACCGCCGCCTTGGAGGCGCAGTACACGCTCCCGCCCTTGTACCACTCCACCGCGGCGATGGAGGAGATGTTGACGATGTGCCCCTCGTTTCTCTCCACCATGCCCGGGGAGAAGGCGCGCGTGCACGCGACGAGGCCCTTGACGTTCGCGTCGAGCATGAACTCGACGTCGCTCATGTCGTTCGTCGCGACCGAGCTCGTGCCGAGGGCGCCTCCGGCGTTGTTGACGAGGATGGAGACGTCCGCGAACTCGGCGGGGAGCGCCGCGGGGAGCGCGAGGACGGCGTCGGCGTCGGTGACGTCGAGCGTCGCGCAGTGCACCTTGGCGCCGAAGGCTTGCTCGAGGCGCTTCGCGAGCGCCTCGAGGCGGTCCGCGCGCCGCGCGGCGATGACCAGGCGGCACCCGAGCTCGGCGAGGCGCTCCGCGGTGGCGAGGCCGATGCCGCTGCTCGCGCCCGTGATCAGCGCGCACTTCCCCGCCACGGACGCGGGCTCGTAGAACCGGCTCACCATGGGCGCGGGAGGGACGTGCTGCGCGGAGGAGGAGGCCATGATGGCGCCGGCGAAGCGGCGGGGCGCGGGGGCGCGGGGCGCGCGGGGAGGCGGCGCGAGGGGCGAGGGGACCGCGAGGGGTCGGAAGCGGACGGGCGCGGGGCGGCGACCGGCGAAGAGGGAGATGGTGGCGAGTGCCGCCGAGCGCATAGGAGTGCGGCGCGAGCGACGGCAGAACGATCGCGCGGCGGATCGACGCGCCAAGCGTCGTCGACAGCAGCTGTAGTCTCGCAGCATCATCGCCCGGCGGAGCACAGAGGACGAGAGTGTCTGTGTGAGAGGAATCGAGGCATGAGGAATCGTCGGAATCGGAATCCGCTCTCGGAGGAAAAATCCACCGATGATGAACCCTGAATCCAGGGTTCGCGACGCCTCGGTTCGGGCGGTCCGCGAGATTCCTCCATCCTCCACCGGTCATTATTCGTTCCCGGCGGCTTCGACCAGTGGGAACTGTGCCTCACGTCGATCGACGGTGTTGGCGCGTCTTTCGCTCTTTGTCGCCGATCGGGCCGGGCCCCCCCTCCCTCGGCGCGTCGGCCCCGCGCCCCCCCCCCCCCAGAGTTCGGCGCGCGATCCGTGGCGCGGTCGCGACGCCGAAGGAGTCTTCTCGCGCCCGGTCGGCGCCCCGTCGACGCGCACGCGGTCGCGATGCCGCGCGGGGACGGGTTCGCGCCCTCGGACGCCGCGGTCCGCGCCGCCTCGGGCGCCGCGGAGACGATGTGGTGGTGGGAGGAGGACGACGCCGCCGCCGGCGGGGGCTCGTGGCGCACGCGCCTCGAGCGGTGCGACGCCGCGACCGGGTCGCTCGTCGCCGTCCCGGCCGACGACGCTCGCGCGCGGCCGTGGACGCCGTGGCGCTCGGTGTGCGACGCCTCGGAGGCGCCGTACTTCCGCTGGTTCGCGGGCGCCAACACGAACGCGTGCTTCAACGCCGCGGACGCGCCCGTCCTACGCGGCCGCGGCGACGACTGCGCGTTCACGTGCTTGCCCGAGGAGATCGGCCCGGACGCGCCGCGCGTCAACGTGACCCGCCGCGAGCTCCTGGGCGCGGTCGCGCGGTTCGCGGCGCACCTCGCGAGCCAACACGGCGTCGAGCCCAGAGATCGCATCCTGTTTCACGCGCCCACCGACGCGGCGCACTGCGTGGCGATGCTCGCGTGCCAGCGCCTCGGCGCCGCGTACAGCTGTACGTCCGTGGACACCGCCGAGTCCGTCCTCGCGCAGCGCGTCGAGGACCTCAGGCCCAAGCTCGTGATCGCCTGCGAGGGGAAAACGCAGCACGCCGGCGTGGCCGTCGACTGCGCCGCCAAAGCCGAGCGCGTCGTCGTGGCGCTTCGCTCGAAAACATCCGCCGGGTCTTCCACCGGCGATTCTTCGCCCCCCCCCTCGGTCCTCCTCCTCCCCCCGTGGCACCGCCCCCCCCCCGCCGAGCGCGCCGCGCGCCTCCGTTGGTCTAAGCTCACCGACCGCGAGGCGGTCCGCGAGGCTTCGCGGCTCGCGCCGTGCGCGGTCTGCGCGAGCGACCACCCGCTCTTCGTGTCCTACACCTCCGGCTCCACGGGGCGGCCCAAGGGCGTCGTGCACGGCCACGGCGGGTACGTCTGGGGGGTCAAGGAGTCCATGCGCGTCGTGTTCGAGTGCGGGGAGGACACCGAGCACCCCCGCGAGGGCGCCGACGGCGTGAGCGGCGGGATACTCACCGTGGGGTCCTCGGGGTGGATCACCGGGCAGTCGTACATGCTCATGGGCCCGCTGCTCGCGGGGTGTCGCAGCGTCATGATGGCGGGCTCGCCCGCGTTTCCGAGCGTCACGAGACCGCTCGAGACGGCGTCCGCGGAGCGCGTCACCCTGTTCAAATCCGGGTCGGCCGCGATCCGGGCGCTCATGACGGACCCCGCGAACGCGCGCAAGCTGGACGCCGTCGATCTCGGCGCGATACGATGCGCGACGTTCTGCGCGGAGCCCGTGAGCGTGGAGGTGCACGCGTACGCGCAGAGGCACGCGACGAGGAATTTCATCAACTCGTACTGGGCCACCGAGCACGGCGCCATGGTGTTCAGCCGCGACGTGCGAAGGAAGCTCCCCAAAGCTCCCCGAACGACGCCGGGGCCCGGTGGTCGTCGCGAAGAAGACGAACTCCCCGCGGACGCTCGGACGTGGCCGTTGCCTTGGGTGGAGTCCGCGATCGACCCCGAGACGTCGGACGTGATCATCACCGCGCCGTACCCGTCGCTGGCGCTGACGGTGTTCGGCCGCCCGGAGGCGATCCGCTCGCCGACCTGGCGCGGCGACCTGCGGCGGTACGCGGAGACGTACTGGCCCGCGGGCGCGGGCGGGTTCGTGCAGGGCGACGTCGCGCGGCGGGCGGAGGGCGGAGGGGTGACGTTCCACGGGCGCTCGGACGAGGTGATCAACGTCAACGGGAACAGGGTCGGCACCGAGCAGGTGGAGCGGTGCCTGTGGGCGATCGAGGCGAAGGGCGCGATCGAGGCGAGCGCCGCCGGCGGAGGAGAAGGACCCGACGCGGACGCCTCCGCCGCGCGGAAAAACCAAAACCCGTCGCTGGCGAACGCGGCGCTCGACGCGGGGCGCGCGGCGCGGCGCGCGGGCGTGGACGCGTCTGAGTCCGGCGGCGCCCGAACCAGGACGCACGAGTGGACCGGCTCGGGTGATCGTCTCGGGTCGGACGCGCGAGTTTCGCGCGTTCGGTTCGGGGTCAAGGACTGCTGCGTCGTCGGCGCGCCCGATTTCGTGAAAGGGTCCAGCCCCGTCGCGTTCGTCGTCTTCGAGCGCGTCAATGACTCGGATGACTCTGAGGATGATCTTGGGAGGATGATCGTTCCCGACGTCGCCGCGTTCAAGCGCGCCGCGTCTCGGGCGGCGGCGGACCTCGTCGGTTCGCACGCCGCCCCCGACCACGTCTTCGCCGTCGCCGCGTTACCCAAGACGATCACGGGCAAGACCGCGCGCAAGACGCTCCAGCTCCTGCTCGCCGGCGAGGCCGCCCCCGACGCGTCGCTCCGGGATAAGAGCGTCCTCCCTCCTCTCGCGGAGGCGGTTCGGCGATGGCGCCGGGACGCGGCGACGGAGTCGCGCGGCTTGGACCTCGCGTCGTACTGGCGCCGGTACCGCTTCTCGGACCACGTCGTCCAGGGGCGCGCCATCGTCCCCGGCGCGGGTTGGCTGTGCGTGCTCGCGAAGGAGGCGGACGCGGGGCGGCTCGCGGACGTGTCGTTCATGCGCGGCGTGCACGACGAGGCCGCGGAGGTGCGGGTGGTGAAGCGGCGGCGGACGATGCAGGCGACGGTCGGCGACGAGGTGGTGCTCCGCGCGAGCGTCGCCGCCGAGCCCCCGGCGCCGGACGCGGTGTTGGCGGGGACGGAGGAGGAGGAGGAGGAGGAGGAGGAACGCGACGGGTCCCCCGGGGGGGGTTCGCGGTCGGGCGGAGAGGAGGACACCGACGATTCGCCCGTGGACACCGACGACACGGACGAGGGGTCCGACGAGGGCGGCGGGTCCCCGAGGCGCCCGGGGGCGAAGCGCCTCGGCGGCGGCGGGGGACGCGGCGGTCCCGACAAGACGACGCGAAGAGCCGGCGTCGCGAAGACGGGGGGAAACGCGTCGTCTCCGGCGGTCGTCTCCGAGGAGGCGACGAAGGCGCAGCACTACCGCCGGTGCGAGGCGCTGAGGCTGTCGTACGCCGGGGACTACCGCGCGGTCGAGCGCGTGGAGTGGTCCGGGTACGCGTTCCGCGCGGAGGTGTCGAGCGCGCGCGGGAACCTCGCCGCGGTGCTCGACGCGGGGCTCCAGGTGGTGTGCTGCTCCGCGCGCGCCAACACGTTCATCCCGGTGGCGGTGAAGGAGTTCCACGTGGACGAATCGCGCGTCGGCGCGTGGCTGGAGGCGGCGAGCGCGTCTGACGACGACGCCGGGGTGGTCGTGCGCGGGGAGATTCTCGAGCAGCACCCCGAGTTCATCGTCGCGGACCTGCGGTACGAGCGGCGGGGGTCGCGCGCCGCCGAGGAGGCGGACGCGGAGGAGACGTCGAGGAGAAGGCCGACGTCTCCCTCGGGTTCCAAAAAACGTAAGAAGAACGGAGACGCGGAAACCCTAGACGGGGCGGCGCCTCACGGCGCGTCGTTCGACACCGGTCCCGGGGGCTCGGCGTTCGCGGCGATGGGGCGCGTGCGGTTCGCGCGCGTCGAGGGTACGCGTCCGCGGCTCCAGCCCGCGCCTCGCCCCGGCGCGGGGGCGTCGACGGGGCGCGCGCAGACGCTGGACCCCGCGACGGCGCTGGCGCGGCTCCGCCAGCTCACCCCCGAGCAGAGGATCGAGTCCGTGCGCGACGTCGTCCGGAAGGTGGTGGAGGACCTCACCGAACTCGAACCGGACTTTTCGAAGTCCGCGTTCGACAACGGCATGCACTCGCTCGCCGCGGTGGAGCTCCTGTCGCGCGTCAACGCGAGCCTCGGCACGGGCGTGACGACCAAGCTCGTCGTCGCCGACGCGCCGATGAGCGAGTTCGTCGAGAAGGTCGCCGACCACGCGGTGACGTACTCGGCGCCGAAGACCGACGACCCGGACGCCAAGCCGTTCCCGAACGTGGACTACGAGGGTCTGAACGAGGTGGTGCGGCGGAGGCTCGCCGGGCGGAGCGTCGGTCAGACGCCGTATTGGTTCTTGGCGCGGTACTTCGCGTACAACTGGTTCAAGAAGGCGTTTCAGTTTTTCCGCATCGGCGGGCACCGGTTCGTCCTCGACCCGCCCCGCGAGATCGACCTGGGCGTGGAGGTGTCGATGAACCGCCGCGTGGAGTTCAGGGACATCGACATGAATCAGCACTACACGGTGGAGATGATCGTCGCGCGGTCGGTGGACGGCGTCGAGCAGCTCATGGCGCGCGCGGGCCTCTCGCACGTCGAGCTCTACTACAAGCGCAACATCTTCGCCGCCAAGATTCAGAGCACCTTCCACAAGGAGCTCGCGCTCGGCGACGCGTACAAAATCCGAACCAAAATCACGAAGGTCGTCGGAAGCCTCATGGACATCAGGGTCGCCTTCCTGGACGAACGCGAGACGCTGTGCTTCGAGATCCTGTGGACGATCCTGATCGTGCTGGACAGCACGGAGAGGATCCTGTTGGACTGGGAAAACGTCGATCTCATGGAGGGGAAAAAACTCAAGGCGGGGCCGGGGAAGCACCGCGTGGAGGCCCCGGCGACGCCCGGAGGCGCGACGGCGTCCGGAGAAGCGAAGAAATAGTCATCAAGCCGTCCGAAGAAGCGTCCGAAGAAGCGTCCGAAGAAGCGTCACGTGATGCGATGTGTTTATTTTGTTATGATCACCGAGATAATACGAGGTACTCCGCGCGGCGCGAGGTCGCGTCGGGGAGACCATCGCGCGTGTTTTTTCTTGTTTTTTCGGCGCGCTCGCTCTTCTCTTTCGCCTATAGTCTACTCTCGGGGGTTTCGCTCGCGTCGCGTCGCGTCCCCCCTACGCCTTGAAGATGATATCGTCTTCGATCTTCCAGAGCGTCTGTTCGTACGGGCCGACGTACCTCTTCTCGCCCGCGAAGAAGGGGGACTCGGGGGTGAAGACCTTCGCGAGCTCCTCGCCGCCTCGCTTGGAGTTGAAGAGGTGGAACACCTCGATGCCCGTCTTGGCCTTGGTGGCGTAGGTGTTTCCCGGCCCGCGGACGATCTCGTGCGCGACGCTGAAGGGAATGCCGACGGAGTTGTGGAAGTCGGTGGCTTCCGGGGAGGTGAACAGCGGGACCCAGTCCTCGACCTTGCCGTTCCACCCGAGGCGGTACTGCCCGAACCACTTCCCCTTCATGCTCTCCGGCGGCGCGCCCCTGATGAGGAAGCCCGTGCTCGCGGTGGCCTGGATGGGGACGGCGGGGTCCTTCCACGTCTTGTCGGATTCCGCCCAGAGAGGGTTCGCCTTGGGGCCCTTATCGATGAAGAAGGCCAGGCCGTCCTTCTGCGCCTTCCCGGCGGGGATCAGGATCGTGAGCATGACGCGGTTGCCGCCCTCCTCGCGGAGCAAAAAGCCCCTGGAGGCGTCCTTCGCCCACGGCGGGCACTCGCCGGATTTGACGCCGTCGATGAATCCCTGGATCACGGGCTTGAACTGCGCGTAGTCCGTGCACCCGACCGAGCCGCCGAGCGGGCCCGCGGGCGGGCCGAACGCGCTCAGGTCCGTCGTCCATTCGTCGTACCCGAGGGAGACGGGCTTGACGCCCGGGATCCCGGGGGGGCCGGCGGCGGCCCGCTTCGCGCCCGCGGGGGACTTGGCCGACGCCGAGCCGGGGAGCCAGAGCTGGGCGGTCAGGGCGGCGAGCCCGGGGGCGGCGAGGACCTCGCGGCGGGAGGGAGGCTCGCTCGCGTCCTTCGAGCCGGAGGCGGCGCGCGCGCGCACGGGAGCGCGCGCGCGACGGGCGGGGCCCGCGGGCGCGCGGTGCGCGCGGACGCGCGTCGGCGCGATCGCGGCGGACGATCCGAGGGCGAACGACATCGGAGCAGGTGGTCGATCGAGGGTGTCGAACGAGCGGCGAAGGTCTCTCGAGACGACCTCGAGACGCGCGCGAGCGGAAGGCGCGGGCGGGGGCTGTGGAGAAGGGCGAGGAGACGGCGAAGCGTCGGAGAAGACGCAACGACGCGGACGCGCGCGGGAATGGGGACCGCGGGATCGGCGTGACGTTATTAATGTGGTCGAACACGATATTGATATTTTGCGCCAAAAAGGACGGATATTCCCCCGCTTTCGGCCAGCGTGGATTCCGCCTGACGTGTCATGGGCGGTTTCGATTGCATCCCACATTTATATTTCGCGCTCCACCTCCCAGCACCGTTTTCGTCTCCGTCTCGTTCGTTCGTTCGTCATCTTCGCTCCCCCCCCTCCTTCCTCGCCTCCTTCTCGAGCCACGCCCAGTACTCCGCGTTGAGCAACGCCGCCCCCCACGCCCCCCTCGCGACGTTATTCACGACGAGGCAGAAGGCGACGTCGAAGCACTCGTCGCCCGCGTCGACGTTCCCGACGCACACCGCCATCCCGCCCTCGTACTCGCAGTCGTCCCGCGGCCGCGGCGCCCCCGCGCGCGGCGGCGGCTCCGGGTTCGACCCCGCGCCGCCATCCCCCGCGCCCCCCTCCGGACCGCCGCCGCCCGCCTCGCGCTCGATCTCCTCCCTCGGCTGGTTCACGACGATCGGCCGGCGCGGCTTGGACGGGAGCGGGACGTCGCGAAGCGGGTCGAAGGATTCGAACGCGGCGACGATCTCCGCCGCGCTCGGGCGACGTTTTCGCGCTCCTTCTTCTTCGCCATCATCATCCGCGCCGCCCCCTCCCCTTCTCGAGGTCGTCTTGAAGTTCACCCGCACGTCCACGAGGTGTCCCTTCTGCACGGGCACCCTGTACGCCGCCACGGACACGCGCTCGATCCCGGGCATGATTCGTCTCAGCTCCCTTCTCTGGTACTCCCCCGTCCGCTCCACCGTTCCCCTGAGCGGGTACACGTTCCCGAGGACGGCGTCCCTCGGGTACTTGGCGTCGCCCCGGCCCGAGAGGCTCTGGAACGTCGTCACCGCCACCTCCTCGATCGTCCCGAACCTCTCCTCGAGCGCCCGGAGCGCCAGCACCACCCCGCACGTCACGCAGTTGGGGCTCTTGACGAGGCTCAGCGAGCACCGCGAGGGGTCCTCGAGGCTCTCCCGAACCGCGACGCGCAGACACTCCGGATTCGCCTCGGGCACGCTCAGCGGGTTCCCCGGGTCGAACCGCGCGTGCGGCGAGATGCTGAACACCTTGATCCCCGCAGCCGCGAGCTGGTCCTCCACCTCCCCGTGCTCCGGAGCGATGAACGACAGCGCGATCGGACACCGAGGGACGCGTCCGGGGGGCTGATCGTCGGAGCCTCCTCCCTCGGATGACGAGTCGACGCGTAAAGCCGCCGCGTCGATCACCTCCTCCACGCTCCGCACGCGCTCGGCGAGGAGCTCCACGGGGAACGGCTGCGGCTTCCAGAGCTCCGCGCCGTAGTGCTCCGCGAGCGCGTCCTCCTTCTTCTCGAACACGGCGCTGAACGGCTTCCCGGCCGTGCTCGCGCTGCCGACGACCGCGCCGAGCCGGAACTGAGGGTGGTGAAGCAAACTCAGCGCCACGCTCCGACCGACGAACCCCGTGCCGCCGATGAGCGCCACCGGAATCCGAGGATCCGAATGAGATTCCGAATGAGACCCCGAGCGACGAGCATCCGACGCCGAAACATCATTAGGCCGAGTCGCGGAGAGGGAGGAGGACCTCTTGGTCGGGGAGAGGACCGTGCGTTCGAGCGCGGGGTGGGAGTAGTTGCTGCCGCACGCATGGCACACGACGCCGGCGGCGTTCTCGAACCGACCGCGGCTCCGCGCCTCGAGGATCCAGCGCCTGGTGATCGAGTTGAGTTTTTTTTTTTTGGGGGGGGGATGGTTGAGGGG
>MDSW01037509.1_pt1 | contig 25584 bp, 25 predicted proteins | sample 811171 | NCBI WGS metagenome assembly MDSW01 (sample SAMN05326641, study PRJNA326480) | marine metagenome | isolation source: seawater | place: Atlantic Ocean: North West | collected 2012 | reverse complement strand
CGCTAAGTTTAGACAACCCTGGCATGACAACAATTGCATATGTAAAAATGAACCCTCCCACCAAACTACAAAACAAGATGGAAAAGATTAACGAGATATCTAACAAGCTCATTTAATTTTCACCTGTGCAATCACAATAAAAACATTGGCTGGGTATTATCAGTCAATATTTTCATTATATTATTCCCATTCAATCGTACCAGGAGGTTTATTTGTTATGTCGTAAACTACTCTATTTACACCCGATACTTCATTAACAATTCTTGAAGAAATGGTTTCGAGTACTTCATAGGGTACTTTTACCCAGTTAGCAGTCATAGCGTCTTCACTAGAAACAATTCTAAGCGCACACACGTATCCGTAGGTCCTGAAATCGCCCATAACACCAACAGTATGGCTGTCAGTGAGCACTGCAAACCCTTGCCAAATTTCTTCATAACACTCTGATTTAGCAAGCTCATCAGTGACTATTCTGTCACAAAGCTTAAGTATATCTAGCTTATCTTGAGTAACTTCACCAATAATGCGAATAGCCAATCCTGGGCCTGGAAACGGTTGCCGATCAACTATCTTAGATGGTAAGCCTAATTCTAATCCCACTTTCCTAACTTCGTCTTTAAATAAATACCTAAGCGGCTCAACCAATTTGAGCTGCATATTCTCAGGCAGTCCGCCCACATTATGGTGAGTTTTTATAACAGCAGCCTTGCCTACTGTACTTACGCTCTCAATAACGTCCGGATATAGGGTACCCTGAGCCAGGAATTCGATACCTCCGAGCTTATCAGTCTCTTCCTCGAAACATTTAATGAACTCATAACCTATGGTCTTACGTTTCATTTCCGGGTCTACTATACCTGTCAATTTATCCACAAAACGGGTGGCCGCATCTAAATAATTAATTTCTACATCTAACGTGTCTTTAAATATCTCTCTAACTTCATTTTCCTCATCAAGTCTGAGAAGTCCATTGTTTACAAAAATACATTTCAATTGATCCCCGACTGCATGATGTAATAATGCAGCCGTAACAGCAGAATCTACTCCTCCCGATAAGGCGCACACAACTTTGGAGGAACCTAATTGATCTCTTAGATTTTCCATGCTCGATTCTATGAACCTACCAGAATCCCACGTTTGGGAAAACCCACAGATTCCAACCAGAAAATTGTTTAAGAAAGTAGCTCCATAGGCAGTATGATGAACTTCAGGATGAAACTGAATTCCGTATACATTATTATTTTCACTAGAAACTACGCAATATTCGGTATTGTCTGTGCTAGCCAACGTCCGAAAACCGGAAGGTAATTCCACAACTTTGTCTCCGTGACTCATCCACACAGACGAGGCTGTAGGTATTTGCGCCAAAATCGTTTCAGTTACCATTCCAATTGATAAATTCGCTAAGCCATATTCTTTGAGGTCTCCAGGCTCTACTTTTCCTCCAAGCTGATGAACAATAGCTTGCATGCCATAGCAGATTCCAAGCACAGGAAGTCCACTGCGAAACACCCAATCTGGAACAGTAGCCGCATTCTCGTCATAAACACTCATAGGGCCTCCAGAGAGCACAATGCCTTTAACAGAGTCCATATCCGTGATATTTCCCATGGCAATTTCAGGAGGATGAACCTCAGAATACACTTTTTGTTCTCTAACCCTTCTCGCAATAAGGTGAGTGTATTGAGATCCATAATCTAAAATAACAAGTTTTTCGTCCAATTACATTCTCTGAAACATTAATTTAGTGTACATAACGTAGCAGTGAAACTGTAGCAATTGTGCTATACTCAGTCAACCTCAATTTATCATCAAATCAACGGGATCCTATGCAGGATAAAGAATTAAAAGAAGCTTCTAACATTATTAGCAACGATGGTGTAATAATTACACCAACAGACACTTTATACGGTCTAGCAGCTAACATTTTCAGCTCAAAAGGAGTTAATCGGATCTTTGATATAAAAGACAGGGATCGCAAGATGGCTCTTCCAATATTAGTCTCAAATTGGGAGCAATGCCTACCTCTTGTCACAGGAGACCTAGAATTGGGTTTCCAGCTCCAGCAGAAATTCTGGCCTGGAGCACTCACAATGATTTTTAAAAAGACTTCTAGGGTTCCGGATTATTTAACAGCTGGTAAAGACACTGTTGCTGTTAGAATGCCAAATCACTCTGCTCCTATATTCTTGTGTCAAAACTCAGAATCTCCAATTACTGGTACTAGCGCTAATTTATCAGGTGACCCTGATGCGCTTAGACTGAGTGATATTCCCGAAAGCATACTTAGCAATGTTGACAAAGTGTTAAATACAAGGCCTGTTCCTCAAGGAGTTCCATCTACTATAATTGATCTATCAGGAACAACGCCGATTATACTCCGTCAAGGAGCAATATATCTTGATGAAGTCCTCAAGGAAGTCTAAATGAACAACACATTAGAACAACATTGCAGCAAGCTTGAATCCCATTTAAAGGATATGATCAACAACCAAGGCAGTATCCTTTTTGAATTGCTTGCTCACCATTTCGGCTGGAATAACGAGAGAAGTGTTGAAGAAACAGACTCACCAATTCCACATTTTGAATCTTTATTATGCATGCACTTGTCCGATGTCCTTGGAAATGATCCTGAAGAAAGTCTCCATCTCGCAGGAGCCATTGAATTAGTAGCAAACTTTATAGAGATACACAACGATGTCCAGAATGGCGGGCAAGCATCTAAAGCTGACAGTATTTGGTGGTCTTGGGGTCCAGCTCAAGCAATAAATGCGGGAGATGGTCTACACGCTCTAGCACGGACGTCGATTCTGAACCATCCGGATTTAACCTCCGAAAACATTTTGCTGGCTGTGAAAAACTTAGACAGAGCATGTTTGTCCTTATTCGAAGGACAGTTTTCTGACATTAACTTCAGAGACCAAATGGAAATAACTGAACCTGATTTTATTAACATGTTGTCTGGCAAAGCTGGTTCGTTGTCTTCTTGCTCTTCATACCTAGCCACAATTCCTAGCAAACTAAGCTTACCCCCTGCTACCCAAGCAGCATATGGCCAAATCGGACATGATTTAGGAGTCGCAATTCAGATCAGGAGAGACCTTCGATCAATATGGGGCCATGATAATACAGGAATAACTCGAGATAATTTAATGCTCCGAAGGAAAACTTTGCCACTCATCTACACTTTAAACAATTCAGATGAACCGACAAAACGGGCTATATTGACTGCCTACATGAGCCGGGTAATGGATGATGATGCAGGGATGCACTTGATAGATCTCATGACAGAATCTGGTGGCAAAACCTATGCGGAATCAACTGCTGAAAAACTGTATAGGAGCAGTGTTGACCAATTAAAGGCCATGAATGATCAAATTACTCCGCAACACTTGGACACCTTATCAGAACTATACGAAGATTTTTGCCATAAATAGGACCCTTTGGCATTGATTTATTAGATAAAGAAAGTATTATTTATTAACCAGGGTTTTTGGAAATACATAGAGCGTATCTGATGAAAATTAGCATAAGTGATATAGAAATTGAGCCCCGTACTAAAGTGTTATTACGGGTAGACTTTAATCTTCCTTTAGAACTAGGCCCTAGCGAACTCAAAAAATACCAGCATAGATTAGTGGAATCGCTCCCTACGATAAAATCTTTGATAAGCCATCAATGCATAGTGGTGCTTTGTTCCCATGCAGGAAGACCCAAAGGAAAGATAGACGAATCTTTGAGGCTAAAGCCTATAGGAGACCTGCTTGCGGATTTACTGGGACAAGAAGTCATTTGCCTGTCATCTGTAATTGGAGATAATATTCGCCAAGAAATCAACTCAGCTCCTAAAGGCACCATATTCCTATTGGAAAATCTTAGGTTTGAACCTGGAGAAGAATCAAATGATGACCAATTCGCAGAGTCTCTGTCTCAGCTAGGAGATATTTTTGTAATGGATGCATTTGCAGTCTGCCACAGAGCCCACGCTTCCACGGTGCAAATTACTAACCACCTGGAATCGTATATGGGTTTACTTTTGGAAAAAGAAATTGAAAATTTGTCTAATGTTATGAAGTCTCCTAAGCCTCCTTATACCGTACTTATGGGAGGAGCAAAGGTAAGCGACAAAATTCAAGTAATTGATAATTTACTGCCTCAGATTAACAACTTGTTAATTGGTGGCGGTATGGCCAACACATTCTTAAAGGCAATGGGATTCGAAATCGGAGAGTCATTCTATGAACCCGATTCATTAGCATATGCCTCTAACCTGCTTGAAATCACATCGAAGTCAGGGGTTACCATCCTACTCCCTACAGATCTAGTCATTACAAACGAATTCTCAAGCTCGTCTCCCAGCTCCATAGTGAAGCTGAGTGAAATTCCACCTTCTTCACACATAATGGACATAGGGCCTCAAACTTCCCTGAAATATTCATCCATAATTGATCAATCAAATACTCTATTATGGAATGGACCAATGGGAGTTTTCGAGTTCGAAGAATTCCAAGCTGGCACCAGACATATTGCGGAATCAATCGCTAACAACACGAAATTGATAAGTGTGGTAGGAGGAGGCTCTACTGCTGAGGCAGTAGAAGAACTCGGTATCTCATCCCACATTACCCACGTTTCAACTGGAGGAGGAGCCTCTTTAGACTTCCTGTCAGGAAAGCCTCTACCAGGTATAGAGGCACTTCCGGACAAATCATAGTTATAGGACCTGTAAATGATCGATGCAGAGTACATACGCGACACGGTAATACAGAATGATAGCAAAATCATTCTATTAGTGGTAGATGGTTTAGGGGGCATACCCTCTGACTCTACCAAATTATCTGAATTGCAGACTGCAAACACTCCAAACATAGACCAATTAGCCAAATCTAGTTCCTGCGGATTAACGTTACCTGTGGCACCGGGAATAACCCCAGGAAGTGGCCCAGGACATCTGGCATTATTTGGGTATGACCCACTCAAATATTACATAGGCAGAGGAGCATTAGAAGGACTCGGTATTGGCATTGATTTATTACCTGGAGATCTAGCAGCTCGCGGCAATTTCTGTTCACTAGACCCTCTAGGGAACTTACATGATAGGAGAGCTGGACGCATCAGAACTGAATTGAGCCGCCCCATAGTAGAAACCTTAAATTCCATAGAGATTCCCTCATGTACAACAGACGTATTCCAAGTACAAGATTACCGTTTTGTCCTACGCATGAGAGGTAATGAATTATCTGAACACATAGGTGAGACTGATCCTCAGCAAACAGGGATTCCACCCTTGGAGTGCCTATCTTTACAACCTGGAGGGGGGCCAACAGCCAATTACGTGAATAGATTCATCAACGAAGCAAAAGACCTCTTAGCAAACGAGCCCATAGCCAATATGGTACTGTTAAGGGGTTGGTCACAATTACCTGACCTTCCGTCCTTTCCCCAAACATACAAAATGAGATCGAGCGCGATCGCAGCATATCCAATGTATAGAGGTCTTGCTACCGTAGCAGGCATGAACATAATTCCCACCGGAGCTACATTCGCTGATGAAATCGAAACCTTAAAAGAACATTATGATGCATCGGACTTTTTCTTTCTCCATTACAAACCAGCAGATGCTGCCGGAGAAGACGGTGATTTTGAAGCCAAGGTAAAGACTCTGGAAGAACTAGATAAATTCATTCCAGATATACTCTCTCTTAATCCGACTGTATTAGCGATCGCAGGAGACCATTCAACTCCGGCTGTGCTAGCATCACACAGTTGGCACCCTGTCCCATTGCTCATCCATTCTAAATGGACGCTGGGGGACCGTAATGAAGGTTTTAACGAGTACGATTGCAGGTTTGGTTCATTAGGGACATTTGAAGCTAAGTACTTAATGTCATTAATTCTGGCTCATTCTGAGCGGCTTACAAAATACGGACCTTAGGAGTATTCCTGTATGGGTAGAACAATCATCGCGGGCAACTGGAAAATGAATACCACATTATCCGATGCAATTTCATTGTCCATCGCCATAAGGGAACAATTAAGCCTAGGCACAGATAAAGAAGTCATATTGTTTCCTCCTTCACCTTTTGCTATCCCAGTTAGAGATGCGGTGAGAGGCTCCTCAATGAAAATTGGACTTCAAAACATTCATGATGAAGATTCAGGTGCATTTACGGGAGAAACTTCGCCAACCATGCTGCAGGGGATATGTGAATACGCATTAATAGGACACTCTGAAAGAAGGTCGTTATTTGGCGAATCCGATGATTTTATAAACCGAAAAATACGAGCATGTCTCGCACATGACATCAAACCTATATTATGTATCGGGGAGACTTCAACTCAAAAAGATGCGGGGCTTGCTTCGCAAATAATAACAGACCAAATTGAATCTGCATTACATAACGTTGAAAACATAGATAACTTAGCTATCGCATACGAGCCTATATGGGCAATCGGAACGGGTATTGTTCCAGAGGCATCGGAGGTTGAAGAAACCCTAGGAGTCACTATCAGAAACCAAATAAGGTCTCTGTACGGTACCCCTGCAAGCAATGAAACCCCTCTCCTTTATGGAGGGAGCGTTAATCCCGGCAATGCTTATGCTTTCGGGCAAGCTCAGAACATAGATGGAGTGTTGGTCGGCGGGGCCAGCTTGAACGCCGCGCAATTCGTAGAAATATGCCGTCAGTTCACTTTAGAACCTTAATTCTAGTTTATGGACAAAGTAGTTGTAGTTGTCGGGCCTACTGCTTCAGGTAAAAGCGACCTTAGTATTAAGCTTTCTAAGAAAGTAAACGCAGAAATAATTAATGCTGATAGCAGACAAATATATTCTCTTATGGATATTGGGACGGCAAAACCTACTCCTCAGCAACTAGAGACAATACAGCACTATTTAGTGTCAATTAGAGACCCAGATTACAATTTCAACGTCATGGAATTCAAAGACTTATGCAAAGCAAGTCTTCAGAAAATCATTAACAAAAACAAGGTGCCAATATTGTGCGGAGGTTCTGGTCAATACATCTATTCTGTTATCCAAAATTGGAGCCTAGGTAAAGTCCCGCCAGACCCTGAGTTTAGGCAAGCAATGCATAGCTACGCAGAACGTTATGGAGCAGAAAAGCTGTTCGCAAGGCTCAAAACTATAGACCCTTTAAAGGCCGAATCAATAGATTACAGGAATATACCTAGGGTGATTCGAGCATTAGAAATATTAAATCAGCCATCTCAATTGGTAACAGAAGCAGATCCTTTCTTCGACAATCTAAATTTCTTGATCGTCGGCGTCACACAGGAACGTTCTTTGCTTTATTCAAATATAGACCACAGAGTTGATCAAATGATTGCAAACGGGTTTCTAGAAGAAGTACAGAGTTTACTAAACAAGGGATTCCCTCCGACCTTACGGGCATTCAACAGCCCTGGCTACCGTGAATTGATCTCGTATACCACACAAGATATAACCTGGGATGACGCTGTATCAAAAATCAAGACTAAGACCCACACATTAGCACGAAAACAATATAATTGGTTTAAGCCGAATGACCATTCAATCCATTGGTTCGATTCATCAACGCCTAACTACAGCAATGATGTACACGAACTCGTAGCAACCTTTTTGAAATCCTAATTAAAAAAAGGAAATAACAATAACTTTCTCAGGTTATTCATTTAATAATTATAAATCGTATACAAAAATTATATTTGTATGCACAATTACTGTATACATCAAATTTGCAGCCCTATTCTAATAATGTATACACATTATAAGGTTTTGGCGGGGATACGGATTAACATTCGGACAACATAATCTATGTTAAAATAGACCGAAGGTAAATGTTATGGAATTCACAAAAATGCACGGCATAGGCAACGACTATGTTTACATAGATGCTCGGAACCAGAGTGCAAACTGGTCCGAAGTGGCAAAAACAGTGAGTGATCGGCACTTTGGAATTGGAGGAGACGGGCTGATACTTATTCATGACTCTGATAAGGCTGATCTCAGAATGCAAATGTTTAACTCTGATGGCTCAGAAGGGGAAATGTGCGGAAATGGTATTAGATGTTTCGTTAAACTCGCTGTTGAGAAAAACATGCTACACTCCAAACCAGAGTCTGTGTCTGTAGAAACACCCGCAGGGATATTAAATGTAGTCCCTCAATACAACGGAGACAGTGTATCCGGGTGCACAGTTAATATGGGCCTTCCAATACTGATTCCGAGCCAAGTACCAGTATCTTTAGATTCGGAATGGAATAACTGCGACATGATATTAGACTATCCTTTCAATGATTTCGGACAGAATTTAAAAATGGCTTTCGTATCTATGGGGAACCCTCACGCTATTTGTTTTATTGAAGAACCTGTTGATGAGTTCCCCTTGACCGAAATAGGACCTAAAATAGAAACTCATCCTATATTCCCTAATAGAGTAAACTTCGAAATAGTTAACATAATATCTCCAAATGAGATGAAAATGCGGGTATGGGAGCGTGGCTCAGGCATAACACTAGCTTGTGGAACTGGGGCCTGCGCTGTTGCCGTTGCGGCCAATTTGAAGGGCTTAACAAATAAAGACTCAATAATCCAACTACCTGGAGGACCTCTAAATATTAAATTGGGGTCATCAGGAAACGTTTACATGACCGGTACTGCAGAACAAGCATTTACCGGTGAATTTAATTTTAAATCATAATAAGAGGTTAAAATGGACTTTTCACAACGACTAGGCAAGCTCGCACCGTACCCTTTTGTAGAAATATCACGAATCATAGCTGAGAAAAAAGCGGCTGGAGCAGACGTGGTCACATTTGGCATCGGAGACCCTGATATTCCTACCCCAGATCCTATTATCGATCGATTGTTAACTGCCTCAAAACATGAGCCCAATCATCGGTATCCGGAAACCGACGGTCTCCCTGAATTTAGACAAGCTATCGCCGACTGGTACCAAAACCGGTTTTCAGTAACATTAGATGCAAATTCTGAAGTGTTACCACTAATCGGGGCCAAAGAAGGAATTGGACACGCAGCATTCTGCTTTTTAGACCCAGGAGACATAGCACTGATTCCTGATCCTGCATATCCTGTGTATGGAGTTGGGACAATGTTTGCAGGCGCTGAAAGTTACACTATGCCTCTCACAGAGTCTAATAATTGGTTGCCTGATTACAACGCTATACCGACTGACATAGCTAAAAAAGCGAAGATCATGTGGCTTAACTATCCTAACAACCCTACTAGCGCTATTGCCACCGAAGACGACTTCAAAGAAGCTATAAGCTTTTGCAAACAGTATGACATTGCTCTACTACATGATGCAGCATACAGCGAGATAGGATACGAAGGCTATAGACCGTTAAGCTTCATGGAAATACCGGGAGCTAAAGAGATCGGCATTGAATTCCATTCTCTCTCTAAAACTTACAATATGACCGGATGGAGATCTGGTATGGCCGTCGGCAACCCCGACATGATCAAAGCATTATTCCAGATAAAAGCGAACTTAGACTCTGGAATACCACAAGCCGTTCAAGAAATGTCTATGCAAGCTCTACTAGACGACCAGGAATGCGTCCAAACCAACATTGATATCTACCAGGCAAGAAGAGACAGAGTGATAACCGCATTGACGCGTATGGGGCTAGAAGTGGCTGTTCCCAAGGCTAGTTTGTACATCTGGGCTCCGATACCTGATGGATTCACGTCTGCCGACTTCGCAGCAAGACTATTAGCAGATAATGACATCGTAGTAACCCCTGGGTCTAGTTACGGCAAATGTGGAGAAGGTTACATAAGACTCTCTTTGACTACTCCTGATGAACAAGTAGAAAAAGGATGTGTTAGATTAGAAAACTGGAAAATCCCTGCGCCTTAATCTTATAAACACATAGTCCTGCGATAAAGCATCATAAACATTTAATGATAAAGGCTGTAAATCCATGAAACCATCCTATGCGGTTCTAGTATTTATATTGTGCATACTTGTTAAGCTACTACTGCAGTTTAACAAGATTCCAATACTCAACAAATTCCTGTTTATAAAATTGATACACATTCCATATTCTAGTGAGTCTGATGCACAATCTTTGCCTCCTGACAGACTAGAATTAAACTTCACTCCCGTTTCTTTGAAATTTCCTATACTCCTTGTGTTTCACGGATTCGTGTACCATTTCAGGTCCGCGCAACACCGAGTCATATTAGCTGATCTACAGCAATTAATCAGCAACGGATTAATATCAAATATAGACGAAAATAGCAGAATACTAGAAGTGGGCTGCAATACAGGGGCACTCATCAGTAAGATTCAGAAAAAATACCCAGCTCAATTCTATGGTATGGACATAGATGATAAATCTATACTTTTCGCCCAGAAAGCCTTTCGGCATCCTAAAACCCTATTTTTCAGAAAAAATGTCCTAACCAAAGGCCTATTCGAAGAATACCCAAATAATTTCTTCACACATGTGTTTAGTTTTAGCCACATGGTTCATATTCCTTGGGGTGAACCCAGAGATGAATATCTGGAGGAACTACAACGGATAGGGCAAAATATCGTACTTAAGGAACGGATATACCCTCCTAGAAAAAATCGTTTCGTGGATGACTTCGAATCCATGCCTTTCACATTAGCACACGTGTCCCATAAGCTTGATTCCCCTATAGGAGTTGGGCTCTTATACTTCAATAAAAGAAAATATAATTCACTTAAACAGTGACGCACATTGTCCAGAAATTTAGTTCGTGTACACAGCTAGATTCGTACGTCAAAACCATGTTCCGTAGTGACGACTCTCCAGCAGACTCCCCTATGGTATTTATCAAAGAGGTAATCCAGCACGCTAAGTCTTTGAATTCGTCACTAGAATACATTGATATCCATTCCTCATACTCCTTTGGTATTCCTGTAAGCGCTTTAGATTTAAGGTATATTCCTATATCTGAATACGTAGCCATACAAGGCAACAATGCCGCAACAATCTCTTCGTAAGACCCTTCATATCCCGTTCTTACCAGAAAATTTGTGTACGCCGCTGTAGCCTCCGCTTTTTCAATCTTACCAAGGTCGTTTTCGGAAATACCTAACCTGTCACAAAATTGAATGTGTAGTTCCATTTCTGTACTTATAGTCTCAAGTAACAACTCGCTGAAGGATTTCATCTTGTGTCTATCAGGAGACTTAATCGCGGCGAGACCTAAAATTTTTGAATAATCTATCAGAAATAAATAATCTTGTTCTATGAAATATTTAAAGGATTCCATTGGTAAAGTTCCATCCCCGATCCCCCTAGGGAAAGGGTGATTCAGTATACTTTCCTGGATATCCCGAGTTTTTTCATATAATGTATCGGTAAACAACATTCACGATCGCCTCTAATAGTTTTATAAAGTCAACTTATTCTATATGATAATACAAACAGTTAGCGCAAGTACGAGTAATCAATAGGCGTTCATAAAACTATTAACCAGATCGCTTCGACATAATGTAAAACTCAGAAAATACCTATTCGGATGGGCTATATCTAAGTAATCTGTTTGAGAATTTAAATTCACCAACCCATAAATAATCATCGTCATAAAATACGCTACCCGGCCAAAACAAGCTGCCTTTTCCGATTTCAGGGATTTCTCTATTTTCAGCACCAATCAATGTGTTATAGCTTTCCCCAGAGAGCGCATCATTAATATCTTCCCAAATAGCAACCTTATTGTTTCCAGTATCTGCTACGAAAAGCATATTATTTGAGATGTTTGCACCTTCAGGCAAATTAAATACACCGTGCCCACCAACCTTAGTACCTGTCGTATTTACAGATAATTGATCTATCTTAAACAGTGATACTGTATGGGTTGTTGTTGAAGTTACGGCTAAGTATTCTCCATCTGATGACATGCGTGTTGGACTAGTAACATCAAGAGTGAATTTAGGATTTGATGTCTTATCAGGAATACCTTCCCAAATATACACTTTATTTGCATCTATATCCCCTACATATAGATATTTATCATCAATCGCAATTCCTCTGATTTCTTGGAATTTAGCATTCCCAATACTGTCTAGATATGTCTTGTCGGGTAAATTTGTACCATCAGGAATTGATTCAAAAATGTAGACTCCCTTTTTACCACCAAGTACGAAATTGTTCTCCCATAATGCATTATCCCATGGCGCTTCAGGTATTTCATAAACAGCATCAGGGTGAACTGCACTTTCACCAGGGCGTTCATTCCATAAATATAATTTTTTATCAAAATCTGATGAGACTAATAAGTTGGTCCCATTAGACGCAGCAACAGGGTTACCTATAATATAGTTTTCTTCTAGGGTATTGGTGTTCAGATCAGGGCTACCGATAGCAAAATCGGGATCTTGTTCTGAACTTGTAGGTATTGAATTATAAACTACAATCTTATTTCCATTTCCAGTTGAGATATAGAGCTTGTCTCCCGCTGCAGCAACACCAGGATAATCACCCGACGTAAAATTGTAGCCGTCTACTGTTAAGCTTGGCTTACTTAAATTACTGGTTGGTATAGAGTCATATATAAATAATGTTCTCCCAAATAAAGCTAATCTTCCATCATCTAGAAAAGCTCCTCTGGACCATCCTCCTCGTGGGTTTATACGATCATACATAAAAAAATCGTACATCGCTTCCTCTTTCGTTGGAAACGAGTTGTATACGTATGAACCTATTTCGAAATCTTTGTCATCTTTTGAATTATGGTCACCAATTATTAATGATTGACCATTACTTGTTATTTGCCGTGGTGTACCAAAATTACCATTTCCAGTTAGCAAGATATCTGCTGGCTGATTATTTGACGTAGGGAATGAGTTCCATACGAGAGCTGAACCTGCTCCAGTGTTTGTAATTGCCATTTTTTTACCATCGGTCCATATGCCCCAAGGCCATTTAACAGATCTTTTGGTTGCTTGCCCTATAGGTCCAGTATTATTAATGATAATATCTGCTGGCTGAGCATTAATTGTGGGAAAAGCATTCCAAATTAGTATCCTGTCATTGTATGTGTCGGTGACTACAAGTTTATTACTTGCGAGGCTGACGCTGATTGGCCAGTTCATTTGACTAGGACTATTCCCTGGGTTATTTGTGTTAAAGTTCGCTTGTCCAAGCACAATATCAGGTGGAATATTGCCTGACGGCAGATTATTCCAAATTAGAATTCTGTTATTAAAAGTATCAGCAAGAACAAGCCTTACCCCATCTGTTGCTATCCCAGAATTCCTATTAAATGATAGGGCTCCTCCTGTTTCATTAAAGCCAAAAGCTGATAAAACCACATCAGCATTTTGCCTGTTCTTAAACGTTCCACTTGTATCGCCTGTTGCAGGAAGATAGGAAGTGTCTATTTTTTTTATAGATACTATTTCATTTGGATCTCGATGATTGGCCGACCCTGGTGAACCACTAGGCGGCGGAGCCATGTGGTCTCCCGCAGCGGTGGCTGATAATGGTTGGCCAGAAGGGGGAGGAGGGTTCGGGGTTCCAGCAGAGGTCGGCGGCAACGGTTGTCCTGGCACGATCGGCATCTTATTTGATGGGGGCAGCATGCCCATTGACGAATGAGATTCTTGCGCGAGTAGCATGCATGGTCCAATCTTCAACATATCTTCTGGATTTGGTTGTATCATGCGAAGCTCATAATATCTTTTTTCACCCAGTACTTGAATTAAGCATGATTGAAGCCTTGGTTCTTCAATGGTAAATATATTTTGATTTCCATGCATTTGCTCGTGCGGTTGCCCTGGTGTCAGATTTATAGCCGGATCTTGAGGCGGTTGTTCCATGTCTTGAGATGAAATAGAGACATTTCCGACATTTTTACTTGAGGTGTCATTATTGGCATTTTCACCACAACTAATAAACACAATCATTAAAGAGATCATGACAATGTGCCTGAAAGGATGATTCAATATATTTCCCTGAATATTTCGTGTTTTCTCGTATATATTTTCGATAATTAACATCCCCAAAAGTCCTCTAGTGGTTTTACAAAGTAAACTTATTGTATATGATTATACAAATACTCAGTGGAGGAATCTCTAATAGCTAGACGTTCTACATATGAAACCAATCCAGAATACGAGAATGCTATATTAGCCGCAGTCGAATTAAAAAACGAATCTCCTCAATGGAGTTTAGAGGAGTCGCTATCAGAATTAGAATATTTGGCTACCACAGCCGGCGCTAAAGTTGCAGGGTCATTGAGCCAAAAAACAGACCGATACACTCAAGTGTACATGGGCAAAGGCAAGTTAGATGAACTTAAGGACATGATGCAATCAACTCATTCGTCTACTGCTATTTTTGACGACGAACTCACTCCAACCCAGCAGCGAAATTTAGAAAACGAATTAAACTGTAAGGTAATCGACAGGACCGCTTTGATTCTGGACGTATTTGCAAATAGTGCAATTACTCATGAAGGTAAACTACAAGTAGAGCTGGCACAACATCAATACCTGCTCCCTAGGCTAGTAGGCCAATGGTCCCACTTGGAAAGACTCGGAGGAGGAATTGGTACAAGGGGCCCAGGAGAAACCCAGCTGGAAACAGATAGAAGGTTAATCCGTAAAAGGATACAGAAACTAAGTTCGGAATTAGACAAAGTCAAATCACGTCGAAATATCTATCTCAACAAACGTAAGACTTCAGGCATCCCAATGGTATCCATGGTGGGATACACAAATGCGGGGAAAAGCACTCTATTTAACAGATTAAGCTCATCTGACGTGATCGCACAGGATAAATTATTCTCAACCTTAGACACAACAACAAGAAAGATTACCTTACCATCAACCGGAGAATTACTAATTAGCGATACTGTAGGATTCATCCAAAAACTCTCACCTTTTGTAGTTTCCGCTTTCAATGCTACCCTTCAAGAGCTTGACCACGCGGATTACCTATTCCATGTAGTTGACATAACGCACCCCAAGGCCCCTCATCAGATCCAGGTCGTTCAACAAACTTTAAAAAGTTTAAACTTGGGACGAATCCCATCTCTACTAGTGTTCAACAAGTCAGACCAGATCAAAGACAGAACCCAAATTGAAATCCTCGCAGAAAATATTTCCAGGGACCACAACACTAAACACATTTTCGTTTCGGCATTAACTGGAAAAAATATTGACAACCTACTTTCCCAAACAGAAAACGAATTATGCAACCTATGACAAAAACAACAGCCAAATATTCTATTTTTTTCTTTATATTCGCACAATATATGTTATGTAATGTTAACAACTGATTTAACGATTCTCTTAGGGCCCCTTATGCAGGAAGACGGCTTATTCTATGACTGAACCCAAAACAGGCCCTCTACGGGTATTAGGATTATCTTTCGACTCCCTCTCATCTTTTAATTACCCTCAATATAGATTGTTCTGGCTCGGAGGACTCTTTTCATGTATTGGTATGTGGTCACTGGTGTTCGGAAGGCTTTGGTTAATGCATAGCCTTACACCCGAAGAATACATGTTGGGCCTGGTAACCGCCTGCAGCTTAGGGCCGATCTTGTTTTTATCTATCTGGGGTGGCGTCCTAGCAGACCGGGTTAATCGCCGCGTTCTCCTAATCATAACAAGATTCATTATCGCCGCGTTATGTCTACTAACTGCAATATTAATCACTGTTGGAGCTATGACACCAATGCTTCTGTTGGTTATATCGTTCGTTACTGGTGTTCTGCTTGCATTCGACATCCCTGCAAGAGCAGCTATGTTACCGGGCCTTGTACCTAGGCCCGCCATCGTCAATGCGATTGTATTATACTCAATGGCAATTTCCGGATCCGCCATCCTGGGACCAGGTTTTTTCGGAATACTCGTCGATAATTTCGGCATAGATAGCATATTTTACCTGGTTGCTGCAGCATACGGAGTAGTAGTCCTGCTATTTTATGTTATGTCACCTACTCCAAGACCACAGAAAACCAAGTCTTCTCCGGTATCCGATCTAAAACAGGGTCTTCAGTATCTTAAACTGAATAAGGGTATCTTAGGCGTGATCTTAATGGGTATCTTCACAGGTGTCTTTGGGATGTCGTTTGAAACTTTATTGCCCGCTTTCGCCAAGTTGGTATATGTCAAAGACGTGTCTGTGTACAGTAATATGTTGCTATCATTAGGCATAGGAGGCATGCTGAGCACGGTCATCTTAGCCAAATTCGCAAATACAAAGAATAGTATGCGAATCATGCTAGTCACCGGCGTTTTATTTTCGCTATCAATTATTGCATTTGGACTCAACTCCAGCATATCAATCGGGTACGTCCTTATTGGATTAACAGGATCTTTAAGTTTCGCGTATCTGACAGTTAATTCCACAATAGTGCAATTTTCTACTGATGACCGTTATAGGGGTCGAGTTATGAGCATCCATCAATGGACATGGGGCTCAACTTCTGTTGGGGGATTTCTAATTGGGTTAACCGCTTCGTACTTAAACCCACAACTAGCTGTGGCCATGTTTGGGTTTGTCACGCTGGTAGTCATAACTGGGTTTTACTTCTGGAGTAAATCCAAACTACAAACTCAGGGTGCTTAAGATTTATTTATAACCTCTCCGTAGACTAATACAATCATATTAATCTCTGATAGTCATCAAACCACTGATAGTACACATGGTATGATATGTACCAAATGCCGAGGTGGCGAAACGGTAGACGCGCTGCGTTCAGGTCGCAGTGTCCTTACGGATGTGTGGGTTCGAATCCCTCCCTCGGTACCATGTGCGCTTGTAGCTCAGTGGATAGAGCGCGTCCCTGCGGAGGACGAAGTCGTGAGTTCGAATCTCACCAAGCGCGCCACTTATTTACACCTAGACATGTGTCAAAAAAGGAGAAGTAATGCCGGTATCACACATATCAATACTTAAATCCGCTCCTTACTCTAATGGACGTAAATTTGGAAGCGGAGGTTCATATACAGAAATAGATTTGGTTGTAAGCTTCGAAATAGACCAAGATGATTATGCCCATCAAGTCATTGCAGATCTGCCATTATGTAAAGACTCGGACGCAAAAGTAAGATTCTCTTCAGATGCAAAGATCCTGGTACCAGACAGTGGGAACAACAAACTAGTTTTGGACGTACCAAACAGAGGCAGGAATTTGATTCTTAAGATGTTAAATAACGCGCCCGAAGCCTCTACCTCCTCTTCTGGATGGGAACCGGGGAACGAATTCCTGCTCGAAAAAGGGTACACGTTAACGTGGTGTGGTTGGCAGCACGATGTTCCGGATTCCCCTGGCTTGCTCTCCATAAAAGGACCTCAGCCCTTGCAAAATGGGATTCCCATAGCAGGTTTGATCACAATGACTATACAAACCAACGAATTGAGTAAGCACCACCTTCTCTCAGAACGCGGTCACTCACCATTACCAGCTCATGATGTCAATGAAGTATCGGCTATACTAACTGTTCAAGAAAACGAAGATGCCAATCCTACAGTCATTGATAGAGAGACTTGGAGCTTTGGTAAAGAACAAGACAACCAGTATGTATCAGACCCCAATTACGTATTTTTGGAGACCGGTTTTGAACAAGGCAAAATTTACAGGGTCACTTATACCTCTGTTAATACAATAGCCAATGGGATAGGCTTGCTGGCTACTAGAGATTGGGTGTCATTTCTTAGATGCGGAGCTAAGGGAATAGAATGCCCCCCAATCGATACAGTTTACGGCTTTGGCCATTCTCAGAGCGGCAGATTCCTAAGGCATTTAATCTACTTGGGTCTCAATCTAGATACTCAAAACAATGTAGTATTTGATGGGGTCATAGCTCACGCTGCAGGAGCAAGAAGAGGGGAGTTCAATCAGAGATTTGCTCAGCCTTCATCTGCTATAAAACAGAGCACAAGTAATTTACCTCCATTTACAGCAACCACTCCTTCAAGTAGTTCTCAAGATTCTTTGCTAGAAACTCAATACCAAAGAGGAGGAGTACCAAAACTTTTCCTTGTAAACACTGCGTCTGAATATTGGTGGGCACATGCATCTTTGTCTCATACAACGCCGGATGGACAGAATGATCTGGATCCAGATCCAACTTGTAGGATGTATTATTATTCTGGCACCCAACATTCTTCAGGGAAATTCCCGTTTACCAAGGAAGATGCCGGGAATGGAGTACAATCAGAAAATCACTTTAATGTCATAGATTATCGTCCTGCTCTTAGAGCTTTATTCCTCCATTTAACAGCCTGGGTGGAGAGTGATATAACGCCTCCCGCTAACAAGTTACCAAGAATAGACCAAGGGACCTTAATACCCTACGAGAACCTTAAAGAAGAGTATAAAGCTTCCGGGCTGGTGCCTGATCCTGTTCATATAAAACAAATCTCTCAGATGGAATTTAGTGAAGAGGACTATGACATTCGTAACGTGCCCAAATTCTTAGGTGACCCATTCCCTGTTCTAGTACCTGCCGTGAATGATTCATATAATGAATATTCAGGAATCACACTTCCAGAAATTTCTAAACCCTTGGGCATTCATCTTGGCTGGAATCTGAGACATCAAAATATAGGAGGTGAAGGACAAATCATTGGAACAATTGGAGCTACCATCGTATTTACAGAACCTTTACCAAAAAAAGATGACTATTTGAGTAATATCAAAGAAGCCTTCAACGCACTAAAGATTGAAGGTTTCATTTTGGAATATGATAGAGAATTTATCTATTCAGAGGCTTCAAAGCATTATGATGCTATTAAGAAACTTTTTAAGTAGATTTGCTTAATTTACCAATAGTTAACTTAGATTACTTACGGTTTAGGTAAATCTTGCTGTATTCCCCATAATGCCCGTTAGAATCCTCTTCGGCAAGAGATTCTGACCACATGTATTCAACATCATTCCATACAATTGGAAATTGAGGTTGAGATATAAAATCTGTTACAGCATCTTCGGCGGAAACCGAATCGACATATCCCAACATCTGGAAATTATCATATACATTCCCGTCTCGTGATACGAATTCTCCTTTCATGCATGCCATAACGATGTATGTACTCACCTTATTATCTCCAATGAATTTATAGTGTATTATACCTCCTTGATGCTCAAAGATTGAGGTAATCAACACATGCCAATACTGCCCCAATGGTTTAGAAGCTACGCACTTCTTATATTAATAGTTGCCTTGTTCGTCAATTTCGTACAAGGGTTTTTTCAATTTGGGTACAATATAACAATCCCGTTAATGCAAGAGTCCCTAGATATCTCATACACCCAAGCTGGCGCTTTGATGACCATAGGATGGGCTACTAGAATGGTTTCAAATTTATTCTTTGGAACGCTTTCTGCTAAATTCGGACCCAAGCTTATAACCGGCTCCAACGTTATGTTAGCTGCGTTATCAATGATATTGATCGCATTCGCACCGAACTATATTGTCATTGCTATAGCAATGGTTGCTATGGGTATTGGTACAGGAGGATCTATTTCTCCTGTCATGGGACTTTTATCTTCCTGGTTCAATCCTAAAGACAGAGGATTGGTCGCAGGAGTTGCTTCTTCTGGAACGGGATTAGCGTTTACTGTCCCAGGGGTGATCTTACCTTTCCTAATTGCGGCGGTCGGAAATGAAGCTTGGCGAACAATGTGGTTTTCTTTTGGATTCATTTCCCTGCTTGTAGCAATAGCTTCTTATGCCATTCTTTACGATCCTTCTAAAACCAAAACATCTACAACAACCTCTACTCAAAAAACTTGGCCTCTGGAAGTTTTTAAAAATGGACCAGTTTGGTTATTAGCTTATCTCGCCTTTTGGTCAGGATGGGCTACATCAATCTTTGCAGCATTCAGTGGCTTATACTTATCTAACGAATTTGATATTAGTATCATACTGATTAGTAATCTTGCGATTATGTCTGGAGTCATTAGTATTGGAAGCGGCGTGCTCTGGGGTAGCATCTCTGATTATTTAGGAAGAGGCAAAGCTTTCCTCCTAAGCTTCATAGTTCAACTTATAGCATTTATATTACTATGGCTATTCCCATCACTCATCTCATTCATTCTAGCTTATACAATAATGGGATTGACCCTTAGATCAAGCTATGTGATATGCGCTGCCTCAGCAGGAGACTTCGTGCCCGTTAGGTTCGCCCCTGCAGCATTCGGTCTGATGGCGACTGGGGCTTCCTTAGGGAGTTCTTTCTCACCGTTGATCTCCGGACTATCTGCAGACTACACAGGAACACTAAAATGGGCATTCTCGCTAGGAGTACTGGCTAACGTCCTATCTATGTTCGGATCAGTGATCCTTATTAGAAAAGAAGCAATTATTCCTCAGGAAGATATGCATTAGGCACTATAGCTCCACCTTGACCAACAGCTGTCGTATCACCTTTTTGGTTAGTAGCAGTTATCTCTATTTGAACTCTGGATCCATTAGCTTCCCTCTCAACTGATGAGATAACCCCGCTGAAAGTAATGGAATCACCGGGTCTAACAGGACGTAGAAAACGCAAATCCATTGTGCCCCTTTGATTGTACACATCTGGACCAAAATATCGTCGAAGCATCTCTATAGCGAACGTCAAAGACATCCGTCCAGAGGCCACAGTACCACTAGTACCTAACACTCCTTTAGCAGTTTCTTCATCCGTGAATTGCGAAGGGCCAGTATCTCCAGAACTCCCTTCAAAAAGGTTAATCGCTTCTTGAGTCATATTCTTGATGAGAGACGGTATCTCATCACCGATAGTAAACGTTTTTATTTCCCTTCCCATTTTTTACCTACCTCCGACGGTTGTTTTAGTTCATGCGTGATTACTCTATCTATCAACATTCCTGTTTCATCAACGGAAACAGCCTCCGTAACTATATAATTCTTTCCACGCCTCAAATATTTATCAGCAATCCATGCGGTCACTACAATTTTTCTTCCGGCTACAGGGGCGTTATAGCAATGGAACGCACATCTAGCATTTACAGAACCATTATCCGTATATTTTTTATTGTATTGCTTGACATCTACTTTGTGCGCGATCGTAGGGAAACTCGCTTCTTCATCCATAACTCCTAATCTAAACTTATCAATCATTTCCTGAGTCAAGACATATTCGTACCTATCGAAAGTTTCCCCTACTCGTAGCGCTTCCCAATCTAATAATGTTTTTTCTGAATCCATCATTTCCCTCTAATTACTTTTAATCATGCTATATCATATTGAAAAAATACTCTATCGGAAAGGCCTTTTATGAATTAGAATGGCGTCTCACGTATGGAAATTTTATTTGCAACATTAAGCGCAGCACTTTTTGGCCTGGTATCTGCCATAGACAAAAGATTAATTTCAAAAACAGTCCCTAACTTTAACTGTTTCTGCTGTGCAGTAGGGATCTCCCTTGCTATTTTTGCTATCGTCACCTTCTTTCTAATGGACATAGGATTTTCATTAAATCAACATAGGCTTATAGCAATCGTCTCTGGGTTCTGTTGGGGAGGTACACTAGGCATCCAATTTTATGGGTACAAAATCGAAGAAGCATCGAGAGTAAGTGCCATAGTTCACACTTTCCCTGTATTCGTAACTATAATCGCAATTCCGTTTCTTGGAGAACGGCTAACCACTATTCAGTTTGTCGCGATGGGCATAGTTGTAATGGGCGCCTATGCTATATCTATAAATAATTTATCCTTCAAAACGATCTTTAAAGTCAACAAAGCTCTCCCGATTCTAATTCTAGCAAGCTTTTTCATGGCACTGGCACACATCACGGGGAAATGGGCTCTCGATTCAGAATCAGTAGAAAGTGTTTATGTATTTAGAAATTTAGGAATGGCATTTGTATTATTTGCGTTCTGTAAGCCCAAAACACCCATCGAGCTGTTTAAATCACTCAACAATAAATTAGCCTTAACGCTATTATTACTTTCTGAATTTGTGTTAGCACCAGTGGCTGTTATACTACAGGTACTAGCTACAAATATGGGGGCAATTACTATAGTTTCTACTGCAACAGCTTCACGCCCAGTATTTGTTTTCGCATTTGTAACATTATTCAGTTTGCCCTTTGTGAAATTGCTGGACGAAAAATTGGACGCTAAAACACTAGCTGCGAAATCAAGTTCTATCGCAGCTATCACAGTTGGGATAGCTGTATTATCTATTTAACGTAGGAGTAAGCATGAAAATTATAGATGTGACTGTAACCTTAACAAAATGGGAAACCCCTCGATGGGGATCTGGAACCAGTTCTTTCGGGGGAGATAAACAGCTAGGCATAGTTACGATCAAAACTGACGAAGGGTTCGATGGTTATGGATTCTTAGGGTCGTCACGACTCGGTGGGGACACTATGGCTGGCACTCTCATAGAATTTGTGAAACCCATGTTACTTGGCACGGATCCTCTTGATATACACCGAATTTGGGGGCAAATGTGGAGGCAAAATCGAAATATTAGAACCGATGTCATAGGTGCTGTTGATATTGCTCTATGGGACATCGCCGGCAAGCGTGCAAATTTACCTATTCATAGACTTCTTGGTACGGCCAGGCATCAAATTCCAGCCTATGCTAGCTCACCCACTTATCCAGACGTAGACACCTATATTCAAGAAGCTTTAAAATTCCAAGAGATGGGTTGGAGTGCCTACAAAATACATCCCCAAGGTGATCCATTAGCAGATATTGAAATTTCCAGACAAGTAAGAGACGCTGTAGGTCCAGATATGATATTAATGTTGGATTGCATGTGGTCTTACTATTACGAAGATGCTGTAAGAGTAGGTAGAGCCATTGAGGAGTTAAACTACTACTGGTACGAAGACCCTCTAGTGGAAGAAGATCTCTACAATTATGTAAAACTAAACCAAAAACTTGATATTCCTATTATGTCAACTGAATATACTCCTGGCAGATTTTATGGAGTCCCACCTTGGATCACAAATAATGCCACAGACATCCTTAGGGGAGATGTGGCTGTAACAGGAGGAATAACTCCACTTATCAAACTCACTCATCTTGCAGATGGGTTTAGAATGAAATGCGAATTACATCATGGAGGAAATTCACTAAATAACGTTGCTAATCTACATGTGATTATGGCTACACCCAACACTGATTTTTATGAGGTGTTTCCTTCAACAGGGGCAAATAAATACGGATTGATCCAAGATGTTGAGGTCAACAGTAACGGTATGGTTTTGGCACCTACCGAACCTGGACTAGGATACGAGATAGACTGGGAACTCGTTAACAGGAATTTGGTAGCTATCGCTTCATAGTATTTACCCTATGGCAACATTAGACATCATCATAATTTTGATCGTTGGGTTAGTAGGCTACTCTTTCGCTGGAGTAGCCGGATTCGGCGGAGGAATAGTTCTGATGCCCACATTAACCGTGCTGATCGGGCCACATGCTGCTCTCCCCATTATATGCTTTGGAAGCATTTTTGCGACAGCTGCTCGGGCGTGGATAAACAGAGCTCATATTGACTGGAAAGTTAATTTTTTTTTCCTAATCGGAGCAATACCTCTCATCATCATAGGTACTAAAATTTTCGTCGCCCTAGATCAGGTTACGATCGAGAGAATGTTAGGCGTGTTCATGCTTCTTTTATTAGCTAGTAAAAAGCTCCCCTTTGCCAACAAATTCAGGACACCGCTTTGGGGATTTATTCCGGTAGGAAGCGTGACTGCGTTCATAGCTGGACTCGTAGGAGTGCCGGGGCCTTTCTCTGCTATGTTTTTTATAAATTATGGCCTACAGAAAATGGCTTATATTGGTACTTTTGCTATAGCTATGGCAATTCTTAGGATCCCTCAATTAGCAGTATTTGCTTGGGACGGATTTATAAATCTGCAAATTATCTATTTAAGTATAGGATTAGGAATAATCAGTATTCCTGCTGCTTACGTTGGCTCCAAATTGCTTGGGAAATTACCGGATAAATATTTTAATATTTTCATAAACCTAATCCTGATCGCATTCGCAGTGTTCTTTTTAGTCAAGTGAAATGGAACTGTTAAATATAACTTTGATTTTAGTAGTGGCTCTCCTGGGCTCCACCTTCGCTGGTATTGCAGGTTTTGGTGGAGGCATTATCATTTTGCCAATACTAACCTTATTTTTGGGGCCTCAGGCTGCACTCCCAGTGTTGTGTTTTTATGCTTTATATTCAAGTATTTCCAGAGCTTTCATTAATAGGAGACACATTGATTGGCAAGTAAATATATACTTCCTGATAGGTTCAATACCTATGGCAATAATTGGTACCAGTCTGTTTGTCTCATTAGATCCTGACCTCATTCGTAAATTTCTTGGTGGATTCCTATTCTTAATCGTAGTCAGTAAGTATTTGCCGGGACTAAAAACCTTCAAAATTAAAATATGGGGATTCATACCCTTGGGAGGTACTACGGCATTCATTTCAGGCCTTATTGGGATACCTGGCCCTTTTGCTGCTGCATTTTTCATTAATTACGGGCTAAGCAAGCACGCTTTCATTGGCACGTTTGCATTTGCAACAGCGTTGCTCAATGTACCTAAACTGGGAGTGCTAGTAGTCAACGATTACATCACTATGGACATTGTTTATATGGGTACCGCTATAGGTTTAATTAGCATTGTAGCGTCCTATATAGGAAACAAAATACTCCATAAGGTACCAGATAAGACTTTTACCGTATTCATAAATTTAGTGCTATTATTTTTTGCGGGGTATTTCGTAATTACTTAATGAGCATTTTAGACATTGCAATCATCTTATTAGCTGGCCTGCTGGGCTATTCCTTTGCAGGAGTAGCAGGATTCGGAGGTGGTGTCATGTTAATGCCCACTTTAACGTTTTTCTTAGGACCCCATGCTGCATTACCTACTCTGTGCTTCTGTAGTATTTTTGCTACTGCGTCAAGGTCTTGGTTGAACCGTGCATATATCGACTGGAAAGTAAATATTTATTTCCTAATAGGGGCTATTCCTCTAACAATACTAGGAACCAGATTATTCATATCTTTAGAACCTACAACCATAGAACGCCTCTTAGGATTCTTTATTTTAATAATTGTAGTCAGTAAACGATTACCTGCTGTACGACAATTCAAAATGAAATTATGGGGCTTCATTCCTCTAGGAGGAATTACTGCATTCATTGCAGGAGTAGTAGGTGTCCCTGGCCCCTTCACTTCAGTGTTTTTCTTAAGCTATGGCCTCCAAAGAATGGCGTTTATAGGTACGTTCGCATTTGCCATGGGCTCCTTGCAGATTCCTAAATTAGCTGTATTTGCGCTCAATGGGTTCATAGATAAAGACACTATATTACTCGGTACAGGCATTGGAGTAATGGGCGTGCTAGCTTCTTATTTTGGCACCAAGGTGGTACGTAGAGTTCCCGACAAATATTTCACTATATTCATAAATATTGTGTTAGTAATATTTGCTATGTTCTTTATTCTAAAATAAATACATTTTTAGCTATTCAACACATTTAATGAAAGCCGTCATTTATGCTATAATTTGGCCCACGGGTGGTTAGCTCAGCTGGTTAGAGCGCCTGTTTTACACACAGGAGGCCGGGGGTTCGAGTCCCT